>OLOP01000638.1_pt1 | contig 26620 bp, 21 predicted proteins | sample 1672381 | NCBI WGS metagenome assembly OLOP01 (sample SAMEA3136678, study PRJEB25190) | human gut metagenome | biome: human gut; feature: human-associated habitat; material: faeces | place: Austria | collected 2013 | reverse complement strand
CAGGCGATGGTGGCAAAAGTTCCGGTACAGAATGGTACAACGGACAGCGTATCCATGATGAGTTATGGATTTGATCCGTATCTGTCAAGCTGGAGTCCGTATCACGGAGCTGTCTATGCTGTCACAGAGTCTATGGCTAAGATCGTGGCTTGTGGTGGAGATTACAGCAAGATCCGTTTTACATTCCAGGAATATTTCCGCAGAATGACAGAGGATCCGGAAAGATGGAGTCAGCCATTTGCAGCACTGCTTGGTGCATATAAGGCACAGATTGCTTACGGACTTCCGTCAATCGGAGGAAAGGACAGCATGTCCGGAACATTTGAACATATCGATGTACCGCCGACACTGGTATCCTTTGCAGTTGACATTGCCAAAGAAGGAGATATCATTACTCCGGAACTGAAAAAAGCAGGTAATAAACTTGTATGGATGAAGATTGAAAAAGATGAATATGAGCTTCCGGTATATGAACAGGTAATGGATCAGTACGGTAAGTTCGCTGATGATATCCACAACGGAAAGATCGTATCGGCTTACGCACTTGACCGCCATGGAGTGATCGCGGCTGTCAGTAAGATGGCATTCGGTAACGGAATGGGTGTGAAGATCGAACACAGCATGGATGCAAGAGAACTTTTTGCACCTGCATTCGGTGACATCGTAGCAGAAGTTCCGGCAGACAAGGTTGGAGAACTCTCCATTTCTTACACTGTGATCGGTGAAGTGACAGATGATGCGAAATTCGCATTTGGAGATACAGAAATCACACTGAAAGAAGCAGAAGATGCATGGACAGGAACTCTGGAACAGGTATTCCGTACGGTATCTGACGAAGCTTCTGACGAAAAGGTAGAATCTCCGCTGTATGATACAAAAGACATTGTGATCTGCGGACACAAGATTGCACAGCCGACTGTATTTATCCCGGTATTCCCGGGAACAAACTGCGAGTATGACAGTGCAAAAGCATTTGAAAGAGCAGGTGCAAAGGTCATCACAAAAGTATTCTGTAACATGGATGCAGCAGATATCGTAGATTCTGTGAATACATTTGAAAAAGAAATTGCAAAATCCCAGATCATCATGTTCCCGGGCGGATTCTCAGCTGGTGACGAACCAGATGGTTCAGCAAAATTCTTTGCAACTGCATTCCAGAATGCAAAACTCAAAGAAGCAGTAGAAAAACTTCTGAACGAAAGAGATGGTCTTGTACTTGGTATTTGTAACGGATTCCAGACACTGGTTAAACTTGGTCTGGTTCCTTACGGAGAAGTTGTGGGACAGACACCGGATTCACCGACACTGACCTACAATACCATCGGACGCCATATTTCCAAGATGGTTTACACGAAAGTTGTTACCAACAAGTCACCATGGCTGCAGGGGGCAGAGCTTGGCGGAGTTTATACCAATCCGGCATCCCACGGAGAGGGACGTTTTGTTGCAAGTGAAGAATGGCTTGACAAGCTCTTTGCAAACGGACAGGTTGCAACACAGTACTGTGACCTTGACGGAAATGTATCTATGGACGAAGAATGGAACGTCAATGGCTCTTATCGCGCAATTGAAGGTATCACAAGTCCGGATGGCCGTGTGCTTGGTAAGATGGCACATTCAGAACGTCGTGCAGATTCCGTGGCAATCAATATTTATGGTGAGCAGGATATGAAGATCTTTGAATCCGGTGTGAAATATTTCAAATAAGACGGGAAATCTGGAATAAAATGCTTCGAATGAGACGAAAATGCAAGATTGTCGACACGAACTTGCAAAAAAGAGAAGAAGTATCAAGAAAAAAAATGAAAATCAGCTGTATTTGAAACAAAAATGTAGTGGAAATTCATAAAAAATGAAAAATATGCAAAAAAATCTTGACACAGGCGCCTGAATGCTTTACTCTGTTAAAGAACAAAGGTGTTCCGGAGGGACAGACATTTGTTTGTCCCTCTTTTTTTAGCAAAGAAGTGTGCAAAGTCACATTTTTGTAAAAGAACATTCAGGAGGTATTGAGTAGTATGTCTTATGTTGATGAAGTAATTGAACTTGTAGTAAAGAAAAACCCAGATGAACCAGAATTTCATCAGGCAGTAAAAGAGGTTCTGGAATCTCTTCGTGCAGTTGTAGAAGCTCATGAAGAAGAATACAGAAGAGACGCTCTTCTTGAAAGACTTGTTGAGCCGGAAAGACAGATCAAATTCCGCGTACCGTGGGTAGATGATAAAGGTCAGGTTCAGGTTAATACAGGATACCGTGTACAGTTTAACAGTGCAATTGGACCATATAAAGGAGGATTGCGTCTTCATCCTTCAGTAAATATCGGAATTATCAAATTCCTTGGATTCGAACAGATCTTCAAAAACTCTCTGACAGGTCTTCCGATCGGTGGAGGTAAAGGTGGATCAGATTTCGATCCGAAAGGAAAATCAGATCGTGAAGTTATGGCATTCTGCCAGAGCTTTATGACAGAGCTTTGCAAATATATCGGAGCAGACACAGATGTACCGGCCGGAGATATCGGAACAGGTGCAAGAGAGATCGGATATATGTATGGACAGTACAAGAGAATCCGTGGATTATCAGAAGGTGTTCTTACAGGTAAAGGACTCAGCTACGGTGGATCCCTTGCACGTACAGAAGCTACAGGATACGGACTTCTGTATTTTACACGCGAAATGCTCAAACTTGCAGGAAAAGACATCGCTGGCAAGACAGTTGCTGTTTCCGGAGCCGGTAACGTTGCAATTTACGCAATTGAAAAAGCACAGCAGATGGGTGCAAAAGTTGTAACATGCAGCGACTCTACAGGATGGGTTTATGATCCGGAAGGAATCGATGTTGCAGCACTGAAAGAAATCAAAGAAGTGAAGAGAGCAAGACTGACAGAGTATGTAAAAGTTCGTACAAACGCTGAATACCATGAAGGAAGAGGCGTATGGCAGATCAAAGCTGATCTGGCACTGCCATGTGCAACACAGAACGAACTGCATCTGGAAGATGCAAAACAGCTGGTAGCAAACGGAACCATCGCTGTATGCGAAGGTGCTAACATGCCTACCACTCTGGAAGCTACCCAGTATCTGCAGGCAAACAACGTAATCTTTGCACCTGGTAAAGCAGCAAACGCCGGTGGTGTAGCAACATCCGCACTGGAAATGTCTCAGAACAGCGAGAGACTGAGCTGGACATTCGAAGAAGTAGATGCAAAACTGAAAAACATCATGATCAACATCACCCACAACATGGATGATGCAGCAAAACGTTACGGATTCGAAGGCAACTATGTAGTAGGTGCCAACATTGCCGGATTCGAAAAAGTTGCTGATGCTATGTTAGCACAGGGTATCTGCTAATTTTCAAACGCAAGTAATAAGTAATGTTCAAACAATAAACAACAGAAAATCCCCGCAGTGGACGTCAAATATCCGCTGCGGGGATTTCTGCATGTAGAAAAATATAACTATTCAGCCGGCAGAATTTCGCAAGGTGATTTGCATATTTAATGGATTCCCTTCTGAATCAGATCTTTCCCAAACTTTTCCCGGATCTTATCCATCGCCCGTTCCATCTTCTGTTCTTTTTCAATCGCTTTCGGGTCATAACTGAACAGATCGAGCTGTACCGGTTCATCAGCATCCGTCAGTTTTCCGGCGCGAACTCCCAGTAAACGGATCGGGTTTCCGTTCCAGAGTGTGTCAAAAAGATGACAGGCTGCGTGGTACAGCTTTTTTCCATCCTGCGTCGGGGAGGAAAGCGGCATCTGACGGGTGTATTTGTCAAATGTCGCGTATTTGATCTCCACGCACAGGTTATTGGCAGACTGACCGGCTTTTTCGAGACGGTGCCCTACCTTGGTGGAAAGCTGCAGAAGAATAGAGTACGCTTCCTGCGCGGTCGTAAGATCACTGGCGAGGGTGGTGGAATTGCCGATCCCTTTTGCCTGAGACGGTTCGCTTTCGATGCTGGAATTATCGATTCCGTTTGCATATTCCCACAGCATTTTTCCGTGGCTTTTCAGATGAAGGCTGAGAATCGCCGGATCCATCCGAGCCAGATCGCCAATCGTATGGATATCCAGTTTCTGTAGGACAGCTACGGAAGCATGTCCTGCCATGAACAGACTGCTGATCGGAAGTGGCCACATTTTCTTCTGAATCTCATCAGGGAAAAGTGTGTGCGTCTTGTTCGGCTTTTCAAAGTCAGAAGCCATCTTTGCCAGCACCTTATTGGAAGAGATCCCCACATTGACCGTAAAACCAAAATGGCTGTAAATATAGTTGCGGATATAGGCCGCGCCTTCTTCCGGAGAAGAAAAACGGGAAGCAATGGAAGTATAGTCCAGGTAACATTCATCCACACTGACCTGTTCAATTTCCGATGTCAGAGAGCGCAGAAAACCGACAAACTGTTTGCTGTGGCGGCTGTAAGAGTCGTGGTCAGGGGGAATGATGGTGAGCGTCGGACATTTTTTCAGAGCATTTGCCACCGGTTCCGCAGTATGGATATGGTAAGTATTTTTCGCTGACAGAGACTTTGCCAGAACGATCCCATGGCGGGTCTTCCGGTTGCCGCCGATGATCGCGGGAATCGTCCGGATATCCACGCTGTCCGGATTTGCCTGTAAGAGATCAATTGCGCTCCAGCTCAGATATGCGGAATTGACATCGATATGAAAAATGATGCGATCCATGAATGTCCTCCTTTCTGCGGATATCCGCATCTGTTACCAGAAAGTATGTTCTTATATAAAATTAAGTATACGTTAATTGGATCTCCGACGCAATCCATAACTTGGTTATTTGGGAAGAAAGAAGTATAATAGAAGCAACGCAATAGAAAAAGAGGAATAATCATGGACGGAATCAGTAAAAAAATATATCTGGAACTTCAGGCTCCGACCGAGGACGATAACCGGTCCGATCAGAGAAGGATCCAGGACGGATTAAAGGAACAGGGGATTGAGGCAAAAGTAAGCCTGCGGGTACTGCGAAAACTATATCCGCTGTGCGAAGAGGCAGAGTGGAAAGTGACCGTGTCGCTGGCGTGGGACGGTCAGACGTGGCATGGCGTGGATCTGGAAGCGGGAGATACCACTGGGTTACATTACGGTGTGGCGGTGGATCTGGGAAGCACCACCGTGGTTGCCCGTCTGGTGGACTGCGCGACAGGAAAGATCCTAGGCGAAACCAGCACGTTCAACGGGCAGATTCCCTATGGAACGGACATTCTGACCAGAATCTTTCACTGTCAGGAAGACCGTGGAACGCTGGAGATCCTTCGAAAAGCAGCGGTAACCAGCATTACCACCTGTGTGAGAGAACTGGAAGCACAGCAGCAGTTACCGGAAAACAGCTGTATCGCGATGGCAATCGGGGGCAATACAACGATGATTCATTTTCTGCTTGGGATGGATGCGTTCTGTGTCTTCCACACTCCGTATGCGGTGCACGCAGACCAGCCCGGATTTCTCCCGGCAAAAGATCTGGAACTGCCGGTGAAGGGATATGTTTACATTTATCCGGCAAAGTCCAATTACCTGGGCGGCGATATCATCAGCGGCATGGTGGCTACGGGAATCTATAAAAAAGAGAAGATCAACGCTTTTTTCGATATCGGAACGAACGGGGAACTCGTATTGGGGAACCGGGATTTTCTGTTATGCGGTGCGGGAGCTGCGGGACCTGCACTGGAAGGCGGTGTGGTAAAGACGGGCATGCGCGCGATGGAAGGCGCGGTGGATCGGGTAAAAATGGAAGATGGAGAACTGCACTGCCACGTGATCGAGGAGGCAACGGCGAAAGGAATCTGCGGATCCGGGATTGTGGATCTTCTGGCGGAATTGTTTTTGCATGGATGGATCGATATCCGGGGGATCTTACAGCCGGAGAAAAGCCGGTGGATCGTGGAGAAAGACGGGATGCTGGCGGTGAACTATGCACCGGAGCTGTATTTTTACCAGAGTGACATCGAAGAATTTATCCGGACAAAAGCGGCGGCATACACGATGGTGGCGATCATGCTGCGGGAGTCCGGGATCGAACTTTCGGAACTGGAAGGATTCTATGTGGCGGGCGCTTTTGGAAAACACGTGTCCAAAGAATCCGCGATCGCTATCGGCATGTACCCGGACATGGAACGGGACCGGATCATCCATGCGGGCAATTCTTCCCTGGAAGGTGCGGTATGTGCACTGCTGGATTGCGGTGTGGCAAAAAAAGTGGAGGAGATCCTGGAGAAAATGGTGTATATCCAGTTCGCAGCGGTAGAAGATTTTTTGAATACAATGGTGGCAGCACAGGCACTTCCCCATACCGATCTGGAGCGGTATCCTACGGTGAAGGAGAAACTGGAACGGCTCCGAGAAGAAGAGAGAGCAGCGGATGTTCAGAAACAGAAATAAGAAATTTGGTAACTATTCAGTAGGTAATATCCCGCGAGGTGTTTTGGCATGAATATGCCAAAATCCCGAGACATACAAGTCAAAATGCCATCACCGAAGGTGATTTTAAATGCATTTTGACTCGTAACTGTGAAGGTACTGAACAGTTACGAAATTTGAATAAAAAATAAAAAACTTCAGCAGACAGAAGAAAGCTATTATGTCTGCTGAAGTTTTTTTATGGAGTAAAGAAACCAAGATTATATTGCAGATGTTTGCGGTGGCGTATGAATCTTGCTGTGGATCTGCAATGATATCTGAAATTAAAATTATGTAAACTAGCAATCAGAATTTTCCTTTGCCATTCGTTTCAGCTCCGGCATTACCGTACACAGCATCACGATGAAGCAGGCGCTTCCGCCAAGCACATTGGATACCGGTTCTGCGAGGAAGACACCGTCACTTCCCATATGGAACAGATACGGAAGGATGTAGGTAAGCGGAACCACGATGATGACCTTGCGAAGCAGAGAGAAGAAAATCGCGAATTTTTTCTTGCCCAGTGACTTGAACATCGTCTGTCCCACATACTGGAGTGCCTGAAAAACAAAGGCTCCGAAGTACAGTTTCAGTGCCGGGATCGCATCGGTGATCAGCGCCTGGTCGGAACTGAAGATACCGATCAGGAAACGCGGTGCAAACAGGATCACGCCCCAGGCGAGCAGTGTATACAGAATCGCCATCACGCTCATGGTGAGCCAGGACTGGAACACTCTCTTAGGCCGGCGTGCGCCATAGTTATAACTGATGACCGGAGAGGAACCTTCGGTAATGGCATGGATCGGTGTATCGATGATCTGTCGGATACTCGATACGATCGTCATCACGGAGATATACAGATCGCCTCCGGTGACCGAAAGTACATTGTTGCAGCAGATCGTCACCAGACTGTTGGTAAGCTGCATGATAAAACCTGCGGTTCCGAGGCTGATAATATTTTTTGCCCGCCTTCCGCAGTCACGGATTTCTTCTCCGGACAGAAGACGGACTTTCAATTCGGTCTTTTTCCGCAGAAAATACAGGACAAACGCTGCAGAAAGAATCTGTGATAACACCGTAGCGATCGCCGCACCGCGGATACCGAGTCCGAACACAAAGATAAAAACCGGATCCAGGATCAGGTTGGCAATTGCACCGATCGCTACAGAGAACATCCCTGTGGTGGCGTATCCCTGCGCATTGATAAATGGATTCATACCGGTAGAAACCATAGAAGGAAAAGTTCCGAGCAGATAGATCATCAGATAAGGATACGCGTAGATCAGTCCGTTTTCCGAACTTCCGAACAGAAGCAGAATCGGTTTCGCAAAGATCATACCGACAGCCATCAGAAGCAGGGCACAGACACAGATCAGAAAGAATGAGGTATTCATGATCATCGAAGATTCTTTCGTATCTTTTCTTCCACGCTCGATCGAAAAAAGCGGCGCACCGCCGGAACCGAAGAGGTTACTGAAAGCAAGAATAATCGTAATGATCGGAAAACACAGCCCGACAGCTCCAAGCGCTGTGGTTCCCACATCCGGGATCCTTGCAATATAGATTCGGTCCACAATATTGTAGAGCAGGCTTAAAACCTCCGCCACAAGCATCGGAATGGAAGCCCGCAAGATATTATCGGTGATTTTCCCATGTTCAAAGTCAATCTGTTTCATGATAAAACTCCTTTGTGTATGAGGTAGATGATGCAGGTATATGCGTTGTGCTACCGTCATGCATCTGTGTAAAATTTAGGTAAATTGCTGTTGCGCTTTTAGTGTAGCACAGATTATAATATATGAAAAATATTGTTTTTATATAAATAAAAAATAATTTCTATATAGATATGAGAAAGGAAAACGGAGGAAACTATGGAGATCAAACAGCTGGAATATTTTCGTGCAATTGTAGATGAGGGAACTATCAGCGGTGCGGCCAGAGCCCTGCATATGACACAGCCGCCGCTTAGTTACCAGATGAAAATGCTGGAAGAAGAACTGCAGGTACGCCTGTTTGCGCGGGGAAGTAAACATATCCGATTGACAGAGGCTGGAAAAGCACTGTATGTGCGGGCAGAAAGTCTTCTGACCATGACGGATATTACGAAAAGAGAAGTGATCAAAGTCAGCCAGGCAACGACGATCCATCTTGGTGTGACGCCATCCACGGTGAATATGATGGCAAAATATCTGGTAAAGTACACCAGCCATCATCCGGATATTCGTTTTGTGATCCATGACGGATCTACCTTTACACTGAAAGATGAGCTGGAAAACGGAATCCTTGATGTGACTACACTTCGTACGCCGATCGCCTTAAACGGATTCTGTTCCAAACTACTGCGACAGGAACAATTAATGGCTATGGTTCCGCAGGGACAGGAAGAAGAAGGTCTTCGGGAACTGACACTGGAAGAACTGGCCGGACATCATCTGATCCTTTCCAAGCGTCACAGAAAGTATGTGTTGTCCATTTTTGAAAAACATGGTCTTTCCTGTGATGTTTATTATGAATGTGAGGATGCCAGAACAGCCATGAGTCTGGCAGCCAGCGGATTGGGAACAGCGATTCTTCCGGCTTCCATGAGAGGACAGTCGGAAAAGATCTGTCCGATTCCGATCGCAGAAAAGGAACTGATCACCGATGTGCTGCTGGTCTGGAGAAATGAAGAACATTCGGATGTAGTAGAATCCTTTATTCGTGAGTTTTAAGTTCCCTTACATGGAAAATTGTGGTATGATGAAAATAATGTGCCGGGGCACATTGTTGTTACAGTAACACATTGTTTGTTCTCGAATAACAAACAGGAATAAAAACTTGTATTAACTAAGATAATATGATAAAATGGTAAGCTGCGATAAGGATGAGAGATATGAAGAATATAGTGTTAATTGGAATGCCCGGAGTTGGAAAAAGTACAATTGGTGTAATACTTGCAAAAGAGTTAGGTTATCAGTTTGTAGATGCAGACCTTCTGATTCAGAAGCAGGAAAAGAGATTATTAAAAGAAATTATCAGTGAAGAGGGTATCGAAGGCTTTATTGCAATTGAAAATCAAGTAAACGCTTCTATTGAAGCGAATCGCACAGTAATTGCCACAGGAGGCAGCGTGGTGTACGGAAGAGAAGCTATGGAGCATCTTGGAGAGATTGCCACGGTCATTTATCTGAAATTGTCCTACAAAGCTCTGAGGAAACGGCTGGGCAACCTGAAAAACCGTGGAGTGGTTTTGCGGGACGGACAGACATTAAAAGATTTATATGAAGAACGTGTGGTATTGTATGAAAAATATGCAGATATCACAATTGATGAGGAAAACAAAAATTTAGAGGAGACTTTACAGAGTATTGTAGACAGTCTGGAACTAAACAGTGAAGATACTGAATAGTCATGATATTCTGTAAAACTATTTGAAAAATTCAGTGGACAATATGAATAAAAAGATAAGAAATCTTTAAAATTTATTTACAAAAGCATTGATTTGTTATAACATAAAAATCAATGAGAGGGATTATCGGGACTTGTATTGGCTGAATATAAACATAGAGGTGAACTATGGATCAGTATATTATTAAGGGTGGAAACCCGTTAGTTGGTGAAGTAGAGATTGGTGGAGCGAAGAATGCAGCACTTGCGATTCTTGCAGCCGCTATTATGACAGATGATACCGTCCGGCTGGAAAACCTTCCGGATGTCAATGATATAAATGTACTTTTAGAGGCCATCGGAGGAATCGGAGCAAAAGTGGAGCGGGTAGACCGTCACACTGCAGTGATCAACGGTTCCACTATCGGTGATATCAGTGTAGATTACGAATATATCAAGAAAATCCGTGCATCCTATTATCTGCTGGGTGCGCTTCTCGGAAAATATAAAAAAGCAGAAGTACCTCTGCCGGGTGGCTGTAACATCGGAAGCCGCCCGATTGACCTGCATCTGAAAGGCTTCCGTGCACTGGGTGCAACCGTCGATATCAAATACGGTGCCATCGTGGCATCTGCACCGGACGGACTTCATGGAACTCATATTTTCATGGATACTGTATCGGTAGGTGCAACCATTAATATTATGATGGCAGCATCTATGGCAAAAGGAAATACCATTATTGAAAATGCGGCAAAAGAGCCACACGTTGTAGATACAGCAAACTTCCTGAACAGCATGGGTGCCAATATCAAGGGTGCCGGTACGGATGTGATCCGTATCCGAGGTGTGGAGATGCTGCACAGTACAAATTATTCGATTGTGCCGGATATGATCGAGGCAGGAACCTATATGTTCGCTGCAGCGGCAACACGCGGCGATATTCTGATCAAAAATGTAATTCCGAAACATCTGGAAGCGATTACGGCCAAATTAGAAGAAATCGGATGTGAAGTGGAAGAATTTGACGATGCAGTACGCGTGATCTCTGCAAAGAAACTGCGCAGAACGCATGTAAAAACCTTACCGTATCCGGGATATCCTACGGATATGCAGCCACAGATCGCAGTAACACTGGCTCTGGCATCAGGAACCAGCATTGTTACGGAAAGCATTTTTGAGAACCGTTTCAAATATGCGGACGAGCTGACCCGTATGGGTGCCTGTGTAAAAGTGGAAGGTAATACAGCCATCATTGATGGTGTGGACAAACTGACAGGCGCAAGAGTCAGTGCACCGGATCTTCGTGCAGGCGCGGCACTGGTAATTGCCGGACTGGCTGCAGAGGGTATTACAATTGTGGATGATATCGTATATATCCAGCGTGGATATGAGAATTTTGAAGGAAAACTGAAGAGTCTGGGCGCAGAGATTGAGCGTGTGACCAGTGAAAAAGAAATTCAGAAGTTTAAACTGAGAATCGGGTGACAGAAGAACCAAAAGGGGGACTGACTCCCGTATACATAAGAGGGGTGTTGTCGGAGGGCGGCATCCCTTTGTTTGTTCATACACATCATTTTATCAATAACTGTCTCGGTCAGAGGACAGTTATATTTTGACAAGAAACAGGCAGTATGGTACACTTAGAACAATTATGGGTAACTGTTCAGTACTTTAACAGTTACGGGTATAAACAACTGAAAACAGATAACTGTGAAAGTATCAGACAGTTATAAATTTGATAGAAAAAGCAGAGGTGAGTACAGTGGATAAGACAGAATACCATTTGAAATTGGAGGAAATCAACAGACTTGTGGATGCACAGGATTATGAAGGGGCTCTTACGGTAGCGGATTCTATCGACTGGCGTAGAGTGAAGAGTGTGCGGACCTTGTGTATGGTAGCAGATATCTACGAAGTGAATGGTGAACTGGAAAAGAGTATGCAGATGCTGCAGCTGGCGCATAAACGTTCATCTATCGGCAAGATGATTCTGTACCGTCAGGTGGAACTGGCTTTGAAGATGGGGTTATATGATGATGCTGTAAAATATTATAATGAATATCTGGAGACCGCTTCCAACGATACTTCCAAATATATTCTGAAATATAAGATTTACAAAGCACAGAAAGCACCTCTGGAAAATCAGATTGCGATTCTGGAGGAATATAAAGAGCGGGAATACACAGAACGCTGGGTATATGAACTGGCAAAACTGTATAAAAAAGCAGGACAGGAAAAGAAATGTGTTGAAACCTGTGATGATCTGGTTCTGTGGTTTGGTGAAGGCAAATATGTAACCAAAGCGATGGAACTTAAGATGACATACACGCCACTGTCACCGTCTCAGAAAGAAAAATATGAGAAAGCGAAGGCGGCAGGAAAGGTTGCAAAAGCAACAGCAGGACCGAAACTGACAGAAGAAGTAAAAAATACAATTCTGCCGGGTGTGTCAGCAGCTGCAATGGCGGGTCTTCAGAAAGTGGAAGAAGAAAAAGAACAGGCCCGGGAAGAAGCGGCAGCAACAGCAGAGATTCCGCAGGAACCTGCAGGAACAACTGCAGAAGAAATTCCGGCGACGGAGGAAGAGCCGGTGAAACCGGCAACAGAGATTCCGCATATCGATACCGAAAAACTTCAGGAACGTCTTTCCAGAAGTTTTCAGGAGATTCTTTCCGGCTTTAACCGTACCAAGGCAGTAGATGCTTTTGAGGCACTGGGAAGAGCAGCAGGAGCAGAAGTTCCGCAGGAACCTGAAGCACAAGAAGAAAATATGGAAGACTATCACGTACAGGATCTGGAGCCGGAAGCTGTAAATGAAGGCATCATCTCTGCGGACAGCGGAGTTGCCGGGGTGAGCAGAACCGAGATGGATGAACTGGAAATGATGGAAAAACCGAAGGTGGAAAAACCGGAGGATAAAGAAATCATCAGTGTTCAGGAAGTGGATCTGGATGCATTATTTGCAGAGACTTCGTCTTCCCTGGCGAAAGAAGCAGGCGAGGATGCCGCAGAAAAAGCTGAGGAAGAACCGGCTGTGGAGGAAGTAACAGCAGAAGAAATCATCGGTGAACCGGAAGAAGTAGTTGCAGAAGAAAAAGTAGATGCAGCCGGTGATGTACTGGAAGAAAGGGTTGAGGGAGCGGTTGAGACAGTAACGGAAGAAAAAGAGCCGGCAGAAACTCTGACGGATGCGGCGGATGAAGCGATGGCAGCTTTTGAAGCAAGTCTTTCCGGACTTTCTCTGGATTTTGCAGAAGAAACATCGTCTGATGCACCGGAAACTGAAACTTCGGCGGAATCGACAGAAGAGCAGGAAACAGAAGAAGATATTACCGGATCAGAAGCAGCACCGGTGATTGAGATGGAATATCCGGAAGAAACGGAGGAAACAGAACCGGAAATCGAAGATCTGGACGCGACAAGAGTGATTCCGGATGTGACAAAGCAGGATGCATGGCATGCGACACCGGGAGATACACAGGAATTTAATCTGGAAGAAGAACTCAAAGCTGCTCTGAGCGGTATGGATGAGCTCAGGGAACAGGAAGAAGCAGAACGGTCTGCGAGCCTGGATCCGGAGACAGCATCTGAGGAAGAAATTGCTTTTGAAGAAAAGACAGAGCCGATGACAGAAGAGAATACCACAGAGGAATCTGTTGTGGAAGAAGGTTCTGAAACGGAGGCAGAGGAACCGGAAGGTGACCATATCGATAAGATGCTGGAAGAAGCAGAGATACAGCCGGATATCAGCGAGATGACTTTGGAACGGGAGACACCCGAAGAAAAACGCCAGAGGATCCTGAACAATACCAGACCGGAACGTCTGACGGCAGAACAGAAACAGCTGTTTTCGTACTTTGCTAAAGTGCCGGGCATGGATGATCAGATTCTGGATGCGATTCACGGGGCATATGAATATGCCAGTGAGAAAACATCTCATCGTGGAAATATCGCAATCATGGGAAGTCACGGAACAGGAAAAACCAGACTGAGTGAAGGGCTTGTAAAAGCAATCTGCAAAGAACTGGGACTGAAAGCTGTCAAGTATGCAAATCTGGATGCATCGGATATTAACAGAAAAGATCCGGCAACAATTATCAGCAAGATGGCAGGAGGCTTTCTTCTGATCGAGAGAGCAAGTTTTATGACACCGGAGACGATCGAAAAACTTTCTCAGGCGATGGATTTCCGTACAGACAGTATGATTCTTCTGATTGAAGATGATAAAGCAAATATGCGTAAGATGCTGGCGGATTATCCGGAATTTGCAGAAAAATTCGAAACCGTTATTTCGATTCCGGTCTTTACCAATGATGAGCTGGTAACATTTGCAAGAACGTATGCGAGAGAAAATGGTTTCCGCATGGATGAGATGGGTGTGCTTGCTCTGTACACCATGATCGGAGATAACCAGAAAGAGGATGAACCGATTACTATCGGAAAAGTAAAAGAGATGGTAGACGGTGCGATCCGTAAGGCAAGTGGCGTAAAGCTGGGAAGAAAACTTTCCAAACGTCATACAGATGCAGACGGTCGAATTCTTCTTTATGAAAAGGATTTTGATTTATAAAAGAGCATGACAACATGGGGCATGGCGACAGAAAGCTATGCCCTTTTTACACGTTTTGGAAAACAACAGGAAAGGAAGAACTATGAGTAAGAGAGAGCCTTATCTTGGCAATCCCCAGGCAACCATTGCTGTGTTGAACAAATACGGCTTTACATTTCAGAAAAAGTTTGGACAGAACTTTCTGATCGATCCTCATGTGCTGGATAAAATTATCCGTGCGGCGGAGATCACAGAGGATGATTTTGTTCTGGAGATCGGACCGGGTATGGGAACGATGACACAGTATCTGGCATATGCAGCCAGAGAGGTATATGCGGTGGAGATTGATAAAAGTCTGATCCCAATCCTGGAGGATACGCTGAGTGATTATGACAATGTAACGGTGATCAATGAAGATATCCTGAAAGTGAATATTGCAAAGCTGGCAGAAGAGAAAAATGGAGGCCGCCCGATCAAAGTGGTTGCAAATCTTCCATATTATATCACGACACCGATCATTATGGGACTGTTTGAAAGCCATGTGCCTGTAGAATCCATTACTGTCATGGTACAGAAAGAAGTAGCGGATCGTATGCAGGTGGGTCCGGGAACGAAAGATTACGGTGCATTATCTCTGGCAGTGCAGTACTATGCAAAACCTTATATTGTTGCCAATGTTCCACCGAACTGTTTTATGCCGAGACCGAAAGTGGGAAGTGCGGTGATTCGTCTGACCCGCCATGCTGAGACACCGGTACAGGTAGACGATGAAAAACTGTTGTTTCAGATTATTCGGGCATCGTTTAATCAGAGAAGAAAAACGCTGGCAAACGGTCTGAAGAATTATGAGGGGTTGTCTTTTGAAAAAGAGACAATAGAGGCTGCAATCGCAGAGTGCGGATTTTCACCATCGGTGAGAGGAGAGGCATTGTCTTTGGAAGAATTTGCGAAACTGGCAAATGTATTGGGACGTGCAAAATAAAAAGTAACGTAAAAACGTGTTGACCAGAATGAGGAAATTCCGGTCAACACGTTTTAGTTTTATTTTTAAAGGAAGGAGTGTCGATTTTCATCGACATATGAAAAAGAAAAGTTATAAAATAATTTCTATTAATTATTTTATGGTTATAGTATATCCGGGAATTGTGAGAAAATCGTGTTGAAGTTGTGAAGATTTTATGAATGAACAGGAAAAGATTTATGAATATCTGCATCATGGAAGGAAAGTGTGTTATACTACGGAGTATCAGTCGGGAGAAGACTGAAAAGATTCTGAAAGTATATAAAGAAAAAGAGAGGTAACAGAGATGAAGATAAAGAAAGTTATGGCGGGAATGTTGGCGATGGTAACGGTAATGGGAAGCCTGATGTCACCACTGAGTGCAAAAGCAGATCAGATTGATGCACCGTATCTGGCGCTGGGAGCGGATCTGAATGAAACAGAAAAATCCACAGTACTGAGTCTGCTGGAGATTAATGAAGCGGATCTGAGCAGCTATCAGGTAATTACTGTAACGAATGCGGATGAACACAAATATCTGGATTCTTATCTGGATTCCAGTGTGATCGGAACCAGAGCACTTTCTTCTGTTCTTATTGAAAAAAAGGATAAAGGAAATGGAATTAAAGTGACAACTAGTAATATCACTTACTGTACCACAGGTATGTATCAGAATGCGCTGGCAACTGCAGGCGTCACCGATGCGGATGTACGTGTGGCTGGACCGTTTAATATCTCCGGAACAGCGGCGCTGGTAGGTGCAATGGAAGCTTACAGTAATATGACCGGCGAGACCCTGAAGGCAGAGAATGCAGATGCGGCTACAGAAGAACTGGTAACCACCAGTGATCTGGGTGAAGCTATCGGGGATAAAGAGCAGGCGGAGGAACTGGTAGGTGCAGTAAAAGAAGCTGTCGTCTCTCAGGACCTGTCTGATCCGGAAGAAATAGAAGCTGTCGTAGACGATGCAGCAAAAGAGATGAATATTCAGTTGTCTGATGAGGATAAGCAGAAGATTGTAAGTCTGATGGAGAAAATCAGCAGCCTGGATCTGGATGTGGATTCCCTGAAAGAGCAGGCGAAAGATCTGTACAACAAGCTGGAGAGTCTGGATCTGAACATTAACCAGGAACAGGTTAAAGGGTTCTTTGACAGGATAGTAAGCTGGTGTAAAAATATATGGAATTCTATTTTTGGCTAAGATGTCGGAGGAATAAAAAGAAATAACAGAATAATTTGACGAATCAGCACAAGAACAGGAAAAGTAAAAATGACAAAACAGTGTAAAATGTTATAAAAATAAAATAAAAATAAAATCAAATTGTGCAAATTAACTATAAGTTCATATTATGTTCATAAATTATTCATAAACTATTGATATGATAAATACAGTTCCGAAAGGAACATCTCAAAAAAGTTTGTAATGGGTTCATTACACATAGAATTTTTTCATAATAATAGCCCGGGTATCGAGAGGTATCCGGGCACTCCTCATGTTAGAGGGAAATTTTTGTTTGTTGTCTGTGTAAAGAGGAGTAACTGTTTTTTAACAGTTACTCCTCTTTTTTTGAATCCGGCTTCTCTGCTTTGCGAAGTGCCTCACTTTGGATCGCTTCGTTCAGAGAAAGCATCTTATCATCCAGTTCAGCTACAAATTCTGCGCAGGCACGGAGATCTTTGCTGATATATTCCGGTGCGCTGCCCTCGAACTTGTAGTAAATCTTATGCTCCAGGCTGGCCCAGAAGTCCTGGGCGATGGTTCGAATCTGTACTTCTACGATGATATCCACCACACGGTCTGACAGATGTACCGGGACGGCCACCAGCATATGATAGCTACGGTATCCGCTGACTTTCGGGTGAGTGATGTAGTCGGTAAGTTCCACAACGCGCAGATCCGACTGCTTTGCCAGCATATCAGCGATCCGGTAAATATCCTGGGTAAAGGAACAGATGATACGAATACCGGCGATGTCGGTGATATACTTTAACATATTTTCCAGAGTCACTTCGTGACCGTGGCGTTTTAATTTTTTGACGATACTTTTCGGTTCTTTGATCCGGGACTTCACGTGTTCGATTGGATTGTAATTATGAATGTGAATAAATTCCTCATTCAAAATGTCAATTTTTGTGGACATCTGGCGAAGGGCAGCATCATAGAGAAACATCATGGTTTCCCAGGAATCCGCATCGTCAAGAATCTGTGATACATATTTTAATGCGTCCATACAATTTTCTCTGTACTTTCTGATTTATTTTATTTCATTTATTTTTCAATTCCGGGACGGGCGGGAAGACCCTGATCAAAGGGATGTTTGATTTTACGAATCTCCGAAACATAGTCTGCAAGAGCCACCAGTGCTTCACTGGGCTGCTGACCGGTCAGGATAACTTCCAGATGTGCCGGTTTCTCATTCTTCAGATAATCCAGCAGAATCTGCTCGTCGAAAAGACCCGCGCGGATCGTATAGATCAGTTCATCAAAAAACAGCAAGTCATAATTTTCTTCTGCCGCTTTTGCAGTGATTTTGCGGAATTGTTTTTCATAGTAAGTTTTCCGTTCCAGTTTTTCGGAAATTGTCATCTGGAAACTGAACTTTTCCTGTTCCAGCCCATCAACAAAAGTGATATTCGGAATCTGTTGCAGAATCTTCCGTTCACTGGTTTTGTTATTTTTCATAAACTGATAGATCAGAACCTTATATCCATAACCTGCAGCGCGGGTACAAAGTCCCATTGCAGTAGTAGTTTTTCCCTTTCCATCTCCGCAATATACATGTACATAACCTAAGTTGTCTTTCATGATCAACACCTCCAAACAGTAATATGTCACGTCCATCGTTGTTAATATTCAGTATACAGGAAAAAAGAAAAAGATGCCAGTGAAAGGAGAGAAGAACAGAAAGGTTTAAGAAAATTTTTAGAATGTGGTCTGCTCAATAGGATTACGAAGGGGTTGTCTGCATAAAATACCCGCGGTTGAACAGCTGTTCAACCGCGGGCATCTTATACAGATATAGAATCTGTAGATAAATCTTAGCCGAAATATCTTTTCAGCAGACCTTCGAATGCTTTTCCGTGTCTTGCTTCATCTTTTGCCATTTCATGAACGGTATCATGGATTGCATCCAGGTTAGCTGCTTTTGCACGTTTAGCCAGATCGAATTTTCCTTCGGTTGCACCGTGCTCAGCATCTACACGCATTTCCAGGTTTTTCTTTGTGCTGTCGGTTACAACTTCACCAAGCAGTTCAGCGAATTTTGCTGCATGTTCAGCTTCTTCGTAAGCAGCTTTTTCCCAGTACAGACCGATTTCCGGATATCCTTCTCTGTGAGCTACACGAGCCATAGCCAGATACATACCGACTTCAGAGCATTCACCTTCGAAGTTTGCTCTCAGATCAGCCAGAATATCTTCCGGAACACCTTTTGCTACACCTACAACATGTTCAGCAGCCCATGTTTTTTCTCCGCTCTGCTCTTTGAACTTGGAAGCCGGTGCTTTACATACCGGACAGACTTCCGGTGCAGTTTCTCCTTCATAAACATATCCACATACAGTACAAACAAATTTCTTCATAGTGTCAGTCTCCTTTTCTTTTTTGTAGTTTATCTTGAAAACGAATATTCTATGCAATTCGTCTTCTTGAGTTTAAATTAATAATAGTAATTGTTACTGATATTAGATTAACATATTGCTTCCCGATTGTCAAGATGATTTTAAAAATCTTTTGATTTTCGATCTTGTTTCTGACAACGCAGGAAGCGTTTACATCGTATCTTTTTTCAGACAGTCGGGGCAGATGCCATAGAAGTTTGTGACATGTCCCAGAATCTTTCCTTCAAAATGTTCCGCGGCCAGAGCCTCCGGCTCTTTCATGTAATCCAGGTCCAGATCCATCACCTGATGGCAGCGGGTACAGATCACATGGTAATGAGGTCTGACCTGTCCGTCGAAACGGTCAGCACCATCTCCGGTACAGATCTTCTGAATCTCCCCGATATCGGCCAGCAGAGCCAGGTTGCGGTAGACAGTTCCAAGACTGATATTAGGATAAATCTTGCGCAGCTGATGGTATACGGTATCAGCCGTAGGATGATCGGTACGTGTCATCAGAAACTCTTTGATAGATTCCCGCTGACGGCTGTATTTCAGAGAGGCCATAGAGATCCTCCTTTCCATAAATAATAACAGTAATTATTACTGATACTAATATAAAACAAAACGGAGAAAAAGTCAAGAGTTTTCTCCGCTTTATTAATACTCAGTAACTGTTCACTCTGTGCCCAGCAACACTGTTCAGTTCCTTCACGGCAGTTACTGAATAATTACAATATTTATTCAAAATCATTGCGTTCACAGAACAGATCAAATACGGCATTGATGAGATCCTCGTCGTCCAGACCTTCGAATTCCATTTCATCCAGATCCAGATTTTCAGAAGTGATTCGCAGGATATGAACAGGTTCATCGTCTCCGCCGTCCGCAGGATAAAGAACAGCAAATTCCTGGTCTTCGTATTCTATAATATCCAGAAGTTCAAAGCGGACAGATTCGCCGTACTGGTCAGTCAGAGTAATAATATTTGGTTCCATAAGAGCCTCCTTTATATACAATATACAGTTTGTTTTATTGATTATAATACAGATTTAATATTTTGAAAAGTACTAGAGCGTGTTTGAAAAATCATTCCCGCGATCTGTAAGCCCCACTTTGCGGTATATTTTACCCTCATTCGGTTGCCGTAGCTCGCTACGCCTACGTTTTTAAAGCTGCACACTCGAATCTGTATCCTGCGTGTATGGTATAGTTATTTATGAAACGCTGACCAGGGAAAATACAGGTTATAAAATGTCGAGGAAAAGATAGAAGAACATCGAGAAACAAGTAGTATTTAAGGCATATTTCTGTTATATTAAAAAAGAAAAAAGAACAGGGAGGGGTTGAGGGCTTATTAATAAGAAAAAGAGACAGGATCTGGCCAGAAATTATGTAGGGGCGATGTTAGTGTTTATTCTGGCGGTAGGAATCGGACTGATATTCTTTTATGTGGTTGCACAGAAAACAATTGACAGCAGTTCACAGGAGAGAATGAAAACAAATGTAGCCAGACAGAGCGAACATCTCCGTACAATTTTAAATATTCATTATTCATATCTGGAAGGGGTTGCTGAGAAGATAGCGGAAAGCAATGAGCTTATGAATGAAGAAAATAAGGAAGTACTTACTGTTTTTCAAAAAAATACATCACTGGACCGGCTGGCATTGATCGATCCGGAGGGAAATGCATATTACGATAACGGAGTAGAGAAAAATGTTTCACACCGGCGGTATTTTAAAGAGGGAATCAGTGGGAACCGGACTTTAAGCGATCCACTGGAGAGTAGTGTGGACCAGGAGACGAGAGTGGTACTGGGTGTTCCTGTATTTCATGAGGATGAAGTGATTGGTATTCTGTGTGGTTCCTGTAATGTCGGTGAACTGAGCCAGATGTTGTTTGATGATTTGTTTTCCGGCAATGGATATAGTCTGATCGTTACCAGAGAAGGAAAAATAGTTGCTCATACCGGAGATCCGGTGGATCATAAGCTTTCTTATGGAGAAGATATATTTACTTTTTATGAGTCAAAGACGACACGGGAAGGGCATAGCATCGGTGAGGTAAAACAGAACTTTGCTATGGGAGAGGAAGGGCTGGTTCGGCTGGCCGGTTACGCCGATGGTTCCGACAGATATCTGGCATATGCTCCACTTGGGATCAATGACTGGATGATCTGCTATGTTGCATCGGTGACGGTTGCGCAGCAGTCCTATGCATTCGTGGAAAAGTACGAGATGGTATTTCTTGGATGTTTTGGAATTCTGGTCTGTCTTCTGATCTTATATATTGTCCGAAAGAATCGTCAGAAGACGGAAGCGATTCTCCATTCTGCACAGACGGATGAACTGACACAGGTGTACAACCGTAAATACGCGGAACGGTTTGCCGAAAATGCACTGGAAGAGGCGAAAGACGGAAGTATCCATGCGTTTTTCATCATGGATATAGACAAGTTTAAAGAAGTCAATGATGTCTACGGACATGCGGTGGGAGATGTAGTACTCCGTACTTTCGGTGTGTTGCTGGGAAGACAGTTTCGTGGGGATGATATTGTGGGACGAATCGGTGGCGATGAGTTTATTATCCTGATGCGAAATGTAACTACAAAAGAGGCCGTCAGAACAAAGGCGGAGCAGTTGATGGCAGAGACGAAAAAGCTGGTGTTTGACGAGATGGATGGAAAGGGTATCACGATCAGTGTGGGAATCGCACTGGCTCCGGAGCATGGAAAAACCTATATGAATCTGTACCGAAGCGCAGACCAGGCATTATATGAGACGAAACGGAACGGACGAAATGGATTTACAATCTATGGAGAAAACCGAGATATCACGGAAAATAGATAAATTTATCGAAGTAACGTAAAAAAGGGATTGCACAGAGAAAAAATAAGTGGTATGATATTAAAAAGCAGAACAAGGGGGTTCGAATAGTATCCTTGTTCTGCTTTTTTTGCATAGGAGACTCATAGTCAGTCTGAAATGAGAGGAGAGGATTAGTATGAAAAAATTCATGGAAAGATTCATAGAGGCTGTAAGAAAATATGAGGAGCTGTTATCATATGCGCAGGGAGGATTTATTCTTCCGTATCATTCCGGTGCGGGGATGATTGGGTATTATTATAGCCCGATTCTGTTTGTAAAGTAGAGGAGCCTTGTAAGGGAATGCCAGGAGGCAGGACATCATTTTTGAACTATCTGAAAATAAATTCTGTATAAATAATGGTTGAGCAAATACAATGATTATTATTCAGCAATGAGACAGGTACAAAAATGCGCAAGAAACATCTTATTTTAATAAATTAGATGTAACTGTTCAGTACCTTCACAGTTACGAGCCAAAATGCATAAAAAATCACCTTCGGTGATGGCATTTTGGCTTGTATGTCTCGGGATTTTGACATATTCATGTCAAAACACCTCGTGGAACAGTGGCTACTGAATAGTTACGAAACTACTATAGAATATGTAATTTTACGGAGGATAGAAATATGTATGGATTGACACCCAGGGAAGAACAGATTATGAATACCATATGGAACATGGATCATCCTTGTCTGATTTCGGAAATATTAAAAGCATCACCTGCTTTAAAAAGAAATACGGTAGCTCCCGCACTGGTTGTCCTTGAAAATAAAGGTTATCTGAAAGTTGATTCGATTGGGAAATCTTATACAAGAACCGGTAAAGCATATGTTGCTGCCATTTCTCAAAGCCGTGATACTGAAACAGGAGTTCTTAATTTTCTTGCCGCCTATGTAAAATCAAAAAATATGAGTGCTGATTTTCCACAGCGAATCCGGGAAATTCTTGAACATTACTAATACCCCGTTGTTGTTTCACCGCGTATCAGACCACATGATCTGCTTTTCAAAAATAAAATATGAATTTTCATATACACCAGGTAATCTCTCGTTACCTGGTGTTTTATGTTTTCCGTAAAATCAAAATTGGTCCACCGGGCCAGTTATTGATATGCAACGTAAGAACAAAGAATGTGCCAAGGCACATTCTCGCATCTGCGGCGGTCGCTTACAGCATCTACCTTATACACCGAAGTGCGCATCCTCGCGGAGCGTTTTTTGCTTTACAGGAACACAATTTCCTGTAAAACAAAAAACTGTCCGTAAACATTTCGGTCTACGGACAGTTTTCTATTATATAATTATACGTTTGGGTCTGTTGGATCCCAATCCTGACCTGCCGGAATCTTAATTGTTGCCGGTTTATCAAACAGCATTGCTGCTGTATCAGAAATTGTTACTGTGGTTCCAAGTGCACAATTATCATAGATCCATTTTGCATCTCTTACGCAGAGTCGCACACATCCATGAGATGCCGGCTGACCAAGCATATTATAGTTACCGGCACTCAGATTGTGACTGGTCATGTTAGAACCAGCTACAGAGTGGAATAATACACCACCTACGATTCTTGTACAATACTGACCATAAGATGGTCCCATCAGGGTATGCCAACGATATTTTGCAGGTGTTGTAAACGTACCTGTCGGTGTTGGTGTGCCTGGCAGTCCAACAGAACATGTAAATGTTTTTACCGGAATATCGTATTTTCCTGTTTCACTCTTTGCATATACCATTACCTGACATGCTACACGGTTTACAGTGATATAGTAGGAAGACTGACGTCCGATGACGCTGTCAAGATCCTGTACCATTGCTCCGGAAGCATTGAAATAATACTTGTAACCATTGATACGTTTCCAACCGGTTGCCATTGCTCCGTTCGATTCAAAATAATACCAGCTGCCTTTGATTCTCAGCCATCTGTTTGCAACTCTGTTTCCATTACTGTCTGCATAATACCAAGTATTTCCTACCTGCTGCCAGCCGGCTCCACCAGTACCTGCTGTTGTCCCAGCACTGCTTCCATATCCAGGAACCCATTTTCCATCAGCACCTACCCAATAAGAACCGATCCATGTATTGGTTGCCATTGCTCCGCTTCCTGTCACATAATAGTTGCCGATCCAGCGATTTGCTGCCATTGCTCCGCTTCCATCCATATAATACCAGTTGTTTCCTACTTTTACCCAACCAGTCTGCATTGTTCCGTCAGAATTACTGTAGTACCAGTTTCCACCAACTACATACCAACCGGTCGCCATTGCTCCACTTCCTGTCAGATAATACCAACCACTGGCTGTTTTAACCCAACCGGTCTGCATCGCTCCGCTTCCATTCATATAATACCAGGTATTTCCTACTTTTGCCCAACCGGTTGCCATAGAACCATCGGCATTCAGATAATACCAGCCGCTCGGACGACTCAGCCAGCCACTGTAAATAGAACCATTGGAATTCATCCAGTACCACTTACCACCGATCACATTCCATCCCGGATTGCCTACCATAGCTCCGCTTCCGTCGCTGTAGTACAGACCGCCGTTTGCATCACGGAAAAATCCAGTCTTCATAACACCGGTACTAGTTTCCATATAGTACCATTTGCCATTGATTACTCTCCAGCCTTTTGCCGGTGCTTCGTTTTCGTACCAGTACCAATTGCCATCAATCTTCTGCCAGCCATTACCAAGCACCTGTGTTGCAGTTCCCTTTGCCGCATCAAACATATACTCTTTTCCATTGACTGCCTGCTTTCCGGACTGTGCAACACCGTCTTTCAGGAAATATACTTTGTCATTGATGTTCTGCATACCGTTCTTTGTTTTGTCGGCAGTACCGTCATCTTTCAGATAAAGCCAGGTTTTATCTGCCACATTCTGCCAGCCGGTTTTAATTGTTCCCACACCTTTTGTGCTGTTGAACCAGATATCGCCGACATTTGCCCAGCCATTCACAGACTCGTCTACCGTACCGTCTGTTTTCAGAGCATACCAGGTTTTCTGGATATTCTGCCAGCCAGCTTTTTCTTTTGTATCCACTGCCCGACCATTTTCATCCAGATATCTCCACACAGTATTGTCTTTTACCCAGCTGCTCTTCTGGATATTTCCCAGGCCTTTTTCCGGTGTATCTCCATCTTTTGATGCATAGTATGTACCTGCCGCAACACTGTCTGCGGGTTTGCCAGATGCAAGATAGACATTAACTTTTCCTGTTGTTTCATCCGCTGCTGCATCCACAAATCCAGTACAGATATAACCTTTTGCATCTACATAATAGCAATATTCGCCCATTATATAAAAACCATTATGTCCGGTCACGACATTTCCATTCTGATCCTGCAACTGCCACTGACCATCCGCTGTTTTTTCAGATATTTTATAACTACTGATTTCTGTTCCTTCTTCATTCTGCTGTGCTTCCTGCGTCTGTGGAATACTCTGTGTGTTATCCGTAGCCGCATAGGTTGGAACAGACATCGATAAAGAAACTAAAACTCCCAGTCCAAATAAAAGACTTGCTCTCCTTTTCATTATCATTCTCCTCTCAAATGGGATCTTTTTCCTTATACCTGTCTTATTCTAGTACAATTACAGGGGCTTTTCAAGCCTAAAAAGCAGATATTCAGCAAATCGTAAGAAACAGATCACCTGCTTTCTTTATTAAGTCACTTATACTTATAAACTATAAGCAACACGCTACGCGAATTTCACAAGTTATCGCGGCAGTCGCTAAGGACTCGTGCAAGCACGGACTTTGGCTCGTTGCTCGCGTAAATCAAAATTGATTCACTGGATCAATTATTGATATGTAATATAACGAAAAACAGATCAGAAGACTTCTTCTGATCTGTTCGATGTATTTATCTTTTTGCATCTGCATCCGTAGGATCCCAGTTCTGACTTGCCGGAATCTTAATCGTCGGTGCTTTGTCAAACGGTGTGTACTCGGTATCCGAAATATCAACTCTTGTGTACAGACCACAATTATCATAGATCCATTTTGCATCTCGTACACAAAGACGTACACATCCATGGGATGCCGGCTGACCTAACATATTATAATTTCCAGCTGCCAGCGCATAAGTTGGATCCGGATTACTGCAGGCTACCGAATGGAACCAGTCACCATAATTATTAATCTGTGTTCCATATTTACCCCAAGACGGTCCCATCAACTCTACTGGATTCTGTTTCTTCAGGGTTGCATAGGTTCCTGCATGTGTTGGTGTTCCTGCTTTACCTACCGAGCAGGTAAATGTTTTTACCGGAATACAATAATTACCGGTTTCATTTGCCGCATATACAGTAACCTGACACTTAACTCTGTTTACGGTAATTCTGTAGCTGGACTGTTTCCCAATCAGCTTGTCTACATCCTGTACCATTTTTCCATCTGTGCCAAAGTAGAATTTATAACCATCTACATATTTCCATCCGGTTGTCATGGCACCGTCTGCGCCAAAGTAATACCAGCTTCCATTAATTCTCTTCCATGAATTTGTCAGTTTGCTTCCATCCGGTCTCTGATAGTACCAGGTATTTCCGGATTTCACCCAGTTGGCATTAACATCCGGGTCATAATTAGGAATCCATTTTCCATCTGCTCCAACCCAGTAAGAACCAACCCAGGTGTTCGTCAGCATCTCACCGTTTCCACCGACATAATAGTTACCGATCCAGCGATTGCTGTACATAGCACCACTTCCGCCAAAGTAATACCATTTGTTATTGATCAGATGCCAGCCGGCACCCACCATATCACCATTGCCTGGGTTCAGGTAATACCAGGTTCCTCCCAGATTGATCCAACCGGTT
>OLOP01000636.1_pt1 | contig 26718 bp, 28 predicted proteins | sample 1672381 | NCBI WGS metagenome assembly OLOP01 (sample SAMEA3136678, study PRJEB25190) | human gut metagenome | biome: human gut; feature: human-associated habitat; material: faeces | place: Austria | collected 2013 | reverse complement strand
CTTCAAGCAATACATTTCTTCATAGCCTAACTGTTGCACTTAATTTGACAATTCAAGTAAAATAAAAAATGGTCATTTAAAGAAACTGCAGCTGTACATGAAAAAGAAAAGGTAGTATACTTTGCAATTGACGAGTCGATTAATGAACGCGAGATGCGTATATTTATGAGATAGAGGACATCCGCCTTAAGTGGCAGACGCGGGAAGCGTCGATGTTGGGCACACTGATGTGAACAGTTTAAATGCCCACATATGCTTATGCATGTGCCTTGAGTAAAAAGGACCAAGCTTTTGCTTGGTCCTTTTTGTATTATCTAATATATAAAGCTTGCCTTCCTTGTTGGTTGTAGCTAGCTTGCAAGTTCTTCCAATTAACAGGCTGATTCTTATAGCCATAAGGGTTGTTCACGTAGACAACTTTTTTCGGCTTACTATAGCCGGTAATCACGCAAGCGTGCGAAGATGGTGTAACGTTTACTTTGCCCGTATTGGTATCCCACGTTTGCATATTGTTAACCTTGTTAAAAGTGGTCGTGGTGATGATCATGACAGGGTGACCGTTTGAAACTAGCTTGAGCAGGCTCAAAAAATCGCTCCCTGTGATGTTTTCGATGTGGCTAGTATATTTACGCGCAACGTTGTAAAGCGGCTCGTTATAAACACACCAGCCGGCGTTGGCGATCGTCATATGACCGACGAATCCCTGGTGTGGATTGCCGCGGTATTTGCCACCATCGGTAAAGGAATCGACGTGCTGGATCGTTTCAGCTAGTTCATTTTTCGAAACCTTGATGCCATAGTAATTCATCAACATCGACAAGCTGGTAACCTCGCAGCCATTAGGCAGATCCGGCATTTGATTTTCGAGCGGAACGTTTAATTTTTGTTCCTGCTTCATGGTCATCCAGTTGATTTCATCGTTAATTTTATTTTTGTTAAAAAGATAAATAGCACCTATAATAAGAATTATTGCTGCTGGAATAATCCAAAATAGGTTTTTAAGATTAAATTTTTTCTTGTGCATGATTCTTATTCTAGCAAAATCCCATTAAAAAGATGACAAAAAAATTTTTTGTAGTATGTTGATAGTAAGACAAACAAAAAAAGGATAGTTTATTTTGAAGATTAATTTAAAAGATTTAAACGATAAAATTGAAAACCAAGACTACATTCAAGATCTTGAAACAGTAAAATACGCCGACATCAGTAAATCTAAAAGTAAAATCAAGCCTTACGCCAAAAAGATGGTCAAGGAAGTCGTAGCTGCATTCAAGCATGATTCATTAGTACAAACGCAACTGGCAGTAACCGGTCAACGTCCCGTTACTTTTGCACTTGAAACTAACATCATCAACTTGCCATATGCCAATTATAAAAAGGTGGCTAACTTCTTTGAAGAAGGCCAAGAATATGGCTTGAACGTCTATTTTGAAACACGTTCAGAATACGTTAACGTTTCTCACTTCAGAATCGATCAATTGGCAACTGAAGAAGAAATCGAACAAGACTCTGACGCAGTAGTTGATAAGTTGGTTGACGCTATCGTTGAAAAGATAAAGGTAGTGCGTGAATACAAGAAGCCTGAAAGTAAGGCTAAAACTACCAAGACCACTACTAAGAAAAAGACAACGACCAAGAAGAAAGCTACAACTAAAAAGAAGTAGCGACAAAAATACCCAGGAATTTGTTCCTGGGCTTTTTCATTACTTAATTTCTTTGAATTTTGTTAGTGAATGATTATTGGTGTAGAAGAAGAAGTCTTCAAAGACTGCACTCTTGATTACACCTTTTTCACATCTTCATTAGTACCACTGAATTCTAGTAAATATAAAATGGGCACTTCCAAAGTTACTGCGATCTCTTAGCGGTTTGAGCGAAAAGGTCGTTGAAGTTTCGGTTGCCACAACCAATAATTCCTATTAAGTTTTTCTTGTTGTCTTCATATGTTAAAAAATCAACGACAGAGTCCATCATGAAGCCCAGTTATTGAATAAAATACAATTGCTACCATATTTTTCCCTAATAAATCTAATGTACCTATGAGTATCATCTCACCTGTAAGCAAAGTATTCAATGTATCTGCTATTCAAATTTTTAATAAATTCCCCTATAATTAAAAGCAAGGAGGACGACGCAATGTTTAGTTGGAACATTATTGGGATCTTGATTTGGGTCGCAATTATTCTTTATTTAGTTTTTATCGTCCAGAATATCCGTCAACGGCGGATCAAGATGATTATCAAACAGCATAAACGCTTTACTTGGCCAAACTTTTTAATTAACGTAGTTGAAGTTGTTGTATTGCTAGTGGCAGCTGGCTGGATGTTCAATCAGACTTTTATGGACAATCCGGATTTGGAAGATGCTAACCGCATTACTTCAACCATTAAGTATGAACCATTGATTATGAGAACTGGTTCGGGCAATTCAAGCTACGTAACCATCAACTCTGATAAGAGAAAGAACGGTTCACAGACATATACTTTCTATCGTGCAGGAAGCAAGATTACGACATCAAGTGACTATGCTTCAATTGCATACGGCAACACTGCACTTGATGTGGATGCCGAGAAGATCCCTTACGTTAAGAAGGATCTGACGAAGATGGATAAGAAATACCAACGTGCTTATGTTGCTATTTATACGGCATTTTATAAGAAAAACTGGCAAAACGGGATAGGGATGCACGCAGGGCATTTAGCTACGCGCTACTACTTGATCCGTGTACCAGATCAGAGCTTTATTAAGCAAAAATAGGCAAAAGAAAAACTAGATCAGTTAATTCTGATCTAGTTTATTTTTTTAGTCTTCTTTTTTAATCTCACCGAGCATCCCGCCTTCGACAAAGGCCAAGATAAAGCTGGCGGTTAAGAAGTCCATCACGTTGCCTGAAAGAAATGCCGCCAAGAGCATGAAGGCAATGGACAAAAGCATCGAACTAATGAGGTATGTCCGCAGTTGTTTATTTATTAGCCACTTGATCAAAGCATAGAGCATGATCACGACGTAAGGACCGATAAACAGTAGCATGCCGACCCAGCCAAGGGAATAGACCTGACTGGTAAAATCACGCTCTAGATTGAAGATATTGGTTTCTCTGGTATAAGAAATACCGAATACCTTGTCGAGCTTATTATTGTTAGTTTTAATCACCTGATCCAGCATCGCCTTTTCGACGTGGCGGTTTTGCATCCGTGAAGTGCCTGGCTCGTTCATGATCTTGAGCCAGAATTCTGGATCGTATTTATATGGATAGCTCTTGGTGACAAACTTTTTGTTTAAAGCATAATCTTGATAGTGCTCGCCAATGAAGTTGGTCAAAAATTCCTTGCGCTTTTGACCACTAGGATACTTCTTAAGGCCTTCAGCCAATTCTTCTTTAGCTTGGGTCAAACTGTTGTCGGATTGTTGAGCCAAGTATTTTTCGTAGTTGTAACGTTGAATGGCTGGGCCAAAGGGGATGATTGCAAGAGTTCCGGCTTCCATGAGCAGTGCAACAACGATTGCTTTCCCATTTTTCTTTACATCTTTAACAATGTACAAATGGAAAACATAGAGCAGAATGCCTGCGATAATACCGCCGATTAAACCGATCAAGGCAACCTTCGTTCCCAATTCGATCATGGCTAAAGCTTGGACTACGTTCAACGTAATAGTCTTCCAATTGAAGTGGCTGAACATGAAGTAGAGCATGAGCGGTACAAGCATAAACAATACCGCCGAAACCATGTTGGCAAAGTTGAAGAAGCCCTTCGAAGCCATATGCGAGTAGCCGATATTTGGATTAACGAACCATTCGAAGATATTGGCACTGATAAAGCCTGTTTCGTAACTTCTCAGCGAGATTACGAAGAGATTGCTGATGACGATCGTGAATGAGAAAAGTCCGCTGATTCCTTCGATTACGTGTCTAAATTGCTCTCTGGTAAATTCGAGTTCTTTGGTAAAGAAAATTACCAAGAGGGGCAAAACCATTCTAATTAAATAGAAGATTTCGCTGACGGTTGAGTAATTATAATCGTTGGGGTTTACGCTGTTGAAGTGACGGACGTAAATCAGGTGCAGAATCGAGTAGACAATCAATAATGCTAGATAAACGATCAACCATTTTTCTTGTCCCAGTTTTTGCCAATTTTGCTTTTGACTGAAAAACATGCAGAAGATGACAAAAACAGCCAGGATTCTAATAATTGTTGGCAAAGTGAATGGCAAGACGTCGGCCAATTTGCCGTTGTAGAACCAGTACAAGTCCAAAAATGGTTGAATCAAAATGAACCAAAAGAGGACGGTTCTTGTTTTTTCCTTCATTTTTTCTCCCTTGTAAATTAAATTTCTTCCTAATTTTAGGCAAAAAAGGATCCTACGTAAATAAACACGTAGGATCTTTTTTACAAATTTGAATTATTTCTTGTCTTTAGAAGACTTCTTGTCGTCCTTCTTGGCAATCTTTTCTACCTTAACTTCGTTAGTTGAAGCAGTCTTACTGTTCTTGACAGCACGAGCAACCTTTAAGTTCTTGAAGTTGACTACGATTTTGTTGTTCAAGTCGCTGACTGAAGTTGCGTCAACGGGATCGTATGAAGTGATAGCTAAGAGTGCAGAGTTTTCGTAAATTTTTTCAACTTTGCCTTGGAATGGCTTTTTAAGTTCTTCTTCTGACTTAGCGCCAACGATTGCGCCTACTTTTACGTCTGCTTTTTTCATTATTTATATTTTCCTTTCCAAATGAAAAGTCTTAGTCTTTTTTGACAGTAGAATGTTAATATATAAAAGCAACATTTTCAAGTGGGGGATATTCTTTTGAAAAAAATAATTTTAATTGCGGGACCAAGTGGTGCTGGCAAGACGACCATTTCCGATTATTTATATGAAAAATATGACATTCCGCGCGTTTTAACGCATACCACACGGCCAATGCGTGTCGGCGAAAAGCAGAATGTGTCATATCACTTTGAAACAGATGATTCATTTAAGAAATTACACTTCTTTGAACATGTAAAATACGGTTCATATCAGTATGGTTCAAGTCGTGAAGCATTAAACCTCGCTTGGAAAAAACACGATCTGGTGTCATTAATCGTCGATATTCAAGGCGTATATTCTTACATTAAACAATTAGGTGACAAAGTTTATTTCTTATATGTCACAACTTCGACTAAAGAAGAGCTAAAAGAGCGGCTGCTCAAGCGTGGCGATGATCCTGAGAAGATTAAGGAACGCCTTAGTGGTAGCGAATTAAACTTGCTTCCAGCAGATTTGAAACAATACGCTCATGTAATTGTTAACGATAATCTTAACAAAACTAAAGAAACGTTAAACTCAATCATATCAAGGCTTGAGGAAGACTAGGCACTCCGTTTTTTACAGATCATTTCTCCTTTTGCAATGTTTCTTAACGTGATGGTAGTTCTTTTGAAACATTCATGTAACATTCGGGCGTTATTATATAAAACGTCAGTTGATCCAAGAGATCACTAAATAAACGAATTTAAAAACTAAGAATAAAAAATAATTTTTAAGGAGAAATAAATTTTGAGTTTTAAACGTACTTTGGTTAAATACACAGCAGCTTTATCAATTTTCTTTACAGGTCTTGCAACTGTTAATGTTCCTGCAGCAACTGTTCACGCTGACGACATTAACACTACTACTGTAAACACTAACGATTCTCTTTCTGATATCGAAACCACTACTCCAGCCGATTCTTCAGTTAAGAAGACTTCAGCAGCTGACCAAAAACGTAGCGCAGTTGTTAAGCTCGCTAAGAAGCAAGTTGGCAAGCCTTACATCTGGGGTGCAACTGGTCCTTCAGGTTTCGATTGCTCAGGTTTAACTACTTACGTTTTCAAGAACGCAATTAACAAGACTTTGCCAAGAACTACTTACGGCCAAATCACTTTAGGTAAGGCAGTATCACTTTCAACTAAGAAGCTTAAGAAGGGTGACTTGTTATTCTGGGGTAACTCACACGTAGCTATCTACATTGGTAATGGTAAGTATGTTCACGCTCCAGCTCCTGGTCAAAACGTTAAGATCCAAACTTTAGGTTCATTCATGCCATCATCAGCTAAGCGTGTTATCGACTAAAACAAAATAAAAATATATTTCTCAAAAAATTATAGAAAGAAGAGTTGGATTTTTTATCCAACTCTTTTTTGTGTAAATTTTCGAAAACGCTTTTTTTATTAAGTTAGTATTACCTTTGTAACAGTTCTGTAACATAAGGACATTATTATAGAGCTTGTAGATTAATTAAAGAAGTTTAAAGATTTTCCGAAAAAACACATTTTCGTTACCAAAACTAAAAGATCTGACAACTTAAGTAAACACTAACAGACATATATAGGAGCATTTGATGAATATTAAGAGCAATTTTGTAAAAGTTACTGCAGCAGCTGCTTTAACTCTGACCGGTGTAGCTACAGTAAGTGCTGTTAAGCCAGAATCAACTACTGCTAAAGTTCAAGCTGCTACCACTAAAGTAAAGATCAACTACGTTCCAGGTTACGGTATAAATATCTGGGATAACTACAACGGTGGTCACTTCACAGGTCAACGTGCACAACACGGCACCACTTGGAATGTCCTTGATCAAAAGACTGACAAGAAGGGACGCGTTTGGTACCAAGTTGGTCAAAACCAATGGATCATGGCTCAATACACCACTCCAGCTGGTAATACAGTAACTAAGAATACTACAACTCAAGCTACTGCAACAGCTGCTAAGCCAAAGAAGGCTAAGAAGTCAGTTCAAGCAACCGGCGATGTATCAGCTATTGTTACTTTAGCTGAAGCACAACTTGGTAAGAATTACGTATGGGGCGGTACCGGTGCTAACGGTTTTGACTGTTCAGGTCTTACCTCATATGTTTACTCAAAGGCTGCTGGTGTGAACATCGGTAGAACTACTTACGACCAAGTTAAGCAAGGTACCTCAGTTTCAATGAAGAACTTACAACCAGGTGACTTGCTTTTCTGGGGCTCCGCAAGTGCTCCATACCACGTAGGTATTTATGTTGGTAACAATCAATACATCCACGCCGCGACTCCAGGTCAAGGCGTTATCAAGCAAAGTTTGAGTGGTTACTTCTACCCAAGCGCAGCTAAGCGTATTTTGAACTAAACGAAAATTGAATAAAAGAATTAAGCGAATCACACGATTTGTGGTTCGTTTTTTTGCGTCTATAAACTTATTTAAATAGTTACATTTGCGATTTTTGATTACACATGTGATAATGAAGACGTTATCAAGTAGTAAAAGTGGGATATTTTTCGCTACCAAGGGGATTGAATTATGTCGAAACATAAATTGTTTAAGTTGGGAGCGGCTGCAGCACTGTCCGTTACAGGCGTTTCTGCAATAACATCACTTAAAACAGTTAGAGCAGCCAATTTTACTGCTGTTAAACGCGTCAAAATTAGCTACTTGCCAGGTAAGAGTCTGAATATTTGGACTAATTATGAAAATGGTAAGTTCATGGGTTACCGCGCAAAGGACGGCTCCGTTTGGAACGTAGCTGAAACTGCGGTCGATAGTAAAGGCAGCCTATGGTACAAGGTGGGTACGCGTGAATGGATTGAAGCGCGTTACACCGTTGATGTCAGTGAGGAAGAACCGGTTAAAACTGCGACTAAGACTACTAAGAAGAAGTCGCCAGTTGCTAATTTGGCCAACAAGGTAAAACAGGCTACGCAAAAGAAGAAAACGACTAAGGAAGATAAAGTTAAAAAAGCTAACCAAATCGTTAACGAAACGGTTAAAAAAACGACGGCTAATAAGAAGACCAATACTTCATCAATCCAAGCCTCAAGCAAGGCCGCTTCTGTTGTTGCACTTGCAAAAGAGCAAGTGGGTAAGCCTTACGTTTGGGGTGCAACTGGACCAGATAAGTTCGATTGCTCTGGCTTAGTACAATATGTTTATCAACATGCGGCCGGAATCAACTTGCCACGTACGACTTACGATCAAGTTAAGGTAGGTCAGACTGTTCCATTAGATAAATTGCAAGCAGGCGATTTGGTCTTCTGGGGTTCTGAAACGGCTCCATATCACGTTGCGATTTATATTGGTAATAATCAATATGTTAATTCCGCAACGCCAGATCAAGGTACGATTTTGCAAAATATGTCGAGTTATTACTATCCTACGATTGCTAAGAGAGTGCTATAGATAATGAAGCCATCCAAAAATGGATGGCTTTTTCGTATAGTTTCTAAATTCTTGTAGTAATTGCGAAATCTACAAGAAATTTGTATAACTATAAATATCCAATTAATCATGACTCTCACCTCCGTAAACTCAAAATGTTGGGGGTATATGTCATAAAAGCTAAAAAAGGCAACCGATTTCTCGGCTGCTTTTTTGCATGCTATTAACCGTTTTGTCTAAAGAATCTAAACGTGTATGTGTAATACTTGCCAATCTGCACCTTATACTTGTGCGTGTTGACCAGCTTGACCTTGCCCGGACGATACGTGATCGTCGTGGTGTAGCCTTCGCCATAGAACAGCGTCTTGAAGTTGCGCACCTGCGTTGCGCGGTAACGCTTCTTCTTGTTCTTGGTCAAATCCGTAATATAAATCTTCGGCTTGCTCGAGATCCGCTTCGTGGTCGAGTATGACCATGGCGTGTCCTTGCCGACTAATTCATATGGGAAGACCTTCGCAGCGGGATAAACGATGCGTGACTTTACTGGCGCACGCAAGATGTCGTCGGCGAACAGGCCATATTCAACTGAATAAAGCATATCGGTGCTCATGCCGTACGCTGCACCGATTCCCATGCGCGTTGCGCGTGTTGATAAAATTATAGCGCGGTGGCCGATATTGCCGGCACCCGCAATGTTGTTATCTTCGCGCATCAAGTCCGTTACGATCTCGCCGGCTGAGGCGCTATGCGCATCGTCCAAGAAGTTGATGTTGCCTAGCGTAGCGTTCTCGGCGATGCCCCAATCGTTTTCGCTGATGTAGTTGGGACGCAGGTAGTTAATTAAACCGTGCGCTTGTAGGCTGGCACTTGCGTTGACTGCGGCGAGGGATGCAGCACCAATCTGGGCGCTACGGTTAGCGTCATCAGGATTAGCTTCGCTAGGCAGTCCCACCAAATCACGGTAGTAATTAACGTAATCCATCGTGGTTGAAATGTATGCCGGATTCAAGACCCCTGGTGAAAAAGGATTGGCAAAATTTGGTGCTTGCTGGTAAATGCTGTTGCGGTTGTATTGCGCTTTATCCAAATTCTTGTATTTACGTTGGAAATACTTAACCTGCTTAGCCTCAGATTTCGAATACTTCGCTGCTTGAACGGGCTGAGCAGTGAACGCAATGCATTCAACCACTGCAACGATGGCCACCAGCAAATTGTGTTTCTTCATTATATATTACCTATTATTAACCAAATATTTTTCAAAGCGGCCCTGATCATCAGGCGCAATGTTGGCTTCAATGTGGACGCCGTCTTCTTCGTAATTTTCACTCAAAACTTGAGCATTCTCATGCAAATAAGCCAGTTCCTTGCCTGCACTTAATGGGAGGTTCAGATTGAGCTTCTCGTAGTTGGAGAATACGCGCTTTGTAATCAAATCGGCCAGCAATTTGATCGACTTAGGATCGATTGCGGAATAAAGAATGTCGCTGCCTTCAATCTGGGGGTAATTGCGATCAGTCTTATCGGCTTTGTTGTAGGCGGTGATCATTGGGATACCCTTTACGCCAATTTCATCCAAAACGTTTTGCGTAGTGCGGATCATCTGCACCATGTTAGGGTCAGAAGCATCGACCACGTTGATTAAGAGATCGGCATCCTTAGTTTCTTGCAAAGTTGCCTTGAATGATTCAACTAGGTTGTGAGGCAGTTTTGAGATAAAACCAACGGTGTCAGACAGGATAAAGCTGAAGTTGTCTTTGAGATCAATGCGCCGCACGCTAGTGTCAAGCGTTGCAAACAGCATGTTTTTGACGAAGACTTCCTTGTCGCTGCCTTCTTTTGAAAATTCCTTGAGCAAACCGTTCATTGTAGTGGACTTACCGGCGTTGGTGTAGCCAACAAGGGCGACTTTAGGGATGCGGCTTTGGTTACGGCGAGCCGACTTGATCTCTTCTTGACTGGCAACGGCCTTAAGTTCCTTCTTAATAGCGGAAATTTGCTTGCCGATTGTCCGGCGGTTCATTTCCAGCTTACTTTCACCGGCACCACGGTTGGCGAAACCACCACCACGCTGCTGGTCCAAGTTGTTCTCGGAAGGGTGAAGACGTGGCAACTCATATTGCAATCTGGCGAGTTGCACCTGCAGTTTGGCCTGCTTAGTGCGAGCACGACTGGCAAAAATTTCCAAAATTAATTCAGTTCTGTCGATGACCCGCATCTTGGTTAACTTCTCAAGGTTACGGATTTGCACTGGGGTTAATTCATCGTTTAAAACTAAGACCTTGGCCTTCAAGCCTTGGGCCATTGTTCTGATTTCGTTAATCTTGCCGACACCGAAGTAAGTCCCGGCAACGATTGATTCTGCGTTTTGGTAACTTTGTCCCACGACCTCCATGTTGTCAGCTTCAGTTAAGTTGGCCAGTTCAGTCATGTAGTAGTCAAAGTTAGGATCGTTTAAGTTCACACCTGCAATGTAGGCTTTAGTTTTTTTAGGTTGATTATCAATCATGTAAACACCTCTTTTTAAATGTGTAGATAAGTTAATTGTATTACAATAGGCAACTAATTGAAAAAATGTGAATTATTAAGTACATATAGAATGGTATAATCCAAACACTCGCTTTGAAAATCTGAATGATAATGTAGTTGCTATTGATGTTCCATTTTTAGATAACTTTTCTGACAAAATTGGGATGTATGCCGTTGGTCAAAAAGATGGTTTGATTAAACTAACCGATGATGGTTGGACGCTAGATAATTTACTTAGTAGAGGAGTAGATATAAATAAGTCTAAAAAGAGAAAGACTATTCTAATAAATCAACTGAGAGGATACGGTATTTCATTTGCATGTAAGAAGTTAGTATTACATGTTCAACATATTTGAAAAAAACACGATTATTTAACGTGGAAAGCCGTTACAAGCCTGTAAAAAAGCTAGTATCAGTTATATAATAAGGAAGTTGTATAAATAAATAAGGGGATCAAAATGGCAGAAAATAATCAACCAAATAATGATGTACGTCGCCATCACCACCATAGACATCACCGTCATCACCATCGTAAGTTTTGGCGTTGGTTCTGGATTGTGATCGGCGTTATTGTAGTCATTGCACTTTTTGTTTGTGGTATGGTTTATAAGAACTTACGCGATACCACGCAAAATATGTATACTCCCGTTGCTAAGACAACTAAGAGCAACAAGGGACGTAATCTTGATAATTTGCTAGCGCAGAAGAAACCAATCAATATTCTTTTGCTCGGTACTGATACTGGAGCAATGGGACGTAGCTGGAAAGGACGTACTGATACCATCATGATGATGGCAATTAATCCTAAGACTAATAGTACGTCAATTGTATCTATTCCACGTGATTCAAATGCAATCTTCCCAGATTTCCCGCAATATGGAGTAACGAAGATTAACTCAGCTTATACACTAGGCGGAGTTGGTGAAACAGTTAAGACACTGGATAAATACTATAGTGTGCCAATTGACGGTTACATTATGATCAACATGGGTGGTCTTAAGAAGGCTATTGATCAAGTTGGTGGTATTGATGTAACTTCACCATTGACTTTCGACAATATGGGATACCACTTCCAAGAAGGTAAGACCTACCATATGGATGGTAAGAAGGCATTAGCTTTTGCTCAACTTAGACATGGGGATCCACGTCAAGATTATGGTCGTCAAGACCGTGATCGCCGTGTTGTCATGGCACTTCTTAAGAAGTCTATCTCACCTACTACACTACTTAATGCTAAATTCTTGAATTCAATCTCAAGTGAAATGCAAACTGACTTGACTATGAATCAAATGTACAAGATCGGGATGGATTATAGAAATGCAACAGATAACTTGTCACAAGATCATGCTCAGGGTGTAAGTAAGCAAACTCAGAATCCTAAGTTTGGTACTATGGAAATCGAAGTAGTAAGTAGACAAGAAAGACAAAGAGTGTCTGATAAATTAAGAGCAGCGTTAGGTCTTCCTAAGGTAAGAGTGGCTGCTAATAGTGCCAGCTATGTCATGAATCGCTAGTATAAGGAAAGAGATATGGAACAAAAACAAGAACAAGAAAATACAATCGATCTTACCCAATTATTACGCATTTGCCGTAAGCATATCTGGGCATTGATTCTTTGGAGTGTAGGTCTTGCCTTAGTCGGCTGGGGAGTTTCAGAATTTGTAATTTCTCCTAAATATACTTCAACTGCTCAATTGTTAGTTAACCAAAAGAGTCGCAACAATGATCCAAACGCAGCTTATGCGACTCAACAAGCTAACATGCAGATGGTTACTACTTATAAAGACATCGTAACAAGTAACAAGATCTTGACAGAAGCTTCTAATCGTTTAGCTAATCCAACTGTTGTTGTGAAAAAGGCACAAAAAGCAGTGTACAGAACTGATGAAAACGGTAGAAGAAGATTAGTGAGAAAAGCTCGCCCAGCTGTAATTGAACGAAGCGGCAAGAGTTATTCAGTTTCTGCAAAAGAACTTGCTAAGAGTATTTCAGTAGGTACCCAACAACAATCACAAGTCTTCTCAATTTCAGCTAAGGCTGATACACCAGCTAAGGCAAAGGCAGAAGTAAATGCAGTAGCTGAAACTTTTAGTAAAGAGATTCCTAATATTATGAGTGTCAATAATGTAACAATTGTGGCAAATGGTACTAATGGTGTTCAATCATCACCTAACGTTAAGCTATTTACCCTAGCCGGCTTCGTAGTTGGTTTAGTATTGAGCTTAGCTGTAGTTATTATTCGTGAAATGAGTAATACTACTGTCCGTGACGATGAATTCTTAACTCGTGATTTAGGCTTAACTAACTTAGGTCAAATTGCTCACTTCCACTTGTCATCTTCATTTACTATTAAAAAGAGTGCAAGTATGACTAATCGTGGACAAACTAAGAGACGTAGAGTATAAGAGTAGGAGGACAAAATGCCATTATTTAAGAAAAAGCGCGGTACAGATGATACCATTAAAAATGGTGCTAAGTTAATCACTGTAGCTAAGCCAAAGAGTCCAATAGCTGAACAATTCCGTACTGTTCGTACTAATATTAACTTTATGGCAGTGGATCATGACATTAAGTCTTTAGCATTTACTTCTGCTAATATTAGTGAAGGTAAGTCTACTGTAGCTGCTAACGTTGCTGTTACTTATGCTCAAGCTGGACGTAAAGTTTTGTTAGTCGATGCCGATTTACGTAGACCTACAGTGCATTCAACCTTTAACTTAAGTAATCATGTTGGTCTTAGTACAGTTATCTCTTCAACTGCTAAGGAAGTTGATCTTGATAGTGTAGTACAAGAGAGTGGCGTAGATAATCTTTACGTGTTAACGGCTGGTCCGATGCCACCTAACCCAGCAGAACTGATTGGTTCTAAGCGTATGCGTGACTTTGTTAACCTTACCGAAGAACGCTACGATTTGGTTATTATCGACTTGGCTCCTGTTCTTGAAGTATCTGATACACAAGAACTTGCTAGTCACTTAGATGGGGTTGTCTTAGTAGTTCGCCAAGGTAAGACGCAAAAGATGGCCATTAAGCGTGCTGTTGAAATGCTTGAATTTGCAAAGGCACGTATCTTGGGTTACATCATGAATGATGTAAGTTCTGATAATGCGGGTTATGGCTATGGTTACGGATACGGCTATGGTTATGGCTACGGAGAAGAAGATACAAAGAAAAAAGGATTGTTCTCTAAATTTAGGAAGTAATTATGACTTTAGTTGATATTCACTGTCACATTTTGCCGGGGATTGATGATGGATCAAAAGATTGGGAAACATCAATTAAGTTGGCAAGGGATGCTGTAAAAGATGGCATTACACATGCAGTCTGTACACCACATACGTTAAATGGAAAATATCTTAATCACAAAGATGATGTGATTCGGTTAACTGAGAACTTTCAAGATATGCTTGATGAGGCAAAGATTCCATTAACAGTATTTCCTGGACAAGAAGTGCGAATCTCAGGTGATTTACCTGATGCACTTGATAATGATGACATCCTCTTCTTAGATGAAGAGGGACAATACATGTTATTGGAGTTTCCAAGTGATGATGTACCAACTTATGCTAAAGATATGATCTTTAGCATTCAACAACGTGGTATTACACCAATTGTTGTGCATCCGGAACGTAACAGTAGGATTCTGAAAGAACCACATATCTTGCAAGAATTAATTGAGCAGGGATGCTTAGTGCAAATTACTGCTAGTTCTTACATGGGAACTTTTGGCAAGAAAATTGAAGAAATGTCACGCAAGTTTATCGAAGCAGGCCAATGTGCCTGTTTTGCTTCGGATGCGCACGATTTGCCAAAAAGGCAATACCAATATAGTGAAGCATTAAAAAAGTTGAGCAAGGAGTTCGGGAGTGATCTTGCTCAGCAATATCAAGATAATGCTCGCGCATTTGTAAATGGGGACAATGTGCAACTAGATTGGCGACCGCTTGGCAAAAAGAAAAAATTTTGGCTATTTTAATTTGCAAATCTGCAGATTTGTGCCATTAGCTGAATATTTGTGCTATATTGACTGAAAAGTGGGTTTATTTTACAAAAAAGTACTATAAATATATGACATTGAGGGTAAGAGGAAAAATGATGGTAATGGAGAAACTAAAAGTTAATCCGGCTAAAGTGCATGGACGGTATGTTTATCACGCAGTGAAAAGATTGTGTGATATTATCGCGAGTGCAATCGGATTGATTCTGCTGTCTCCATTATTTTTATTTTTAATAATAAAAATAAGACATGAAGACGGTGGACCAGCATTCTATTCGCAAGAACGAATTGGAAAGAATGAAAAGCCATTCAAAATGTGGAAATTTCGTTCCATGGTGGTTAATGCCGATCAGATGATCGATCAACTGGAAGATCAAAACGAAATTGAAGGTGCAATGTTCAAGATTAAGGATGATCCAAGAATTACTAAGATTGGGCATACTATTAGAAAATATAGTCTTGATGAGTTGCCACAGCTCTGGAATGTGTTAATCGGTGATATGTCTCTTGTTGGACCACGTCCGCCTCTACCATCAGAAGTAGAAGAGTATACCGATTATGATAAGCAGAGATTGCTTGTGATGCCGGGATGTACAGGGCTATGGCAAGTTACCAAGCGTAATGAAGCTGACTTTGATGAAATGGTTTGGCTTGATATCGTGTATATCAACCATTCTGGAATATTGGAAGATTTAAAGTTGATTATTAAGACTATTGGGGTGGTTATTCATCCTAATGGAGCATATTAAGGAGTACATCTTTTATGAAAGTATGTTTAGTTGGTTCAAGTGGTGGACACTTAACGCATTTATACATGTTAAAACCTTTTTGGCAAAATAAAGATCGGTTTTGGGTGACTTTCGACAAAGAAGATGCTCGAAGCAAATTAAAAGGTGAGAAGATGTATGGATGTCATTATCCCACTAACCGTAATCTTAAAAATCTGATTAGAAATACTTTCTTAGCTATTAAAGTGCTCCGTAAAGAAAAACCTGATTTAATTATTTCAAGTGGAGCTGCTGTGGCAGTTCCGTTTTTTTATATTGGAAAGTTAATGGGTGCTAAAACAATATATATTGAAGTTTTTGATCGTTATGATAAGCCAACAGTTACTGGAAAATTAGTATATCCAATAACTGATAGATTTATTGTTGAATGGGAAGAAATGAAGAAAGTTTATCCTAAAGCAATTAACTTAGGAAGTATCTTTTAATTAGGTGATTTAATGATTTTTGTTACTGTTGGTACGCATGAGCAGCCTTTTAATAGATTAATTAAAAAAGTCGATGATCTAGTAGCTGATGGCGATATTAAAGAAAAGGTTATCGTTCAGACTGGATTCAGTACCTATGTACCCCAGAATTGTGAAGCTCATAAAATGATGTCATTTGATGATATGCAAGCAGCTTTAAAAAAAGCTAGGATTGTAATTACGCATGGTGGTCCATCTAGTTTCATTGAAGCTCTGCAATTTGGAAAGGTCCCTATTGTAGTACCAAGACAAGAAAAGTTTCATGAGCATGTTAATAATCATCAAGTTGAATTTACAGAATTAATAGCTAAACGGATGAATAATATTATTCCTGTCTACAATATTGATAATTTAAAGAAAATAATTGATGATTATGATGAAATTGCTGAAACTAAGAATTCTGGCGAAAGTAGTAATAATAAACAATTTAATGAGAAGTTAGAACAAGTAGTAATAGAACTTTTTAAGTAGGAATGGCCAGCTATGATAAGTACTTTAAAGCAAGAAATCAAGAATAAAGCTAATACTGGAAGTACTCCTTCAGCACAAAAACTTTTTAATAAGGTGAAAAATTATAAAATCGTATCTTTTGATATTTTTGATACTTTGCTAAAGAGAAAAGTTAATGATCCTGAAGATATATTTCAATTAATGCAACTGGAAATAAAAAATAAAGTACCTAACTTCAAGGAAAGAAGAAAAGATGCAGAAAAACGAGCTCGCCTTATAAATAGCCCTAGGGAGATAACTTTAGATGATATCTATAATAACTTTCCTGGTTTACCTGAGATACAAAAGTATTCTTTAAAAAATTTAGAATTAAAATTTGAGAAACAAGCCTTAGTACCCAATAAGCCGATAGTAGATTTGTTTAATAAATGCATCCAAACGAATAAAAAGGTTTTTATTATCTCTGATATGTATTTGCCGATATCGTTTATTAAATCTACTTTAGAAGAATTGGGGATTTCTGGATATACTAAAATATACTTGTCTAGCGATAAACATTTAACTAAAAGGTCAGGTTTGCTATTTGATTTATATTTAAAAGAGAATAGCTTAAAAGCACAAGACTGCATACATATTGGAGACTCTTGGAAATCCGATTATAAAAATCCAAAGTCTAGAAATATTGTTACAATTCATATTCCTAAAAATATAAATTGTTCTACTAAAAGTAAATTGAATGATCAATACTTGGATAATTTTATTTATTTAAATACAATTAATAAAGGAATAAATGATCCTTATTATGAATTTGGATACAAGAAGTTTGGTCCTTTTTTATGGGGATATGTAAAATGGCTTCATTGGAACTTCAAAAAGAATAATATTAAAAAAGTTTTCTTTTTCTCTCGTGATGGTTATATTATGAAAAAAGCTTATGATTCCATATATCAGGATGGTAAAGGAAATATAAAAGATTCATATCTTGAAGTATCTAGAAGAAGCTTAAGAGTTCCTATCTTATGGTTAAATTCAAGTTTTGAAAATTATATTAATATGATCTCTCCATCGAAGCTTATAACCATTCAATCATTTTTTGATGGGGCAGGGTTAGATATTGAAAAATATAAGAAATTGCTATCGAAATACGGTTTTACAGAACAAAGTAGTTTCGATCGAAATAATATATTGAATAATAATCAACTAAGAAAATTGTATTTAGAGATTCATCCAGCAATAATAAAAAAATCAAAGTCTGAATACGAATTACTCCAAAAGTATCTTAAACAACAAGAGGTAAATGGAAAGTTTGCAATGGTTGATATTGGTTGGGGCGGAAGTATGGAAAGATACTTAACTCAAACTTTAAATACTTTGAATATCCCACATGAGATTTATGGATATTATATTGGTGTAGCAGATTATTATACGAAAAATGTTAAAGAATTTCCTTTAAGAATGAAGGGGTATCTTTTTGATTTTAAGAATGATAATGATGCTACGGATAAAAGAAGTAGTTTTGTAGGTTTATTTGAATCTCTGTTCCTAGAACAAGATGGATCTGTAGAAAATTATAGATATGATAATAATGGAAAAATCGTCTCTAACAGATATCCATATGAATATCTTGATGATGGAAGACCAACTTTTGAATTACTAAGTGTAAAGAAAATTCAAAAAGGAGCTCTTGAGTTTATTAAAGATGTTAAACAAGATTATGTCCTATCACATGTATTACAATTCAATGCTAATGAACTATATCAAGGAATTCAACAGACGGGTATGCAGCCAAATAAAGAAGATTTAAAAATGTTTGCAGATTTTCATTTCTATGATGAGGGTAGAGATGACAGGTTAGCTGAACCTCATAGTATGCTTACTTATTTGAAAAACCCCAAGAGATTAAAAGAAGATTTTCTAGTTTCTCGATGGAAAATTGGATTTATGAAAAAAATTTTCAAAGTTAAATTACCATATCAAGAAATATATCAATATATGCAAAGATTTAAGTGAGGAATATGAAGAAAAAAATTCTTGTAATAGGCTTAACGGAAAGAATGGGTGGGGTAGAGACTTTTATTTACAATACCACTCGTTTTTCAGATAAACGTAAATATGAATATGATTTTCTAGTACACGGAACGGATCATACTGTTTTTCAAAACGAGATTACCGATTTTTATGACGATGGGAAACAACATTTCTTTTTTGTGCCTAGCATAAAAAAGCACCCAGTAGCTGCTCTGAGAGCACTGTCAAATTTCTATAAGAAAAATGCTTCTAAATATGATTATATACATTTGGAAACTGGAGCTACTTCGGAAATTATGTATGTATATCCATTTGTGAAAAAATATAATTTAAAAGTAATAACTCATAGTCATAATGGTAATGGTTATTCACCAATTATTAATTCAATTTTTAGGCCGTTAGTTAATAAAGTATCTGTTAAAGAATTATCTTGTTCTAAAGAAGCAACAGATTGGCTTTTTGGAAAGAAAAAGGAAAAAAGTGCTATTATCATAAATAATGGAATTGATACTCGAAGATTTACCTTTAATCCAAATGCTAGGAGCAAAATTAGAAGTAAATATAAAATATCTAATGAAACTTTAGTAATAGGGCATATTGGAAGATTTTCTGAACAAAAAAATCATAAATTTATTTTAGAAATCTTTAAAAGTATCTTGAATAGGAAGAAAGATTCAGTACTTATGTTAGTAGGTACAGGGGAATTGTTAAATGATATTAAAAATCAAGTCAATAAACTTAATTTAAATAAAAATGTAATATTCTGTGGGTTGCAATCCAATACAGCAGATTTTTATAGTGCATTTGATGTATTTTTGATGCCATCTTTATATGAAGGTTTACCAGTAGTAGGTATTGAAGCACAAAGTGAAGGCTTACCTTGTTTCTTTTCTGCTAATATTTCGAGTGCTATTAAAATAACTGATAAATCATTTATAATCTCTTTAGATAAAAGTGCTAACTATTGGGCAAAAGAGATATTACGTCAAGCCAATACTATCCCTGATAGATTTTGTTATCCTACTTGGGTTAATCAAAAAAAATATAGTATTAAATCCACAGTCAAAAGATTGGAGAAAGTATATTGTAATGAATGATAGGTATTATATAGAAACAGACTTTGGACATGGTAATAATGCGGGACCAAAGGCCAAAAAGGATATAAATCTTGTTTTAAGTAAGCTAGGCTTCAAAAAAATATGTATAAAAAGATATAAGAATAAATATATACGTGCTTTAATGGCAAAAGTTACTTGGCATAAAGCCTTAAAAAATATTTATAGTAGTATGATTGTTATCCAATATCCGCTGTATTCTAAAAGGTTAGAAAAAGGATTAGTATCAGAATTTTCTAAAAAGAAGAGAAATAACAAATTTATTATTTTTGTTCATGATATTGAAAGTTTAAGGAATGAACCTGATAATAGATTTAAAATAAAACAAGAAATGCATCTTATTAACTCTTTTGATTATATAGTTTGTCATAATCAAAAAATGAAACAATGGTTAAGGGCAAATGGGATAACCAAAACAATTCTTTCCTTACAGCTTTTTGATTATATAGCAAAAGACTTTCCTGAGACTTTAATTGATAATAAAAATGCATTAAATTATGCTGGCAATTTATTAAAAGCTCAATTTTTAGATAAGAATTTTACCACTTTACCTCTATATATTTTTGGAACAGATATAGGAAGTAAAATTAATAAGAATTATGTATATAAAGGTAATTTTTCACCGGAAATAGTACCTTCTAAGATTTTAGAGGGATTTGGTATAGTATGGGATGGAACGAGTGCATTGTACCCAAATGGTAATGCTGGCAATTATCTAAAATATATAACTCCACATAAATTATCTCTTTATCTAAGATCTGGAATACCAGTAATAGTTTGGTCTGAATCTGCGGTTGCTCCCTTTGTTAAAAAGCAAAAAATAGGTTTTGTTGTAGATAATTTAAAGCAAGTTGATAAACTAATTTATTCTATGAGTCCAGATGAGTATTCTCTTTTTAGAAGAAATGCATTAGTAATTTCTGCAAAATTACAAAAAGGATATTATACTTGTCGGGTTATAAGTAAAATAGAAAAAGAAATTGGAAAAAATTATAAACTATAATATTGTTTTTGAGAATATTTTATGAATTATAAAGAAAGTAAAAAGTTATCTGTTAATATACTAATTTATATATTGTATTCTGCAATTGTAATTATTAATCTTTGTGGGGTGACTACATTGCCACTGGCTAAATGGGGGGATCTATGATATTAGAGTATTCTTTATATTATTATTAAGCTCCATATCTGTTTGTTTTAGACGACATACGAGATTTCAACTAGTTATATCAACAATAATGATTTTAATAATGATTTTATCAATCTTTTTATATAAAGCTAATGTTAACTACTTGTGGATTATATTGTTAGCTTTTGGTAATCACCCACAAAAATAATAAAAATTTCAGCTGTATGCACTACTGTTATGTTAGTAGTAATATTGTGTTTAGCCCTGAGCGGTCTTATTCTAGATCTTACTTATATAAGAGATAATACTATTTTGCGACATTCTTTTGGTACTGTTTATCCTTTAATATTTTCTGCTTTATTATTTTATTGTATTGCTGGCTGGTTGTTTATAAGCCGTAAGTTGAATAAGCTAATATTTATAATTATGATTATACTCTCTTCAATATTTATATTTAAATATTTAAATGCACGTAATGATGCGATAAGCTTGTTACTATTACTACTTGTATTTTTATTTAATAATAAGTATCCAATATTTGAAAAAAAGATAATAGGTTTAGGAAATATATTTCTTATTCTTTTTTCAACAATAACAATTTTCATTTCAAAGATTATACCTTCTTCTTCAATGCTATATGTTTATTTGGATTCTCTATTTAGTGGAAGATTAAATATGCAGTATCTACTATTTCAGATGTATGAGCCTAAATTATTAGGACAATATCTATATCAGATGGGAAACGGAGTAGCGACAGGTCCAGTTTTAAATTATTTTTATATAGATAGTTCTTATACTAAATTATTTTTTTCAGCAGGAATTTTGTTTTATCTATGTATTATGTTTCTGTATTTTAAATTGATTTATAGCTTAAACAAGGTAGGTCTAAGAAAACAAGCTTTTATTTTAATTATTATTGGCTTAAATGGTTTAGTTGAAGATTCTTTTATTAATTTATCTTTGAATAATTTTATTTTGCTAGTTTTAATTACTAAAGAACACTATTTAAATGATTTAGAATTGCGGGTAAATAATGAAACAATTTCTTTTAACAATAATTATTCCAACATATAATTGTAAAATGGAGGTTGGACGTTTAGTCTCTGAATTAAAAAAGCAAAATCGTGATTAGATACAAATTTGTATTATTGATGATGGCTCAAAAGACAATACATTTGAGCAATTAGAAAAAATGGACTTACCCTCCAACTTTGAGATATATAAAAAAGCCCACTCAGGTGTAAGTGAAACTAGAAATTATGGGATTTTGAAAGCTAAAGTGCAATATATAACTTTTGTTGATGCTGATGACAAATTGAGTCAAGACTTTATTACAAAATTCCTAAATATTTTAAAAAAGAAAATAGATCCTACCATTATTTTGTTTGGGGTAAATATAAAGAAAGATAGATTTATTTATAATAAAAATATAGCTCCTCTGATAATAGGTTTTTACAATTCGAAAAGATTAATAGATGTCGGGATTCATGCGAAATTTTATAAATTAGAATTCTTAAAGAAAAATGCTATTAAATTTCCAAAAGAATTAAGTATAGGTGAAGATCTAATTTTTAATATATTATGTTTGGTAAATGCTAAAACAATTTTTTATCTAACTCCCCATACCATGGGCACATACAAAAATCAGGCATTAGAAAATGAACAATTATTTCAAAAACTTTTAGCAAATTATGTATCAAAGATAAAAAATAAAAGTGAAATAATGGACTATTATAATATAACTGGTATATGTTATTTGACATTGGCTTATTTCTCTCATGGTAATATTTTTAATAGTCTAAAACAACTTAAAATATTGGCAAATAATAAATACTATTCAAAAGCACTTAAAAACAAAAATTTTAACAAAATAATTGGAAAAAAATGTTTTGTATTGCGACTTCTTTTAGTAAAAAGACAATATTTTGTTGCTTTAGTGTTGAGCAAGGTATTAAACCAATAAAAATTATGCGAATCTAAACCTGATAAGTACGGTTTATACTGGTACTGATTTTTTAGTAAAGGATAATTGTAAAATAGAAGAAAGAGGAAAAAGGTTAAGTATGAACAAGATACTAATAGTAGGTGCAGGACTGTTTGGTGCAGTTGTTGCACATGAAAAAGCTGAACAAGGAAATAGAGTTTTCGTTATTGAAAAACGAGATCATATTGCAGGTAACATCTATACTAAAGAAATAGATGGGATTCAAGTTCACATGTATGGTGCTCACATTTTTCATACTTCTAATAAGAAGGTTTGGAATTATGTTCAGCAATTTGCCGATTTTAATCGTTATACTAATAGTCCTGTTGCAAATTATAAAGGTCATATGTATAACCTGCCATTCAATATGAATACCTTTAGTGAAATGTGGGGAGTTAGAACACCACAAGAAGCTATGGCTAAGATCAACGAACAACGGCAAGAAATGGCAGGCAAAGAACCAAAGAATTTGGAAGAACAAGCCATTTCTTTAATTGGTAGAGATATCTATGAAAAATTAATTAAAGGTTATACTGAAAAGCAATGGGGCAGAAAATGTACTGAACTCCCTGCTTTTATTATTAAACGTCTTCCAGTTCGATTGATTTATGATAACAATTACTTCAACGATGATTATCAAGGAATTCCAATTGGTGGTTATACCAAGATGGTTGAAAACATGTTGGATGATCCTAATATCACAGTTGAATTGAATACGGACTTCTTTGATAAGAAAGATGAATATTTGAAGGATTATGACAAGATTGTCTATACCGGCATGATTGATAAATTCTTCGATTATAAATTAGGTGAACTTGAATATCGTTCACTTCATTTTGAAACTGAAGAAAAGAATGTAGATAATTACCAAGGAAATGCAGTGATTAATTATACCGAGGCTGAAATTCCATATACTCGTATTATTGAACACAAGCATTTTGAATTTGGTAAAGGCGATGAAGGTAAAACTATTATTACTCGTGAATATCCAGCTGATTGGCACCGTGGTGATGAGCCTTATTACCCAGTAAATAATAAACGTAATAATGGTTTGTATGCTAAGTATGCTGAATTGGCTAAAAAACAAGACAAAGTTATCTTTGGTGGACGTCTTGGTCAATATAAGTATTACAATATGGATCAAGTTATTGAGGCAGCTCTTAATGTTATTAAAAAATTTTAGGTCACAATTATACAATGAATATTATTCAGAATAAAAATGAAATAAAGATACATACTATAAATGCTATGCTTGCATTATATTGCGCAATAATATTTTTTGGTGTTCTTTCGGTTTCGATGATGCCATTTATATCTATGTTTGGAAGAGTAAGAAATTTTTTAATAATATTATTGTTTTTAATATCAATAACTACGCAAAAACATTCATTACTTCAATGGATATGGTTAGGAATAGGTATTAGTATTTGCATTTTTTCATTTCTTTTTGCATACAGTGATAGAACATTTTTATTAATGATAATAATAATGTTTTCTATGAGTACAGTTTCACCTGAAAAATTATTAAAATTTTCGATACTGATGATTTTAATATCGTTGTTTATCATATGTTTGTTAGCTCTTTTAGGTATTATACCTAATTTGATTTTTTATAGAAATGGGGCTATCAGATATTCATTGGGAACAATGTACCCACTAACTTTTGCAGGTTTTATTTTTTATTGTTGCGCGGCAGGAATTATTTTAATTTCAAATAGTAGTTCAAGTAAGAATTGGATTATTAATTTAATTCTTATTCTTGCAAGTGTATTTGTTTATAAAGTTAATGGTGCAAGAAATGATACGTTCAATATTTTGATTTTAATTTTATGTAGATTTAGTAAATTTTTACCTGATAAAATAAATAAAATATTAACTAAAATTTCGAGCATTATTGTATGTAGTATTGCTTTCTTAACAATTTTTATTAGTAATATAATACCTTATACATCTAATTTATATGGAAAAATGAATGATTTGTTTAGTGGAAGGTTACAACTGCAATATACATTGTTCTCTATGTATACTCCAAAATTATTGGAACAGAATATACCACAAAATGGATTGGGCCGAGCAACAACTACAGTAATGAATTATTTTTATATTGACAATTCATATGCTAGATTACTTTTTATGGGAGGAATATTACTTTTCCTTTTATTTGGTGTGACTTTTTTATTGTTCTTGCTCAGAATGATTAATTGCAATATGTATTTAATAGTATATATAGCCTTAGTAATTGTTATTTCGGGTATTACTGAAGATGCTGTAATAAATCCAATTATGAATATTTTTCTTCCTCTTTTATTGATGAAAAATGATTTAATATTAAAAGATTTCAAAAAGTAAATATAAATTGTAAGAAAATATGAAAGTTATAAAAAACTACCTTTATAATGTGGGATATCAAGTATTAGCAATTATTGTACCTTTAATTACTTCAGCTTATGTTAGCCGTGTGTTACGTCCGGCTGGTGTTGGTGCAAATGCATTTACAAATTCGATAATTCAATATTTTATACTTTTTGCAAGTATGGGTATTGGCTATTATGGTAATCGTCAAATTGCTTATGTACGTGAGAATCGTAAAAAAATGGCCAAAACTTTTTGGGAAATACAGATAGTTAAGACCATCATGACTCTGGCTTCATTTATAGCTTTTGAAGTATTTATGATATTTTATACTCGACAAGCAGATTATATGTGGGCACAATCGATTAATCTTGTTGCGGTTGCATTTGATATTTCGTGGTTTTATGAAGGTATAGAGAATTTTAAAGTTACAGTTTTGAAAAATTCTTTTGTAAAGATAGTGTCTATGATCGCTATCTTTGTTTTTATTAAGAATCCAAGTGACGTAACTTTATATATCATTGTTTTAGCTATTTCAACTTTACTAGGTAATTTGACTCTATGGCCAAATATCCGACGTGATTTACCCAAAATAAGCTATAAAATATTAAACCCATGGCAGCATTTTTTACCCATGGTTGAATTATTTATTCCTCAGATTGCTACTCAGGTATACGTCCAATTAAATAAAACAATGTTGGGTGGAATGGTTAATGAAACTGCGTCAGGATATTATCAATATTCGGATAACTTAGTGAAACTGATTTTGGCATTAGTTACTGCCACGGGGACAGTTATGCTTCCTCACGTTGCTAATGCGGTATCAAAGGGGAATATGCAAAAGGTAAAACAAATGCTTTATAAGTCATTTGACTTTGTCTCAGCACTTTCTTATCCTATGATGTTTGGATTAGCTTCAATTTCGTTAACTCTAGCTCCTAAGTATTATGGCTCAGGTTATGAACCAGTAGGGCCTGCAATGATGATAGAATCAATAGTTATTCTAATAATTGCCTGGAGTAATGCATTAGGGGTTCAATATTTATTGCCAATTCATCATCAGCGTGATTTTACTGTTTCGGTAACGGTAGGAGCATTTGTAAATATAATTTTGAACGTTCCTTTAATTCATACTTGGGGATTATATGGTGCGATGTGGTCAACTGTAATCTCAGAAATTTCTGTTACTTTATATCAACTATGGGCAGTTAGGGGTCTATTAAGTTATAAGAAACTCTTTTCAAATTCATGGAAATATTTGATTGCAGGAATAATAATGTTTATCCCGGTATTTTGGATGAATCAGAATCTAAAAGATAGTTGGTTAATGATGGGAATAGAAGTTATTGTTGGTGTAATTATTTATGGTGTGATGGTAATACTTTTGAGAGCTCCCATTGTTGGGCAAGCTAAGGAATTAATTGCTAACAGATTGGAAAAATAAAATTTTGGATGATTTTGGCATAATTGAAGCACTAGTCTTGATATTGTGAGGCTAAGGCTTTTTATTATACCTTTGAGTGTAGGAATGCAAACTAATAAAAAATAAAATTCAGTGGTATTCTAATCTGCAAATCTGCAGAAAACGAGTAAAATTTTAAAGAATATTTTAAAATATAGATGTTTAATTATAATCTTTGGAGAAGGTATAGAAAGTATGAAAGTAAGAAAAGCGATTATCCCTGCAGCAGGATTAGGCACTAGATTTTTGCCAGCAACTAAGGCATTGCCTAAGG
>OLOP01000623.1_pt1 | contig 27028 bp, 26 predicted proteins | sample 1672381 | NCBI WGS metagenome assembly OLOP01 (sample SAMEA3136678, study PRJEB25190) | human gut metagenome | biome: human gut; feature: human-associated habitat; material: faeces | place: Austria | collected 2013 | reverse complement strand
AAAGTGCAGAGGTCTCCACCGGAGACCCGCACCCTTTGCAAGGGAGGCAAAAAGGCTTATTTATTATATTTGGCGCGATTTAGCCGCTTTATCAAAGTTTATTACTTTTCAGCGTACTTGTTTTCGCCGTACCAGCTATACATTGAACGAATCTTTTCGCCAACTTGCTCAAGCTGATGATTAGCTTCCATCTCTCTCTTAGCCTTGAAGTGAGCCCAACCGTTGTTAGCCTCTGTGATGAACTTGGAAGCGAATGTACCGTCCTGAATTTCATCAAGAATCTTCTTCATTTCCTTCTTAGTTTCGTCAGTAACAAGTCTCTTACCTGTCTCATAATCACCAAACTCAGCAGTGTTAGAAATTGAATATCTCATTTCCTTAAAGCCGCCTGCATAGATAAGGTCAACGATAAGCTTCATTTCGTGGATACATTCAAAGTAAGCATTTCTTGGGTCATAACCAGCTTCAACAAGTGTTTCAAAACCAGCTTTCATAAGTGCTGTTACACCGCCGCAAAGAACAGCTTGCTCACCGAAGAGGTCAGTTTCAGTTTCGCACTTAAATGTTGTTTCAAGAAGAGCTGCACGAGCGCCGCCGATACCTGCACCGTAAGCGAGAGCGATATCCCAAGCATGACCTGTAGCATCTTGATATACAGCAACAAGGCAAGGAGTACCTTTACCTTCTTTGTATTCTGAACGAACTGTGTGGCCCGGAGCCTTAGGAGCAATCATAAATACATCTACATTTGCAGGTGGAACGATTTGCTTGAAGTGAATGTTAAAGCCGTGAGCAAATGCAAGAGCCATACCTTCTGTAAGGTTCGGTTCGATATCCTTCTTGTAAATAGCTGCCTGCTTCTCATCCGGAGCAAGAACCATAACAATGTCTGCAGCCTTAACTGCGTCAGCAGTTTCCATTACCTTTAAGCCAAGGTCTTCAACCTTTTTCCAAGATTTTGAACCTTTGTAAAGGCCAACAATTACGTTTACACCGCTTTCGTGAAGATTAAGTGCATGTGCGTGGCCCTGTGAACCAAAGCCTACGATAGCAACAGTCTTACCTGAAAGAACGTCAAGATTACAATCTGATTCGTAAAAAAGTCTAGCTTCTGCCATTTTTGTTTCCTCCAAAAATAATAATTATTTATTTAATATTTTAAATATTTGTGGTGTTCGGTTGTCCGACCACTCGCTAAATATCTTTTACAATTGTCATTATAACTTGTCTGTTGTCTAATGTCAATACCTAATTTTAATTTTTTTGCAAGCCTTCCATAGCGTGAATAATATGAAGCCTCATAGCTGTTCTTGCACCATCGGGATTTCTTTTTTTAATAAAGTCCATAATCAGTCTGTCGTCGCTCATATTATCTTTGCTGACGTCGCTGTCCTTCATCATAACAACAACACCTTTTTTGATTGCATTAAATATAATAGGAATGAATTGCTTTACAAAAGCGTTATGAGTTGCGTTTGCGATACTCTCGTGAAATTTTTGTTCTTCAACAGTTCTGTCTTCACCCGAAAGTATTTTCTTTTCAACCGCTTCGCCGCATTCACAGATTATTCTTATTTCCTCGTCAGTAGCCCTTAAAGCCGCATAATAAGCGCAATCCGGTTCAAACATAAGCCTCATTTCAAACAAATCGTCAAGCCCTGAGGTTATATCGCTTAAATCGTTTGAATCTATAATAGTGTTTGAAGTTACAAATGTGCCTTTGCCACGCTTTATTTCAAGTATGCCATAGGTGGTAAGTATTTTTACCGCTTCTCTGAGGGTAGAACGGCTTACTCCGAGCTCAGCAGCAAAATCGTTTTCGTTAGGCAGCTTGTCGCCAACGGAAAAGCGCTCCTCTTCCTCTATCATTTTTAATATCTGATTTGCAGTGCTGTCTGCAAGTCTTGATGAATTGCCCATATAAACACCTCTTGAGTTGTATGATAACACAACTTGCATATAAAAGTCAATACGTTGTCAGACATCTTACAACAAAAATTCCTTTTAGGTGTATTTTTATTTGTTCAAAACAACGATTTTAACTATATTACTTGTAAATTGTGAACAATTGCTATATTATAAGTATATAAAATATATTACCTAAAAATATCGGTCTTGGAGGTGTTGAAGATGAATAAGGTAACAAGACTTAAATATTATATTGAATCGCTTTGCATTTACGATTTTGAGGATGATGACGTTTTCTCTGCTTTATATGATTTGCTTTGCGACGATGAAGAGGACACGGTAGCACTTCAAAGTTACTTTTTTAAGGAGCTTGCAAAAAGCGAATCGCTTAAAAGGCATATTTCACGCTTGATTTTGACTAATGACAATATTTTCACTAAAGCGGCATGCGCAGGAAAGGTAAACGAGCTTTCAATCGCAGTCATAAATGCGGTTAAAAGCGACCTTGCAAAGCTTGAAGAAATCGCTTCTCTTACCGCACAGGATATTTTGGCAGATATTGATGATGAGGATATTAAGGAAATTCTTTTGACTTTACCGGGCTGGGAGGTAGGCAAGCCACTTGCTCCGTTAGATTCTCATTGGGACAGGCAACTTGATGAACTTATTAAGTATCACAGAGAAAACGGCTACGGTATTTATGCCAAAAATATTGCATTTACTTGGAGAGATGAGGAAATCACTCCGGTTAATTCCATTGATCCTATCCGTCTTACAGATTTGAAAAATTACGAACTTCAAAGAAATAAGGTTATTGATAATACCGAAAGCTTTATCGCAGGTCATCCGGCTAATAACGTTTTGCTTTACGGTGATAGGGGAACGGGCAAAAGCTCAACAGTTCACGCAATTTTGAATGAGTATTGGCAAAAGGGACTTCGTATGATTGAAATTCCTAAGAGTGCTGTTGCCGACCTTTCGCTTATTCGTGAGCAAATTGCCGATTCACCAATGAAATTCATAATTTATATTGATGATTTAAGTTTCGACTCTAACGATACCTCGTTTAGCGAACTTAAGGCGGCTCTTGAAGGTTCGCTTTCGGGCAAACAGCCGAATACTATTATATATGCAACGTCTAACAGACGTCATTTGATTAAGGAAAATTTCTCTGACAGGGAAAATGATGTAAATAAGGGAGATACTATGCAAGAACAGCTTTCCCTTTCCGACCGCTTCGGTCTTACAATCACATTTCTTAATCCCGATAAAAAGGAATATCTTGATATTGTTGAAAAACTTGCTTGTGACAGGCATTTTGAAGAACACGGCGTTGACGTTGATAAACTTCTTTTCAAAGCTGATCAGTGGGCAACAAGGAGAGGCGGACGTTCACCGAGAGGTGCAAAGCAGTTTATCGACCATGTTGAGGGCTGTATAAAGCGTGGAAAAGAATGGTAATTAATATTACCAATAATTTTCATTCAAAAAATATTTATAAATTTTATAAAATGTTAATTAAAACTACAAAAAATTATCACTATGCGGTGATAAAATGATATTAACAAATCAAAGGAGAAACATTATGGGAACAAAAATTTTGGTTGTTGACGACGACCGCAACATTTGCGAACTTTTAAAGCTTTACTTGGAAAATGACGGCTACACGGTTTTCGTTGCTAATGACGGACAGGAAGCAGTTGAAATGTTTCAGTCTAAAGCACCTGAACTTGTGCTTCTTGATATTATGCTTCCGAAAATGGACGGCTGGCAGGTTTGCCGTGAAATAAGAAAAACATCTAATACTCCTATTATTATGCTTACCGCTAAGGGTGAAACTTTTGATAAGGTTCTCGGTCTTGAACTTGGCGCAGACGACTATGTTACAAAACCTTTTGATGCTAAGGAAGTAATGGCAAGAGTTAAGGCTGTGTTGAGAAGAGCCAGCGGCAGTAATGACGCTGAGGAAAATTCAAAGAAAATCGTAAAATATGATAATCTTGAAATCAATATAGTTAATTATGAGCTTAAGGTTAAGGGCGTACCTGTTGATACTCCTCCTAAAGAGCTTGAACTTATTTATCATTTTGCATCAAATCCTAATAGAGTTTATACCCGTGACCAGCTTCTTGACGAGGTTTGGGGCTTTGATTATTACGGTGATTCAAGAACGGTTGACGTTCACGTTAAAAGGCTTCGTGAAAAGCTTGAGGGCGTGTCAGACAAATGGTCGCTTAAAACCGTTTGGGGAGTAGGCTACAAGTTCGAAACAAAGGAATAATCAAAATGCCGGAAGATTTCCCGGCAGTAAGTATATAATAAAGGTATAAATAATGACAAAAATACATTTACCTCAAAAAAAGAATTTGAAGGATAATATTTTTGCTAAATACTTTTTGTTGTTTTCGGCAATAATGCTTATTGTGCTTACTGTTTTGGGTACGACGCTTACCGCTCTTGTGGGTGCGTACACTCAAAAACAGACTACAGATTTGCTTATGGAGAATGCACAGTCTATTGCCAACAGTGTAAGTTCCAATCTCCTTGTTGCGGATATGAATGATACTTATTCAAACGAGAAAGAAATGATATGCCGTGCAATCAAGATTGTATCCAATTCGGTTGACGCTGATATTTTTGTTTGCGACACTGAGGGAAATATAATTTTGTGTAAGGAAAGGGCAGATTCGCTTCCTTTTTTCGGAAAACTCGGCAAATGCTCATTTCATACTGACTATAATATAAGCGATTCGATACTTCAGCAGGTGTATGAGAGCAGTTATGTCGGCAGCGGGGTAATAAGCGGTCAACGTTCGTTTATTGTCGGTTGCCCAATTTACAGCTCAAATCAGATTATCGGCTCTGTTTTTGCAACAAGCGCAACAAGTGCCGTTTCACTTGTTCATGAAGTATTTAAAATGTTTATGTTAAGTGCTGTATTTTGCCTTGTTTTGGGCTTCTTATGTATTTGGAGGCTTACACGAAGCTTTGTTCAGCCGCTTCGTGATATGAGCAAGGCGGCAAAGCAATTTGCAATAGGCGATTTTTCATACAGAGTTAAAGTTGACGGCTGCGATGAGCTTGCAGAACTCGGCAAAGCTTTTAATGATATGGCAGACGCACTTGATACGCTTGAGTCGTCGAGACGAAGCTTTGTGTCTAACGTATCACATGAGCTTAGGACTCCGATGACTTCAATCGGAGGTTTTATTGACGGTATTCTTGACGGAACAATTCCGAAGGAAAAAGCAGATTATTATCTTGAAATTGTAAGCGGTGAAATCAAACGTCTTACCCGACTTGTTGTAACTATGCTTAATATGAGCAAGATTGAATCGGGCAGTTTTGAGATGAAACCGCAAAAATATGATATTTCAGACCAAATTATTCATATACTTTTGACTTTTGAGCAAAAAATAGAGGAAAAGCATATTGAAATTGAAGGTCTTGAAAATTTAAACCCTACCTTTATCACGGCGGATAGGGATATGATTTATCAGGTTATCTATAATATTTTTGACAACGCTGTTAAATTCACAAATGAGGGCGGATATATTAACGTCTCTATGAATGAAGATGACAAAAACGTTGAAGTGCACATCAAAAATAGCGGTATAGGTATTCAAAAGGAAGAACTTTCAAAGGTGTTCCAAAGATTTTACAAGGTTGATAAATCACGTGGACTTGATGCTAAAGGTGCAGGATTAGGTTTATATATAGTAAAGATGATGGTTGAAATGCACAGCGGCACAATTTATGCGCAAAGTGAGGACGAAAATACGGCTGAATTTGTGTTTAAGCTGCCAAAGGAGTATAAACCTGTCTATAAAAAAGGAGACAAACAATAATGAGCGATTTTGATAATGAAAAAACGGGCGGTCAGGAAAGGCCGGATTATTATCAGCCAAATCAAAACGAAGGGCAAACATATTATACCCCTCCTCAAAATGAGCAGGCTGACAATAACACAACCTATCACTATTCCTACGCAGGCAAAGCACAGGAAAATCAAGAAAGCTATTCAAACACATCAAATTATTCAAACGGTAACGGCAATTATTATCAACCGCCGCAAAACGATAATAATCAAAACGCAGAAAACGGCAATTCGCCAAAGCCGCCTAAGAAGAAACCCAGTGCCGGCAAAATAGTTGCAATTATTCTTGTTATCTGCGCATTCGTTGCAGCAGTCGGCATTGTTCTTTCAACAACGGGTGTAATTGACAACAGTAAAAATTCACAAAATAACAGTTCAACCTCTCAATCTCAGGATTCGGGCAGCGATGTTAAAACAAACGACAGTAACAGTGTTCAAACAAAGGACAGCAGCGGCAATCTTACCGTTGCAGGTGTTGCTAAAAAGGTTTTGGATTCATGCGTCGGTATCACCGTTTACAGCGAGAAGCAGGCTTCATATAATTATTTCTATAATTACGGCAATAATGATGGCAATAATTCAAGTAACTCAGACCCTGAAAAGTCAGGCGAAGGCTCAGGTATCATTATGTCGGAGAAAAACGGCAAAACATATATCCTTACTTGTGCTCACGTTATCAGCGAAGGCACTAAATTTACAGTAACTCTTAATAACAAGAAAGAATATGACGCTTCAATGGTTGCATACGACAGCCAGACCGATATCGGCGTTCTTTCTATCGATGCAACAGGCTTGCAGGTTGCTGAATTTGCAAACAGCGATAATCTCGCAGTCGGTGAGCAGGTAATTGCTATCGGATGTCCGGGCGGTCTTGAATTTATGAATTCGCTTACAAGCGGTTATATTTCAGCACTTGACAGGCCGATTTCATCAAATATAGGCTATGATAATAAATGTATACAGGTTGATGCAGCAATTAACCCCGGTAACAGCGGCGGCGCATTGTTCAATATGCAAGGTCAGGTTATCGGCGTAAATTCTTCAAAGATTGCCGCTACCGAATATGAGGGAATGGGCTTTGCAGTTCCGTCGGATACTGCTATTGCAACTGCTAACAGTCTGATTAAGTCCGGTTATGTAGAGGGCAGAGCTAAGCTTGGAATTACTTATCTTCCTCTTACTAAATATAGCAATTATTCCGCTATTCTTTCGGCACTTGAGGAAAAAGGCTATAAGAATGCACAGGGCACAATGGTAATTAATTCTGTTGACGGCTCATCAGACCTTGCAAGCAAGGATGTTAAACAGTACGATATGATTGTTGCAATTAACGGCAAAACTATGACATCAACCGATGTTTTAACTTCGGTTTTGGCTGACTCAAAGCCGGGTGATACGGTTAAGCTTACCATTGCAAGAATTGAAAATAACAGTATTAAGACAAGTACGGTTGAGTGCAAGCTTATGGAGTCAAAAGGTGACAGCTCATCTCAAAGCAACAGTTCGGGTGAATAATAAAATTTAATACGTTGGGCATATAAATGTGCGAAAACGGCTTGAACATCAGTCCAAGCCGTTTTCGCAGTTAAAGCATACATATCAATAACCGAGGTCGCCGATATTTTCGGCGCAAATAATAAAGAATAAGCTATGAAATATAAATACGTAATTTGGGATTGGAACGGCACGCTTTTTGACGATGTTGAAATCAGTGTTTACACAATGAACAAAATGCTTGAAAAAACAGGATATAAAAACAGAATTGACCTTGATTTATATAAGAAAATATTTACGTTCCCCGTAAGTGAATATTATCAAAAGGCAGGCTTTGATTTTTCGAAGGATAAATTTGAGGACTTGGCTGAAATATATGTTGAGGTTTATACTTCTTTGCAATTTACGGCAAAGCTTAATGATGAAACGCTGCCGATTCTTAAACTCCTTAAAAATAGGGGATGTAAGCAAATCATTGTTTCCGCCTGCGAGAAAAACAGACTTTTAAATCAGGTGGAGAAATTTAAAGTCAAAGATTATTTTGATGCTGTATTGGGTATAGATGACGATTTGGCGGTGAGCAAATCAAGTCTTGCGAAAAAGTGGTTTGATGATAACAAAATAGATAAAAACGATGTCCTTTTTATCGGAGATACCGTTCACGATTATGAAGTTTCGCAAAGTATTTCCTGCAATTGCGTACTTGTTTCCTGCGGCCATCAGGATAGAAGTGTTCTTGAAAAAACAAATGCGCCTGTTTTGGACAAATTAAGCCAAATTTCCGATTTTCTTGCACTTTAATTGTTACTAATAATTTACAAAATCTTTAAACAGTTGAGTTTTATGTTATATTATGGTAAAATGTAAAATGTTGTGGTAAAACAAAATGTATATTAGTGAGGTAATTTTATGTTGCAGTTAATACCGCTTGCATACTATGCTCAGGAAAAGGGCGGCGTGTTTGCGATAGACGAACAGCTTAAGGTGAATTCCGATTTTGATTTAAAACTTTTAAAGCTTGAAAAAGCTCAGGACGGCAAACTTGTTATAAAAAAGGACTCTTCGCTTGATAAAGAGGAATATAAGTTGGAGGTTACACCCGATTTAATTTCAATCAAGGCTTCAAGTGAAACAGGCGCTTATTATGCGCTTCAAACTCTCCGTCAGATTGGTAGATTTGAGCTTGGCTCAAAAGAAATTCCTTGTTGCATTATTAATGATAAGCCAAGATTTTCTTGGAGAGGCGTTCAGCTTGATGAAAGCCGCCATTTCTTCGGCAAGGAATATGTTAAAAAATTGCTTGATATGATGTTTATGTTAAAGCTTAATGTTTTTCATTGGCATTTGACTGACGATCAGGGCTGGAGAATTGAGATTAAAAAATATCCGCTTCTTACCGAGATTGGCTCAAAAAGAGCATATACTCAAATTCACGGTTGGGGCAGTACGGATATTATTAATGAGGAATATTCGGGTTTTTATACTCAGGATGATATTAAGGAAATTGTTGATTATGCCGCAAAACGTGGAATAATGGTGGTGCCTGAAATTGATTTTCCGGCTCACTGCGCCGCTGCTATTGCCGCTTATCCTTGGCTTGCGTGCCGTGAAATTAACAGGGATGTGCCCGGATACTTTGGCGGCGCCATTCCTCAAAGAAAGCTTAGGCAATTTGATTGGAACAGGCCTATTTGCCCCGGCAAGGATAAAACGGTTGATTTTGTTAAAAACGTTATTGATGAGGTTTGCTCACTTTTCCCTGCACCTTATTTTCATATCGGCGGTGACGAAGCACCGAAGTCGGAGTGGAAAAAATGCCCTTGCTGTCAAAAGAGAATTAAGGATAACAACCTTAAGGACGAGGAAGATTTGCAGGGCTGGCTTAATAATGAAATTCTTGCGTTTGTCAAGTCAAAGGGCAAGAGGCTTATCGGTTGGAACGAGGTTTTAAAGGCAAAAAGCCTTGATAAATCCGTAATATGCCAATATTGGACTCCGAAAAAAGATTCAAGAGCAAGAGATTGGGCAAATAACGGCAACAGCGTAATCTTGTCTAATCATCAGTCATTCTATTTTGATATGACTTATGCTCAATACTCTCTTAAAAATACGTATAATTACAACTATAAAAATTTCGGAATTAAACCCGAAAGTGAAAAAAACATTCTCGGAATAGAGGCAGAAAACTGGACAGAGTGGACAGATTGTCCCGAAAAGTTAGAGGTATTTATGTATCCGAGAACTCAAGCGCTTGCCGAGGTGGCTTGGTCGCCTGAAAGCAAGAAAGAATTTGATTCATTTATGGCAAGAATGGAAAATTTCAAGCCGTATTTTGAATATTTTGGTATGAGCTATGCGGTAAACAGTGTAGCTATGCCTAAAAAATGGCTCTTAAAATCAAAGATTAGAAAAGAGTTCAGTATGGGCGATACTCATCTTGAGGTTAAGCTTAACAAAAAATATATCGAGCAAGGAGAAAAGTAAATGAAATTTTCTGATTTTCCTCAGGCAGTAATCAAAGAAAATGTTGATTATACCGTTAAGGAAATTACAAACGTAATTAAAAAATACGGACCTCGTGAGTCAGGCAACGAGAATTGCTATGCGGCTCAAAAGCATATTAAAAAAGAAATGGATACTTTCTGCGACGGTACAGAGTTTGAAAGCTATAAAATGGCTCCAAAGGCATTTCTCCATTTTACAAAGCTTGTATCTGTTGTCATTTTCTTGTCAATAGTTGCTTGTGCAATTTTAATGTATACAAGTATTATTACACCTCTTTTGGCGCAATGTATTGTTTGCGGCGTTGTTTTTGTAGGTCTTTTTATCACCGTTATGGAATTTTTGCTTTATAAGCAGTTTATGGACCCTCTTTATAAAAAGGTTGAGGCTCATAATCTTATGGGTGTACGAAAGCCGAGAGGCGAGGTTAAGAGAAGAATTGTTATCAGCGGTCATATTGATGCGGCTTATGAATGGCGTCACCTTTACTACGGTAAAAAAGTACCTCTTATGGCTATCTTTATGAGCTGGACAATCGGGGGTGCAATCGTTTCATTTATTTTGAGCGTTATCGCTATTGTTGCTAACTTTGTTGATATGGGCACTTTCGGCGATTTTATGATTAATTACAGCTACATTTTCCATTTTGTAACTGCTCTTGGTATGGTTACATTGTTTATGTTTGTTGATTTCAACACTATTTCTCCGGGCGCTAACGATAACCTTACAGGTACTTATGCAGCTGTCTGTGCACTTCGTATGCTTGATATGGCAGGTGTTGATTTTGAAAATACAGAGGTCTGCGCTATGATTACAGACGGCGAGGAAGCAGGTCTCAGAGGTTGCAAGAGTTGGGCAAAAAATCATTATGACGAATATGTAAACAGCGGCGTTGAAACGGTTGTTTTGTGTGTAGATACTCTTACCGATCGTGAATATCTCCGTGTTTATAATAAGGATATGACAGGTACTGTTAAAAATAATCAGCAGTTTAGCCAATTGGTTATGGACGCATCAAAGGACGCAGGTCATGATGACATTGAACTTTCTTCTGTCTTTTTCGGTTCTTCGGACGCTGCTGCTTTTTCTCAGGCAGGAATTACTGCAACGTGCCTTGCTGCTATGGACCCAAGGCCGGCAGATTATTATCATAACCGCCGTGACACGGCAGATCGCCTTGTTCCTGAAACTATCAAAACAGGCTTTGACGTTATTATTTCCACTATTCTTAATTTTGACGAAAAAGGTCTTAACTAAATAATTATTAAAGAGCGGGTAAGGGGCATTTCCTTGTGCAATGCGCCTGATTCCTGCTCTTTTTTGTTATTCAACCGTCAGTTGAGCGAAAAATAAACAAACAGTGTAGTTTAACAACTGACGGATATTGTTAATATTGATACGGAAAACGGCGAGCATATTGCAATTACTCTTGATTAATTTTTTCAGTTCGTAAAAATTATGACTCAATGATTATTTATCATTATTTTCAATATTACTTGCAAATGCTCTTTTTATAATATATAATAAACTGTAAGTAATTTTTACGGAGGAAAATATGGAAAAAATACTTGTTCTTGATTTCGGCGGGCAGTATAATCAGCTTATCGCAAGACGTGTGCGTGACCACCATGTTTATGCGGAAATTTTGCCTTATACAACCGACCTTGAAACTATTAAGAAAAATGATTATAAAGGTATTATTTTTACGGGCGGTCCTAACTCAGTTTACGATATGGCATCTCCGCACTATACTAAAGATATACTAAATATCGGAGTACCTATTTTAGGTATTTGCTACGGCTGTCAGCTTATCGCTTGGATGGGTGACGGCGAGGTTAAAACCGCTCCTCAAAGTGAATACGGCAAGATTGAATTTACTAAAAAAGAGTCAAAGCTTTTTAAAGACGTTGATGAAAAATCAGTAGTTTGGATGAGTCATACGGACTATATTTCAACTGTTCCTGAGGGCTTTGAGATTATCGGCACAACAGATGCCTGCCCTTGCGCAGCTATGCAAAATGTTGAGAAAAATATTTATGCCGTTCAATTCCACCCTGAGGTTACTCATTCCGTTTTCGGCTCGCAGATGCTTTATAATTTCCTTTATGAAGTTTGCGGCTGTAAGGGCGATTGGGTAATGGATAATTTTATTGAAAATACCGTTGCTAAGCTTAGAGAACAGATTGGCGATAAAAAGGTTATTCTCGGTCTTTCAGGCGGTGTTGATTCTTCCGTTGCAGCAGGTCTTTTGTCACGTGCTGTCGGCAAACAGCTTACATGCGTTTTTGTTGATCAGGGCTTAATGCGTAAAAACGAAGGCGACTTTGTTGAAAAAACATTCACAAGCCTTTTTGATATGAATTTTGTAAGAGTAAACTGCGGCGATGTTTTCCTTGAAAAGCTTAAAGGTGTAGTTGACCCTGAGCAGAAGAGGAAAATTATCGGTACTGAATTTTTTAATGTTTTCTGGAATGAAATCAGGAAGCAGGACGAACTCGGTTATTTTGCACAGGGCACTATTTATCCCGACTGTATCGAATCAGGTAAAGGCGATGCCGATGTTATCAAAACTCATCATAATAGGGTAAATACACCTGATGATGTTGAATTTCTCGGTATTATCGAGCCTCTTGCAGATTTATTTAAGGATGAGGTTCGTGCAGTAGGCGAAAAGCTTGGTATTCCTAAGCAACTTGTATGGAGACAGCCGTTCCCCGGTCCGGGTCTCGGTGTAAGAATTATCGGAGAAATTACTGCCGATAAGATTAAAGTGCTTCAAGATGCCGATTGGGTTCTTAGAGATGAAATGGCAAAGAACGGATATGAGAAAAATCTTGCTCAGTTCTTTTGCGTTCTTCCTTGCGTTAAAACTGTCGGCGTTATGGGTGACCACAGAACTTATGATCACCTTGTTGCAATCCGTGCTGTAACGACCGATGATTTTATGACTGCCGATTGGGCGAAAATTCCTTACGATATCCTTGCTAAGGTTTCAAATCGTATTACAAACGAGGTTGAACATATAAATCGTGTGGTTTATGATATCACCTCCAAACCCCCCGGCACAGTCGAGTGGGAATAATCACATAAAGTCTAAAAACCCAGTAATATCAAGGATTTTCGGACTTTGTCCACCCCTTTTGATAACGATTTGATAACATCATTTGAAGCGACTATTATTCTATACCCCAAGTGGCTTGTAGGTTATCAGAATAATTCTCAAATGGCTGTTACCAAGAAAATAATCTGTATTATACGATTAAAAAGCCCTTAACTGTGGATTTGTACCGCAGTTAAGGGCTTTTTGTCGTCTTTTTTTCTTAGTCGGGTTTCAGGCGATCTTTGAAGGTGTCTAACACTACATCGTTCAGTTCCCCCGAAGGAACCTTTACCCAACCGCCCGTCGTGTCGAACTTAGGATAGTGGTAACGCCATTGGTCGTAGGTATCTTTATCAATCTCACCTACATCGAGTTTGGCTTTTTGCTCTTTCCAAGCGGTAATCATACGAATAATCTCTGCGGCATCCTTGCCCTTCTCAGAGTTGACTTTAAGACAGACTTCCCCATCTGCTTCGCTGACGGTAATGCCGTAAATGTCCTCAAGGGCAAACAGCGTGTGCATCAGACCTATGTAACTGTCAATATCGGGCACATTCAACGCTTCCGGTGCTACATCCAAAACTTGTGCCAACGCTGCGGTAATATCCGCTTTTGGAGTGCGGGAGCCGGTTTCGTACTGAGCCATACGAACATCAGCAGATTTATCGGGAAAACCGAGCTGTAAACCGAGATATTTTTGTGTCATTCCACGCAGATTGCGGAAAAAGTGAATTCTTTCGCTAATAGCCATAGTAATTACGCTCCTTGTTTATATACTGTGCAATCAGTATAAGAACCTGTCAAGCATCGGGTAGTATTTTCTGCGAAAATCTCCACCCTAACTTGCTTGACAGAACCTTGTATTGGGTGCAATTTCATTGTACACCCAGTATAGCAGAAATGCTTAGTGTTGTCAAGAGCAATCCAAGCAAAAAAGTTTAGTATTTTTCTTGCAAGCCACTTGACAAAAGCAAATATGCTTAGTATAATGATAATGCACACTAAGCAAATTAGCTTAGTATCGAAAAACTTTCCTCGTAACTATGCATAAATCTTCCGATTTATGACGTTATATGGGGAGGTTTTCAAAACAACGGAATGACCGTCCAAGTGGGATATGATTTTGCCAAGACCTCCGGTGACAACGGAGCGAGCGAAACAACGCCGCTGACAAAGAAGGGGCAGGAACGGCACTTGGGGAGAACGGTGCAAAACTCAACTAATGAAGAAAGGAGGACGATCTATGGGACAACAGTTTATGCGAGTGGAAGAAGTCGCTGAGATTCTCGATGTTTCAACCTCGTATGCCTACAAAGTCATACGAGAGCTGAACGAGGAACTGAAGTGCAAAGGCTTTATTACCATATCAGGAAGAGTCAATAGAGAGTATTTTAATGAAAGGCTGTACCAAGCCAGAAAGGAGAACAAAAATGCCTGTTTATAAAAATGAAGATAACGGCACTTGGTATGTTTTAACACGATATGTAGATTGGAAAGGCGAGCGCAAACAGAAATGTAAGCGAGGTTTTGAAACCAAACGAGAGGCTCAGGAGTGGGAGCGAGTATTTAAGCAGCAAAGTGCTGCCGATATGGATATGAACTTTTCCGCCTTTGTTGAGCTTTATATAAAGGACATAAAACCCCGTTTAAAAGAAAACACTTGGCTGACCAAAAAGCATATCATTGAAACCAAGATTTTACCCTATTTTGAAAAGAAAAATGTCAGCGAGATCACCACAAAAGACGTAATCGCTTGGCAGAATGAATTGCTCGCTTTTCGTGATGAAAAGAAGAAGCCGTATTCACAGACTTATCTCAAAACCGTCCACAATCAGCTTAGTGCCATCTTTAACCACGCTGTAAGACATTATGAACTTCGTTCCAATCCCGCCGCAAAAGCCGGTAATATGGGCACAGAGGAACGCAAGGAAATGAAGTTTTGGACGAAAGAAGAGTACAAGAAGTTTGCCGATGAAATGATGGACAAGCCCGTATCCTATTACGCATTTGAAATGCTTTACTGGTGTGGCATTCGTGAGGGCGAGTTACTCGCTCTGACTGCGGGGGACTTTGACTTTGAAAAAGGTACTGTTACGATCAGCAAATCCTATCAGCGTTTGCACGGCGAAGATGTCATTACCACACCGAAAACAAGGAAAAGCAACCGCACAATTAAAATGCCGCAGTTTCTCTGTGAGGAAATGCAGGATTATATCGGTATGCTGTACGGATATAAAAAGAAAGATCGTTTATTCCCAATCTCAAAGAACTATCTGCACCGAGAAATGGATCGTGGCTCAAGAGCCGCAGGGGTAAAGCGTATCCGCATTCACGACTTGCGCCATAGCCATATTTCCTTGCTTATAGATATGGGTTTTTCTGCGGTGGCAATTGCCGACCGTGTTGGTCACGAAAGCATTGAGATCACATATCGCTATGCGCACCTATTCCCGTCCAAGCAGACGGAAATGGCAAAGAAACTTGAATATGAAAGGATGGATATTGAAAATGTCCGCTAAAAATCTTGACCGTCACAACCGTTGGAGAAGTAAAACGATCGCTTTCAGAATGTCGCCAAAGGAGGCTGATGTTTTGGACAGTAATGTCAGAATATCGGGACTGACAAAGCAGGATTATCTTTGTGCCCGTGCCCTGCAGCAGCAAATAACGGTGGTCGGCAATCCGAAAGTCTATAAAGCTCTGCGAAACGAGCTTGCCGCCGTCCTCGATGAACTTAAGCGCATCGAAGCCGGCGCAGGAGTTCACGACGACTTGCTCGACCGTATTGAGCAGATTAACACCACGCTATATGGAATGAAGGAGCGAAAGGATGGCATATAAAACCGAAAAGACTGTTCCCATTGTATCTGTTGGCGCAGATACGGAACAGTCTTCTCAAAAATGTACTGCAAATATTATATCCTATGACTCCTCCAATTTCAATAGTTTTGAGAAAAATTGAAAGGAGGCAACGCCTATGGCGGAATTAAAAATCATCAGTATGGATGAAGTGCCAGTCGACAAAGTGGAATGGCTGTGGTATCCCTATATCCCATACGGTAAGTTGACAATCATTCACGGCGACGGCGGTGAAGGAAAAACAACACTGATACTGAGATTAGCGGCTCTGTTGTCAAGGGGAGAAAAACTACCCTGCGACGACACCGAGCGTGAGCCTATCAAGGTAATATATCAAACCGCAGAGGATGGGCTTGGGGATACCATCAAGCCCCGTCTTCTTGCCGGTAATGCAGATTGCTCACAAATCAAGGTAATCGACGAATCTGAAGCTGCACTGACGATGCTTGACGAGAGAGTTGAAAAGGCTATTGCAGAAACGGGCGCAAGGGTAATGATTTTAGATCCGATGCAAGCCTATATCGGCGCAAAGGTAGATATGAACCGAGCAAATGAAGTCCGTACCATTCTCTCTCAGCTTGGCAGGATCGCCGACAAATACCGTTGTGCGATTATACTTGTGGGACACTTAAACAAGGCACAGGGTAACAAATCTAATTACAGAGGCCTTGGTTCCATAGACTTTCAAGCAGCAGCAAGAAGCGTGCTTGTGGTCGGCAGAGTAAAGGACAAGCCAGAGGTGCGTGTGGCGGCTCATCAAAAGTCCTCCCTTGCTCCGGAAGGCAAGCCTATCGCATTTGAACTGAGTGAAGCCAACGGATTTAAGTGGCTCGGTCATTATGATATTTCCATCGACGATCTTCTCAGCGATGTCAGTCGTGAGAAGAAATCCGATATGGCTGAAAGCCTTATCGTTGACTGCCTATCCGGCGGGAAGTACCCGCAACAAACATTGCTGCAAAAAGCGCAGAGTTTGGGTATCTCCAAACGAGTGCTTGATGAAGCAAAGAAAACTCTTCGTGTGCGATCTGTTAAGGAAGGCAGTGTGTGGTATTGGCAACTACCCGAAGAAAAAGAGAGCGGCGACCTGTAAGGTTGCAACATTGCAAAGGTGCGGGACTTTCGCAATCTTGCAATGTTCTTTTTCGGCAGGTATGCCAATACGAAGTTTAGGCGGGGTGCAGGGTGCCCTTTTCAAAGGGCGGCTCTGCTGGGGAGTTGTCCGAAGACAATGGGGCAACGCTCCACACCCCCTCGGAGAGCGCAAAACCTGCTTGCAGGTTGCATTTTTGATGGGCTTGCCTGTCAAAAGTGCTTTTGCGTTACTCTTGACAAGAGTAACAGAACCGAGGACGAGCAAATATATGAGATTGGAGGTGTAACTTATGCAAAGAACGATAAGCGCAATGGTGGGTAAAGGCTCGGTCAATCATAACAGCCGCAAGTTCAAAGCTGAAAATGTAGACGGCAGTCGAACACATCTCAATATCGACTACTGCAATGAAAATATCAAGAAAGTCTATCACGAATTGTTTGACAAAGCTCTCGAAAGATATAATTCAAAGCAGACAAGAGCCGACCGCAAGATAGAGAACTATTATGAAAAAATCAGAAATTCCAAGCAAGAAAAACCGTTTCACGAACTCATTTTGCAGATAGGCGATAAAGAAAATATGAGTGCGGAAAGTGAAAACGGAGCACTTGCAAGAGAAGTTTTGGACGAATATTACAGTGGATTTCAAGAGAGAAACCCCAACTTAAAAGTGTTCTCTGCTCATCTGCATATGGACGAAGCGACACCCCATTTGCACATTGATTTTGTTCCCTTCACTACAGGAAGCAAGCGTGGACTTGATACAAGAGTATCACTCAAGCAGGCTCTTGCCGCCCAAGGTTTTAAGGGCGGGACCCGGGGAGATACCGAGTGGAACCAATGGGTAAGCGCAGAAAAATCTGCCTTAGCGTTTGTTATGGAACGCCACGGAATTGAGTGGGAACACAAGGGTACTCACGAAAAACACTTGTCTGTTTTGGATTACAAAAAGCAGGAGCGAGAAAAGGAAATCGCTGTATTGGACAACCAACTTGCCGAGAAAAAAGACGAGTTTCGTGTTATGGCTGACCGCATTGAGAACTTCGATAACGGCGAAAGAGCGTTACAAAATCTTGATGAAAGCATAATGAATGAGCCTGAATATCAATTGCCTGAGCCGCCTGCAATGATGTCGGCGAGAACTTATAGGGCAAAGTTTGTTGAGCCGCTTATAGCCCGATTTAAGTCTTTAATCAGCACCTTATTTGCACGATATTTCAAAGCATTGGACAGTTACCACAGGTTGAACATCACAAACGGAAACCTATATCGTGAAAATGAAAAGCTATCGAAAGTTAATGAAAAATTATCACGAGAGAATGAAAATCTGCGTGCGGAAAACAGGAATTACAAACTTCTCCGCAAAGTATTTGGTCATAAACAAATTGATGACTTGCTTGATAGAGCAAAGTTGGAAAAACAGTCTAAACAGCGTGAAAAACGCTTTAGAAATTATAAAGATGAAAGGTAGGACAACACAATGAAACAGCATTTTACAGACGAAAAAAAGGGGATCCGCTACACATTGCAGGGAGATTATTATCTGCCTGACCTTGCATTACCCGCTGAGGAACAACAGCCAATCGGCATATGGGGACAGCGACATTTGCGACACATCAAACAAAATCGAAGGGTGCTATACACCAATTTGCTGACAAGTGGCAAGTTAAACAGCCACCTTGCTGATATTAACCGACAGGCGGAAGAAATGTTTTCTCGGCTGGTGAAACAGATGGCAATGCGTGAGAGTGTAACCGAACAACTCAAAGCGGACAATCAAATGGAGTGGGTTGCTCGGATGAATAACATCCGTAGCAGAGCCACCGAGGTCGTGAATACTGATTTAATTTACACCTAACCGATAAACGGCGGCAGGGATTTTGCTCTCTGCCGCCGCTTTTTATTACATTAAATCAATGTATCATCTGTGATTTTGATTTTCCCAGATACTATTTCTGGCGAATTCTTAGATGTAATCGTGTATGGTATAGATTTAAAAGACTCATTAATAAAGATAATAGAAGGAAAAGCGATTGTTGTATTATGCTTAATGTAATCAAACTTGAGCTTCACTATATATTCTTCTCCTTCATCAAAGCAAGAATAACAGAATACATCACTAAGTTCACTTTCAAAATCGTCACTATAATCTGAGGTATATCCCGGGAAAATAGAAGTCGTAGAAACACGAGGAGAGAACCGTCGGCTTGTTACAATAGATGAGTCGTAATCCGAATACGTTGATGTACTACAGATACCAAAAAGTTCGCTCATATTGCAATCATTCAGTAGATAACCCATCTCATCATTATTGAATTTCGGAAACTCATTTATTGGTAACAAACTATTCTTTGGAATTCTGAGAGAAATTTCTATATCCTCATCAATGTCTGTACCACAGTTTTGGAGAGCAAGCTTCAAACATTTCTTGTCCGAAAAAGCGTTTTCTACAGGCGCCCATTCTAATGCTTTTGAGATCGTTTTCAAGAGCTTTTTAATGGTGTCGTATTTTTCTTCTTCTGCATCTGTTCCATTAAGCGAATAGCCGCCCATTATACCTGTTGGTATACTACTCTGCGATAGGTTTCCAAGGATGAAAAAATCTTCTGTAATGTTGATATTTAATTTTTCAGCCACAGAATATATTATTTTTCGCTCGTCTTCGCTAATCTCGACAGGCTTATTAAAAGCTAATGTGTATTTTGCAATTTTTTCCGGCAATTCAACACGTTTCTCTAATTTTCGGGCAGAAATATCATCAAAAAGAGCACGGATTTTCTCCAAGTACTTACTTATGGTCATTTCAGTATTTGGAACAAAACTAATTATAGGGGCTTCATCACTGATGTGTTGGGTTTGGTCAATGCCGACAATCTTCAATTCAGAATGACGCTCCCCCTTAACTTCTGCCACTCTTTTTTCGCTTAAAAAATACTGAGATAAATGAGCAAAAAACAGCGTTTTGAATTCTTCGTCCGATGAATATGTAAAGTAGATACCTCTATCTTTGTATTTATCACGAAATGCCTGAACCTTTTTATAGCTTTCCTTATTCATTTGAGACGGAGAAAGAGGCTTGTCCGAGAAATACATAAATACCTGTTTTCCGGAGGAAAGCATAATTTCTACTTCTTCCTCTGTGCCAGATCCGTATTCATCGGTGGGTGTACCGAAGCGTGTCCACAAAATGGCAACTGCGGCATCACAGTCGTTTACAAATTGCTCATTCAGCAATGTTTGAGGTTTTCCCCCAGACTGGGCATAAGAGTTTTTACTCCAATGCTTTGTACGAATACTTATTCCCAAAGCATCCGAAAACTGAGTATTAAACTGTGATACTGCGTCCTCGATTATATTGATCTCACTAATAATATCTCCTGGACACGAGATGAGAAGATCGTATTGGATTACGTTTTTAGGCATAGTTTCACCTCACTATATAATCATTAACTGACAAGATACTGCAAAAACTTATCTATTGAGAACTCGTCTAAATAGCATCATAATTTGTTTAAAATATCAATGCGCCTCTGTGCTTTCTCCTCAATCGCTTCCATATATTGCCCCATATAGTCCCAATCGGGAATGAAACCCTCATCTGAATATTGTTTGTTTACGTCAATTAAAAACTCACCGTTTTTGTCTTTTTGCGCTGGCAAACTGATTTTCAATGTCTTCAAATTATCGCTCGTCAGTGCATCGCTATAATCAAATTTTTGTGCCATAATTTTTATAACTGTACAGATAAATAAGGCATTGTACCTTGTGAGGTTGTCATTATATAGCAATGAAATGGCTGAGCCTGCGCCCCCACGACCGAGAAAATCATCTTCTTGATAAAATGAGGAACCATCAAGTGGACTAACAGTAATACAATTTCCTTTCTCAAGTTCTTCATCTTCCTTCGGTTCAAGATAGGAAATTATTCCGTTATTAATGCTTCCTGATGAAACATAAGGAACATCTCCTTCATTGTATGTCTTTATGCTTCGAGATGCAGGCGAACTGATTCTAAATAATCGAGAAATCTGAAAATCTTTCCAGTCCGAAATATCAACCTTATTCATTAGGTTCACCTCTTTCAACATTTATCGCAATGCTATTTTCTTCTTGTTCTGCTGATAAGTTACTGAGATAGATCACTTTGTTTGCGATGCTTTCCTTTAGAGTTTTAACATCAATTTCCTCTTTAAACATTAGATAATCCAACATAGTCTTAATATAATCTTCTTCATTCACTTCAAATGGGATCTCATCTTTTTGATAGCTTAAACAATCATTTGGTTTTATCCACTTTATACTATCGTCTCCACTTTGTTTTTTGATGATATCCACCCATTTGTTTTCAATTGTATTCCAGCGGTGCTTTATGTCCTGACGGCCTTGGTTTTTTACTCTCTCAAGCCCATCTTCTTTAATATAACATGTAAATATTTCTTCGTTATTCTGAGGAATGCCACTTTCAAAGATAAAAATGGAAGTAGTTATACCTTCATCAAACGTTTTTTCAGGAAGTTTAATAATCTTCAAGAGCTTATGCTTACTTAATATCCCCGTGACTGCTTTCTGAGATATCTTTTCAAGTTTCTTATCTGGAAGAAGAAATGCTGCAATAGAATGAGGTTCGACATTATCTAAAACATTTTTTACGATTATTTCCGGATGACATTTTCGCTCATAAGGAGGGTTCATCAACACTTTTGTTATTTTTTTGCTTCTAATCCAATCGCAAGCCTCTTGCGATGTCGAATCCATCTGCTCCAGATTGGTTTTTCCATCTTTATGAATCAACATATTTGCACATGCTAACGAAAAAACTCGTTTATCAATCTCTATTCCATACAACTGAGAAGACATTATTTCTTTTGCCTTCTTTGTTGTCGGACCACCAGCTTCTTTTATCATATTTGACATAGATTTTGTCAAAAATGCTCCGCTTCCACAAGCTGCGTCAAGTATCTTATCATGCTTATAATCAACATTTATAAGCCTATACATCAAGGATGTAATATGATACGGCGTAAATACTTGCCCATTCTCTGACTTCCCTTTATAACGATTAAACTCGTTAAAAAAGATTGCCATAACATCCTCGCCATTCCAATTTCTAGAATTAATCAGTTCTGAAATCACTTCAACATTTGCAATAAAATCATCTATTGCTGTCTGATTATCTGTGATGTTCATCTGTACTTTTGAATATGTTTCGAGTAGTATTTCAAGTTTTTCGTTTTGCTTTTTTGCTTCTTCTAATGATTTCGATAGAGTGTCAAGGATTGTATAGTGGAAAAGCGAATACGACATTCCCTTAGTTAATGGGGCACCATATCTCTTTGCAACTAACGCACAAGCAGTAAACACCATTCTGTCATAATAGTCATTTACTCCAAATTTATAATGCAGCAAGTTATTGATCTTCATGGTAGTCAGATAGATTTCTTTTGTATCTATTTCAAAGTCATCAAACAGATCAATATAGTACTCTTTAGTTTCAAGATTTTTTGTGCCATCAGTTTTTTCCTTCTCATTTAGAAAAACCTTTGTTTCAATGCCGTTATAAAGGATTCCAATCACTCTGGAGTATTTACTACCGGCAATCTTGACATTTTCCAATAATTCTTTAATGATTGCTTTGTTGCTAATATCCTTATCTGAAGCTTTTGTTTCAAGAATAATTGCGACCTTGCTGCAATCATCAGGCAAGTACCATCCGTCAGGTTTATGATTGCTCCCCTTACCGGAAAACCCCAACTGTTTAAAAGTCTTTAGCTGCCCAGTTCCCTGTTGCACATTCATTTCAGCTTTATCAAATTCAAGAATTTGCTTAGCTCCTTTATGGAAGCCGTGCCCATCGGTATAACCGTCACGTACTTCATCTTCAGTCAAAACTCGTACAAGCGCCATTACAATGTTCTCCTTTTTTTATCTGCACTAAGTTATTTATTTTTATACACCAAACATTTTTGATATGCGGGATTATGGTACTCAAAGTGATACTACTGCCAGAGGTTGTTCTGTGCAGACCACTGTTCATTATGTTCCGAATTCTTCACTACAGCGTAAAACGGCTTAGCCAAAAACGCTTTAATGGTCCTCAGCACCGTATTGTAATCATCCGTTTTAGTATCAATTTTACGGACAAAAGCTTTCCACTTCTTTTGCATTGATGCATCATCGTCAAAGCCCATTACTTGCTCAAACTGTTCAACGGTAAAGCTATGCCCACGGTTTTCAAAAGTCTTTTTCAGTGCTTCCGTCAGCGTTGCACCGTCAAAATCAAATTTATTGGCAAGATAGTAAATGTCGTAGTAGTCTTTCATTCGGCTTGAAAATTCCATTAGACTGAGAATAGCGTCTATCTTCTCGGCAATAGTTGTTTCAAGAGAATATGTATTTACTGTCGGGGCGTCAAAGTCGGAAAGTTGTGTAGGGATTTTTCGTTTTTCCTGTTTCGGTACGATGACATCCCCCACACCGAAATCAATACTGAACGGTGTTTTTGTGTTTTTAATGCGGGCGACCACCGATGCGCCGATTCCTGCATACTTTTTGGCAACAGCAATAGGAGCAACATTTTTAATTTCAAAAGTGATAAAGTCGTTTCCGGTAGGTGTTGCAATAATTTCCTCCAACACGGTTTTCAACTGCTCCGGTGTATTTGGCATTTGGCGGAGCAAAAAGTCCACATCAACTGTTACTCGGCTGTCAAAGTCGGTAAGGGAATAGATAAACAAACCGCCTTTCAACACAAGATTTTCTGCATATTTGGATTTTTCCAAACGGCGCAGAAATTCCTCTTGGCAAAAGAGTTGCAGACAAAGCTGATAGCTTCTTCCGCTTTCGGCAGCCTTATTTTTCAGTCGTGCAAGCACGGATGCAGCAATATCAGCCATTAAGCAGTACCTCCATCAGTTCGGTGACCTTTTTGTATACACGAAGTTTTTTTGCGTATGCAGAAAGATTGTTCAGATTTTTCTTTGTATCGTTAGCATAAGCATTAAGCGCTTTATTAAAAATCTCGTTGTCGAGTTTTGAACGGTATTTGAAACAATCGCAGATGGTGCGTTCACGGTCATATACAGGCAGGGTAACGCCATCGAAATCATCTGTAGTTTTTCCCAAATCGTACAGTTCCGCCTGAACATAGTAAGGCTGCAGAGCGAGAACATCCACATTCAGTTTTGTCCTCGACATAGAACGAGGGATTGCGATTGACCACTTGCGTGGAGCAAAGTCACTGTATCCGTAATGAAAAAGAGCGGATTCAACGCAAACTATTCCTTTCGGAACGAGGGTAGCAAGAAGCTGTTCCTCGGAAACCGCACTTTTTTCAGCAAGTTCATAATAACCGTGACGCACACGATTAAGAAAGCCGGCGTTGCACAGATTTACAACATCGGCCGCTCTGATTCCGGCAGCGACAAAGTCAGCAGATTTTGCAATGCCGCCTTTATTGATAATGACTTCTTTTACTTGCTCTCGGATGTCCACTCTCTCACCTTCTTTCAATTATAAAATTCAAGCACACAAAAATAGTATATGTGCTCGAATTTATTATAGCACGAAAAGAAAAAGTTTGCAATAAAAATTACGCACAAAATATTGAAATCTGTGCGTAAAATTATAATTTGCTATTGCAATAAGAAAGATTATACGCTATAATATTAGCATACCACTTCCATATTATCCACGGTGGAATTATTCTTGTTATCATCCTCGATAACAAAATGATAACAAGGGCATTTTAGCAAAGGATAATACAGATAAATCGTAAAATCAAAACAGAGAGACTAACGAAAAGCAAAATCACATAAGCAGAATTGTTTAGTCTTCGTCGAGTGGGAATAAATTAAAAAAGTCTGAAACCCTAGTAATATCAAGGGTTTCAGGGTTTTCAAAGAACCCGTTGATAAGATTCTGCTCGGTACCCTTTATCGTGTGCATCGAGTGGTTTGTGAGTAAAAAGTAATATCTTGTGGCTCGCAAAAATACCATATTAACATTAAACCCCGTACTGACGGATTAAAGTCAGTACGGGGTTTTTGTCGTTATTATCGCCATTTTATAGTCTAAATTTCCCAAGCAAAAGAAACTAAGTGATAGGTTTGGAGCACATCTCTTTTAGGTGCATCGCAAGGGAGATTATCGAAATCACCTACATAATAAGTTGCATTATGCAATGATGGATATTTTATTAAATTATCTTCTAAAAAATCCGTAATAAATGTGCCAGCTACAAATGAATCATATATTTGCTTCTTTTTTCGGGTTTCAGTCCAAACATCTGCCAATATCACACCAAAAATTTGATAGTTTGAGATATCAGGAATTCTTGACATAAAATCGGGCGAATATTTGTTTTTGACATTTTGAATTCGATCAATATCATTAGCGATACTTTCAATTTTTGTATGAGGATTTGAAAACCGTTTTGATTCGATCAGAAGAAGCCTTTTGTTTTCAGGGTCAATTATTACTGCATCATAATGTAAATTGTTATTTTCTCCAAACTGGAATTCAAACCAAGTAATTGTAGAAGGATTTATCCGTTCATATGCATTTGCAAAGTTGACAGATAAATTTCTTTCCGTAAAACCTGTACTGTTTTTAGATGGATAAAGTATGGAAAAGATGCGCTGATAGTTATAACGATAATTTTCAAAAACATCTAAAAAATACTTTGGCATAAATAATCTAACCTCCAAAAATTGTTTACCTCAAATTTTCAGTTTACAGCTTATCCTTAAACGCTTCAACCATAGCATCGCTGAGATTCTGTGACGGTACTTTCACAAAACCGGAAGTTTCATCATGCTTCGGATAATTGTAACGCCACTTGTCATATTCGTCACGGTTAATGTCGCCGTTATGATATTTCTCGGATTGTTCAGCCCACGCATTAAGCATTTCCGAAAGCTCGGCAGCGTCCTTTCCCTTGCGAGGGTCTGCATACATTGAAACACCGTTTTCAGTCTTTACTATTGTCAATCCATATCTGTCCTCTAATGTAAACAAGGTGTGCATTAAACCTATGTAGCTGTCGATGTCGGGAACAGAAAGAGCCTGCGGAGATATATCGAAAACCTCTGCAAGTTTATTTGTTAAATCTATTTTTGGTGTTCTTGAGCCGGATTCATACTGTGCCATACGAATGTCAGCGGTCTTTTCAGGAAATCCGACTACCTGTCCTAAATATTTCTGTGTCATTCCGCAAAGATTACGAAAGAATCTTATTCTCTCTCCGATTGCCATAAAATTGCACTCCTTACTTATGTAATGTGCAATCAGTATATCATATATGTTTAGTATATGTCAAGTAACATAAAACAAAAAAGTTTAATATTTTTACGAAAACCGCTTGACATAACTGAATATGTTTAGTATAATCATTAAGCAAATAGCGTTAAGTTGTTTGTGAAAATTGAATATCCGTCATATATCACGGTAATGGTATATCCGCTCGGGCAAATCGGAATGCGGTCAGAAAGTATCCGACACTAAATAACCAAAACAATTATAAAGGAGATGTTTTTTATGACAGAAAAGTCTTTTATCAGAGTCGATGAGGTTGCAGAGGAATTGGATGTATCGAAGTCTTATGCGTATAAGGTTATAAAACAGCTCAATGATGAGTTGAGTGCAAAAGGATATATCACAGTTGCAGGACGCATCAGCCGACAGTATTTTAATGAAAGAGTTTACGGAGCAGAAAGGAGAGAAGTATAATGCTGGCTTACAAAAACAAAGATAACGGAACTTGGTATGTGATGACTCAATACACAAATTGGAAAGGCGAACGCAAGCCAAAGTGTAAGCGAGGATTTGATACCAAACGAGAGGCGCAGGAGTGGGAACATACTTTCCGACAACAAAATTCGGGAGATTTGGATATGCCCTTTTCTGCCTTTGTTGAAATTTATTGCCGAGAGCAAAAGCCACGATTAAAGGAAAGCACTTGGCAAACAAAAGAAAATATTATTCAGCAGAAAATTCTGCCGTATTTTGAAAATTACAAAATCAATGAGATTACAACCAAAGATGTACGAGCGTGGCAAAATGAAATGCTTGCATATCGTAATGAGGAGAATAAGCCCTATTCATCATCCTACCTGAAAACGCTGCACAATCAACTTTCCGCCATATTTAATTATGCGGTAAGATTTTATGACTTGCGTAGCAATCCCGCCGCAAAAGC
>OLOP01000621.1_pt1 | contig 27099 bp, 16 predicted proteins | sample 1672381 | NCBI WGS metagenome assembly OLOP01 (sample SAMEA3136678, study PRJEB25190) | human gut metagenome | biome: human gut; feature: human-associated habitat; material: faeces | place: Austria | collected 2013 | reverse complement strand
TTGTAGACGGACTTCTATATGATTTTAAGATTTCCCGTCAAAAACAGCAAAAGAAAACAGATATTCTTTTTCAAAATTATCATAGGGGTAGAATTTCTGAAGAAGATGTGATGGAAATTCTTCTTCAATTGATGGAATATGGAAAGCAGGCAGATGCGGTGAAACTTCACGGCACTGTAATAAAAAATCAGCTTGTAATTTTATTAGAATTAAAAACAGAACATAAATCAATAAAGTTTAATAAAAAAGATTTTAAACGTTACATTACGCAATATGAGGGTGGAATATATTTAGAAAGAGAAGATGAAAAAATTTCTGTAGTCGTAGGGTTACAAATATAAAAATGTAATTTTGTGAAACGGTCCTGTTAATATCTAAGATTGACAAGACTGTTTTTTATACATATATATCTAAGAAAATAGATACCAAACCAAAACCGCTCTAAAATGAACCACTTATGGAAAGAGTATTGAATTTAAAAATATTGATATTATAATGCAAATATAAGATATGGAAATATATAGCTTGAAAAATCATTCCCGCAAATTGTGATGCAGAGCGGTGGAAATCCGCTTTTGAAAAAATGAGCGACTATGTAAAAGATGCGAAGTTAAATATGGATTTAAATTGTGTTAAAAGAGCAATGCAGCCCGTACTTGATTTTTACAAAGAACGCGATTATAAGTCATTAGACCGGGATATGGTCTGGGCTTCCCTTGATATGCTGTAGTATGTAGTTCAAAAAAAATAATGGAATAAGGCGTTATATAATTCAGAAAAGAAATCAATTAATACTTTTTCTTTTCTGAATTTTTTGTCAGAATATATCTAAAAAGTTCGATTTAAAACCAAAAGTAGTCAGAAAATATCCATTTTCGGAGGTGATATTGAAATAGATAATAGAAACAATATAATGAAACTAACGAATGAAAAGACGGGAGGAAAGAAAGATGTTTTGCGAAAATTGTGGAAATCAGATATCTGATAAAGATATGTATTGCGCATGCTGTGGAGCAAAGATAAACAAAAGATATGCCGGGCCTTCACAGGATCAAAACTATGTAACACCAGAATGGGAACAGATACCCCCAAATGATCAATGGCCATCGAATCAGGCTAATCCAGTTAGAATGAATCAGCCTGCGCCGATGCCTGCGAATAAAGCGGCTGCTTCGAGCGGTATCCGAAATGTTTATTTTGTTGATTTTTTATGCCGGTTATTTTCTAAAGAAAATATTCCATTATGTATTTATCTGGTAATAAATATGGTAATCATAGGCGGCATAATGTCCGTATTGTTTGTTCTGCCATTACAATGGGGAATGTTATCTGGATTTTTTGTTTATCTGGCAACGATCGTGATTGCTTTATCTCCAATTGGCGAATTTATCGTAAGATTCCAGACAGGATGTAAAAAGATAAAAGATCCGGAAATTATGAGCCGTTTAGAACCATTATTTTATGAAGTATATCAAAAAGCTAAAATGCAGGAGCCATTAATTTCAGATTCTGTAAGATTATATATGAACGATGACGAGTCAGAGAATGCATTTGCAACAGGAAGAAGAACGATCTGTGTAACAAGAGGCCTTTTGAATATGCCAGATGAAGTGATAAAAGCGACATTAGGCCATGAATTTGGACATCTTGCTCATAAAGATACAGATAGATGCCTTTTAGTAGTACTCGGTAATACGGCAATCGCAGGGATTTGTACACTGATTGAACTGGGTGCATTATTTTTCAATATTGTTGCCAGTGTGATGGCAGCATTTACAAGAAATGAAAATAGTTTTATCGTGGCAATGTTTGGAGTATTTTCCAGTGTAGTAATGCTTGGTATTGTTCGTTGTTTTACTAAATTATGGACATGGATTGGTATTCTTTTAGTCATGAAAACAAGTAGAAATAATGAATACATGGCAGATGCCTTTTCCTGCAGATTAGGATATAGGGATTCATTGTGCCTGTTGCTTCAGCATTTTGGAGATGACCATCCAAAAGGCTTATTTGCCAGTCTTGCAAGCAGTCATCCAGAGAATGCGGACAGAATCAATCACATTTTAAATCAGGGTGTTGCTTATTAGAACAGGCAGGAGACAAAACGATTTATATAGTACATAAGAAATATGGGAGAAATCGATGACAGGAAATAATAACACATATTATAAAAGTTCTATGTATGAAAATAGGGGAGAAAATACAGCCCAGGAAATAATTATTGCCTTAGCGATTGCAGTCATTTCCTTACTTCTTGCAGGCGTGATCATAAGTCATTTTTCAGGAAGTCTTTCAAGTGGCAGCTATTATGGTTCAGGAAATAGCTCAGGAAATGGTGGATACAGTAATAATGATGGCAGTAGCGGCGGTGGATATGTAGGAGACGGTACAGAGGATACCGAAGATTACGATGATACTGACTACGATGATGCAGATGATACGGATGATGGCGAAAATATATATGACGATGACAGCGAATCTTCAGATGACAGTGAATCTGATGAAGCGTATGAGCCATATACCGATAACTGGAGCATGAACATCAGTGATTGTCTGTCTGTTGATGATTACTATCAGAGAGACAGCGCCGATGGAAGTTTTAGTTTTGCTTATCCGAAATATGTTTTCAATGATGCGGATATAAATGAGGAAGAAAATTATTACGATTACTATTACGAAGACGATAATGGAAACCGCACAATAGAAATGAAATTCTATAGTGAGGATGATCCGGGGGATGCGGTACAAAATGCAAAAGAACTATTTTACAGTATTAGCGGTGAACCAAGTGAAGTTCTTTATCAGGTTGAACCAAAAGATCAGGTAGGTGCTGATGGAATGGCAAGAGGAATCGTGGCCGGAACATATGATGATGAGGGTACTTGTGTTTACATAGTAGCAGCAAATGACGGACAAAAAGATTATATCATGGAATTATATTATCCAGATTCCGCACCAGAATATGACTACGATGACGTGAATTATATCATAGACTGTGTATACCGCTACTGTTCTTTCGCCGGAGGTACCTATAAGCCAAGAAGTCATGAGCTGTTTATGAGGGATGATATGGGGGAGAAGAAGTAGGATAAGAGTAAGCAGGTAGTCCTCCTATTAAAGAAATATACATTATAACTCGAATGAGCAATAAAATTGTAAAAATAGAAAGCAGGATGGGAAAATGGTTATAGGAATCTGTGACGATGATAAACAATGGAGAGAGTCGTGTAAAAGAACATTGGAAGGATTTTCTTTGATGATTGAGCTCACTATAGAGATTAAATGTTTTGCAACAGCGGGGGAATTATTGGAATATAAGGGCACACCGTTAGACGCAGTTTTTCTGGATATAGAATTAGGAAGAGAAAATGGGATTTTTGTTGCAAAGAAGCTAAATAAAGCCTGGCCAAGCTGCCAGATTATTTATATGAGCAACTATCTTCATTATGCGACAGAGATATACAATACAGAACATATATGGTTTGTTGTAAAAAAACATTTTCAGGATAAGGTAGGAGAGATAATCAGCAGGATATTACGGGACTTTGAAGGAAATACTTTTCGGATTGTTTTAACAACACTAAAGAATGAAGTGATTTCCATTGTGCCATCAGATATTTATTATTTAGAACGCGAAAAAAGAGGGACCAGGATTGTAACTGTATGGAATGAATATCATGTAAAGGAACGTATGAGAGATATCGTTCCTCAATTGTCAGAACTGGATTTTTCCCAGTGCCATAACAGTTATGTTGTAAACTTTCGTCATGTGAAAGAGTTACAAAAAGATATGTATATACTTTACGGTGGAGCCGGCCAAGAGCAGATTGTGCAGATTAGCAGGCGATATGTACAAAAAACAAGAAAGGATTTTTTAAAATGGTCGTCATTGTTTGTGTAGAGATTTTTGATGCATACAGAAGAACATACAAAGTACCATATGATCGAGCATGGACAGATTTTAAAAAAGAACAGAAAAATATAAAATGAAAAGCAAAGAGCATTGCGACAGTACAATAAGTTGCAGTGCTCTTTTATTAATTTCAGGGCGAAAAATCAAGATGTATTACCAAAAGTGTCGTAAAAACGACCACTTGGACACAAACTATTGAATTAAAGGAAATAAGATTTATAATTCAAGTAGAAAAACGTGTGTCATAAAAAGAAAGGAGAGTGAGAACATCTGTTGTATAAAAGTCAAGGGAAGGGGGAACAAAAATAATATAATGGAAGAACAGAAATTATATTGGGGGATGCATTTTTGTAATTCAAGAATGTTTAAAACAATAGTAAAAGTAGAAATGTATATTCGGGAACAACAAGCGGAGGGAATTACTCTCCCGGTACATACAGAAGAACATACAAAGTACTATATGACCGAGCATGGGCAGATTTTTAAGTTTGATAAAACAGAGTTTGTTTCATATGAACTTGATCTGCAAAATATGGTCTGGTTTCAGAATCAGGACTTTGTAAGAATGTATTTTGATGAATATATGAAATACACAGAAATGGATACATTTCTGGATTGTTATAAGTGCAGAGGGGAGATGTGATTTTACAGAAGAAGTATTATAAGAAAGTAATTTATAAGAAAGAAGAAAAGTACGAGGAGAGAAGAGGAAAGAAGGAAGATGGAAGAAAGAGACTATCATTCACTCCAAAAAGGAACAAAGCTAAATGGACGTTATATTATAGAGGATGTTCTTGGCGAAGGTGGTTTTGGAATTACTTATGCCGGCAGGGATGAACTGCTTGGTGTGAAAGTGGCAGTGAAAGAATATTATCCACAGGGAATTGTTGTTAGAAATAATAGTGTGGACGATGTCGTAACAGTCACTTACGCAAAACAAAAAGATGTTTTTAATAAAGGCAAAACAAAGTTTTTAGAAGAAGCGAGAGTGATTGCCAAATTTAATGATCAGGAAGGAATCGTTAATGTTACAGATTTCTTTGAGGCCAATAATACAGCCTATATTGTTATGGAATACCTGGATGGAATTACTTTAAAAGAGTACATTGCAGAGAATGGAGTTCTTTCACCGGAAGATATTTTAGAATTAATGGCACCGGTATTAGAATCTCTTGATGAAGTACATAAGCAGGGATTGATTCACCGCGATATCAGTCCGGATAACATTATGCTTTTGAAAAATGGAAAAGTAAAGCTGATGGACTTTGGTGCAGCGAGGGATTATACAGACTTTGGAGAAAAAAGTCTTTCTATTGTTTTAAAGCCAGGATATGCCCCGGAAGAACAATATAGAAGCAGAGGGATTCAGGGACCGTGGACAGATATCTATGCACTAAGTGCTACGATTTATAAATGTATTACAGGAATTACCCCGGAAGAATCTATGCAAAGAGTCATAGAAGATAGCTTAGAAAAGCCATCAAAATACTGCAAAGATATTCCGAAGGGAATGGAAAATGCGATTATGAAAGGAATGTCGGCACTCCAAAAGAATCGTTATCAGAATCTTAAAGAATTTTGTGAGGCACTGTACAGTGATTTTGAAGATGCAGGAGAAGAAAAGAAAAAGCCTGTTTCAAAATCAGATGGGACTTTAAAATCTGTAAATGAAGAGAAGGAAAAAGCAAAATCAGGCCAAAATGCGCTTGGTACAGGAATGGAAAAACTACAGAATCTCACAAAAAAGCAGAAGATGATCGCAGGAGCGGCCGTTATCCTGGTAGTGCTTCTTATATTTGCGGGAACGAGTTTATCTGGTGGAAAGAAGCAAAATAGCAGTACATCTAATCTTCCGACAGAACGTGAGATGGTATCCGATGTTGTAAAGAATTCGCAGTGGGAAGGCACTATTTTAAACTTAAGTATCATAGACGATGATATTAACAGACAATATGAAGTGTACACAGCAGATTGCGAGATAGAATCAAAACGTCAGGGCGGAAGCGGAACGACAAGTAAAGCAAAGATTACTTATAAACTTCAGGATGACGAGTGGGTCTTTGTAAAATGCGAAAAGCAAAACTAAATGCTTAACATGGTAACCCGAAAATTTATATATTATACGAGGAGAAAAGTTATGAGAAAAAACATGAAGAAAAGAGCAGCGTTATTACTGGCAGCAATGATGACGGTATCTGTTACCGCCTGTGGCGGAGGAAAAACACCAGATGCTCCATCTGATGCAGACTTAAAAAAGGATGTACAGGAATATATCACAGAAGTAGTAGACGAATCTGCCAAGATTTCAAACTTCCGTGTAGAGGACAGCGGAGAAGGTAAGAATGACACATACGAGGCAAACTGTATCGTAACTTATGCTAATGACACTATGCAGTATGTAGATGAGTTTGATTTAAGTTATGAAGTAAAAGATAATGCCTGGAATTTAGAAAAATGTAAAGTGAATTCTGATTATGCAGAAAAGAGCAGTCAGGCGGTAGGAGCCGACACTTCTAACGCACAGACAGATAGCAGTGGGGCGGCTGAAGCGACAACAGAAGCGGCAGCAGCAACGGCTACACAATTATCAGATAAATTAGAAGATTATACCTTTATGTTAGAGGGAGATGTATATCAGCTTCCATTTGCATACAGCGTACTTGCGGATAAAGGATGGAGAATTTACAGCAGTGGAGATTATGACGATACAAAAATCAATGGAAATTCTTATGATGATATTACTCTGCAAAAAGATAAGAAAACAATAGATGTATATATTATTAATGCCAGCGGAAATGCAAAAGAATTAAAAGACTGTAATATCGGAGGAATTTCAGTATATGGAAGTAATAAAAATGCACCAGAATTCTCCATTGCAAAAGGCATTAAAGTTGGAGATAAGGAAGATAAAGTAAGAGAGGCTTTTGGATCTCCAACGGATACCAGCAACTACGATGAATATAACTCTTTACGATATGGAGAGGATAATAGTATAACAAGGATTGTATGTGATAATGGAACAGATGAATACAATGATGCACAAGTAGAGATAAAGAATTTTGTTGCAACAGAAGATGATAAAAAAACAGAAACTTCTGATGAAGTACCAGAATATTTATCTACTTATGTAGCACCAACAGAATTAGGAACAGATCCACTTTCCTATAATATCGAGATTGAAAATCAGGTGTACACATTGCCAGCACCAGTATCCGCTTTTACTGATAATGGATGGAAAATTGCTTCTCAGGAAGATTCTGTACCAAGTGGACAGAGTTTATCTTATGCCATTAAGTTACAAAAAGATGGAAAAGAAATAGAGGCCTCTGTAACGAACTTTGCGGATTACCAGACAAAACCGGAAAACTGTGCGATTAGTTCTTTATATTTTTATGCAGATGATACAAAAAATCCAGAAGTGAAACTTCCTGGTGGAATTACAATAAAGAGTACATCTGATGATTTGAAGAAATGGGCTGGTGATAAATTCGATTATAGTAAGAGCGGAGATTCTGAATACTATGATTGTTATGATGATGATAATGATGGTTATATAACTATTAATTGTAAAAAAACAGTTAGCTCTATGAGTGTGAAAAAAGAGACATGGACATCTAAATAATTTAGCAGATAGCCAGTAAAAAGAACGGGGAAATATATGAAAAAAAGAGCAAGAAAGATACAAGTATGGCTTGCCTGTGTATTTGCCGTGATCTTACTATGGAATCTTGGACAAGTGGAGGCGAAAGCCTCCACTGCCCAGGAGGATAATCTCGTTATCATTTATGGTGTCAATGCACAAGGCGAGGCAGAAATGGCGAGCAATGGATTGCTGATCTCGAGCAGCAAGGGAAATCCATATGTAGTCGCAGCTGCCTCAAGCTATTGGGAGCAGATGGACAAATATTATGTAGAGGGTCCGGCAGTAGAACAACAGGAAATTAATTTTAAGGGAAATAAAGCAGAGGCAGGAGTTTCCGTCTTTCAGACAAATTTAAGTAAGGGAGGCTGTGAAAGTTCCGAGATAGCAGGATATGATAATTTAAGCCCATATCAGCTTGCCTCAGCAGAGGGAATTGATTTAAGTATAGAGTCAGATTCCATGGCAGATAAAGTAAGCAGTGAAACGACTATGATTGGTTCCGAATACAGCATGGTAAATGATCGAAGATTTGTAAAACTGGAAGAGGAACCTAGTGGAAACCTGGTCGGTGGACCGATTGTCCTTGATGATGGCCGGGTAGCAGGAATCCAGGTAAAAATGGATGATGGATATTACTGGTTTCTGACGATGGATGAAGTCGTAGATATTTTACAGGAAAATAGCGATGGAGAGATCGGCGGGACTCCGATGGATGACAGTAAGATTTTCCTGTACATGATACCAGTATTTGCAGTCGTATTTCTTTTATCAGCGATATTATATTCTTCTTCCGAAAAGAAGAGAATCGCGGCAGGCAAAAAAGAATTTGCCAATGTTCTTGTCCTTGGAGGAGAAAGCGGCTTACAGCTTCGAGGAATCGGAGGTCATTTTAATGACATAAAGTTCCCATTAGAGGGTAAGATTATTTTTGGAAGAGACTCCGCACAATGTTCAGCGGTATATCCAAAAGAAGTGAAAGGAATCAGCCGGTTACATTGCAGCGTGGAAATAAAGAATGGAAAAGTTCTTCTGATGGATTTAGGTTCTACCTATGGAACATTTCTTTCGGATGGTACGAAATTAGAACCAAATGAGCCGTATTATCTAAATTATGGACAATCTTTCTATTTAGTAGATCCGGCAAACACATTTCGTATTGTTTAAATCAGAAGGAAAGAGGTGAAAAGAAATGAATACGACTTTTTTTCAGAAAGCTTCGGAAAATAAACGGAGTATCAGTTGGGGAGATATTTTTTCTGATGTCTGGAAAAAACATCGAAAAGATCAGAGAACGGCACTCCTCACGAAAGGAATGGGGTCCCATATTCCAGCGCCAAACCGAATGCTTTCCGACTGGCAAAAACCATGGCTGTTTGCCCGTGTATTGATCGCGGGGCTGGTATTATCTGTATTAATTGGGATAAGCTGTGTTATCTTTCCGGGCTATGGAATGCTTCTCATGTTATGTCTGCTCCCTGCTTTTGTAGTGCCATTATCTGTAATGTTATTTTACTGGGAAATGAATATTCCGGGGAACATTTCTATCTATGAAGCATTATTATTAACACTTTTAGGAGGCTGTCTGTCACTTACAGTAACCGGCATTATGAGAACCGTCTTTCCGGGAATCTCAGAAATTGCTTTCCTTGCGGGTCCACTTCCAGAAGAACTGGCAAAATGCCTGATCGTGACAATATTCCTCTGCCGGAAAAAATATAATTACGGACTGCAGGGAATTTTAATTGGCGGCGCAGTTGGCGTGGGCTTCTCCGCTATGGAATCCGCTGGTTACGCATTACAGATTTTTGATATTGGAATCCAAAATGCGATGGGCACAAATATCATTATTCGCTCCATGGCAGACATTTTAGTGCGAAGAGGAGTCCTTGCTATCGGAGGCCACGTTGTATGGGCAGCTCTCTATGGCGGCGCTCTGGCTCTGATTAAGGGAAAAGGAAAAATGTCACCGAAATGTTTTGCCAATAGTTTATTCTGGCTGACATTCAGTGCCGCATTTCTCTTACATACCGCATGGAACTTCAGTGCTTCCTATCTCGCAGGCAAGCTGCCAGATTCCCTTGTGGCATCTTTAGTAAAGTTTGAAGCAGGAACAGTAACACAGTGGGTAAAATATATCGTATTGATCATACTTGCCTGGCTCTTACTTTTCTACATTATGAAAAAGTCAATCCGTCAGATGGTCAGCGTTGATGAAATGTATCATAATGCAGCCAACAGCGCAGAATACAAAGAAGCGGCAGCAAAAAGACAAAAGAAAAAAGAGCAGGAACAGGAACAGCCAGTTCATCGTTCAGAACCAAAAGAACAGCATCCAGAGCAGAAACAAGAACAGCCAGTACATCAATCAGCACAAAAAGAACAGCATCCAGAACAGCATCCAATTCATGAGGAATCTGAATACAGGGTAGAGGCAGTTATTCAGGGAGTATCTGGATTATTGAACGGAAAAACATATATGCTAACAGCAGGAACACCACTTATTTTTGGACGAAGAACAGAAAAATGCAACGTCCTTTTCAAAAATGAGACAAAAGGAATCAGTAGTATTCACTGCAAAGTCAAATGGTATAACGGAAAAGTTCTGATAAAAGACCTTGGTTCAACATATGGTACATGGCTTAACGAGGGAACACGTCTGGAACCAAACAAATATTATGAACTGCCAGATCAGGGAGTATTTTATCTTGGATCAAAGGAAAATATGTTTTTTATGGGGATGAAGTAAGAAGCAAACGAGGGAAAATGGAAAAAAATTCATATAGCTTACAAAGAAATACCGGATTGATAGGACGTTATGTCATTCAAGAAGTACTGGGGCAGGGAGGATTTGGAATTACTTATCTTGGGATAGATAAACTGTACGGGAATAAAGTAGCCATCAAAGAATATTATCCACAGAAAATTGCAATGAGAAAAGCCCAGTATGAAGATGTAGTAACAGTAACTTCTATTGAAGAAAAAAATAATTATAATAAGGGCAAAAAGCGTTTTCTGGATGAAGCGCAGGTAATGGCGAGATTCAATAAAAATGAAGGAATTGTTAAAATACTTGATTTTTTTGAAGCAAATAACACTGCATATATTGTTATGGAGTATTTAGAGGGAATTACTTTAAAACAATATTTGGGGAAATATGGAGTGATACAATTTAGAAATTTAATTGAAATGATGCTCCCATTGCTTGAAGCCCTTATCGAAATCCATAGTCAGGGGCTGATTCACAGAGATATCAGTCCAGATAATATTATGGTACAGCACAATAGCAAATTAAAGCTAATGGACTTTGGAGCGGCCAGAGATTATACAGAATCTGGAAATAAAAGCCTTACAGTTATTCTAAAACCTGGATATGCTCCGCCAGAGCAGTATCAAACACATGGAGTACAGGGGCCGTGGACAGATATTTATGCACTTTGCGCTACTATTTATAAATGCCTTACAGGAATAACTCCGCCAGATGCCATAGCAAGGGTGATGGATGACAAATTCAAAGAACCAGATCAACTAGATGGTAAATTGTCACCAGACATTAAAAAAATACTTTGGAAAGGAATGAATATTTTTCCAGAAGAAAGATATCAGGATATAGTAGAGTTTGGTGAGGACGTATATGATGCTCTGTTTACGCCAGAAGAAAACAAAAAGTTAGATTTAGATAATGAAAAAAATATTGATGAGGACTTAGATTCGCCAGATAAAGATAATGAATCAGTATTAAAAGACGACAAAATAGAAGGAGCAGTAAAGAAAACATCAATACCAAAAAAGGAAAAACGAAAAAGTCCTGTAAAGAAAGTTTTGGTAATTATAGTGTGCCTTCTATTGGCTGGTGGTATAAAATATTATTCGACAGGAAACGAGCAAGAGATTTCTACAGCAAAAAAAGATTTAGTTGAGAATCCCAAAATAGTAAAGGATACCTCTGTAGAAGGAGGGAAAAAAGTAACATGGGACTGCATTTGGTTTGGAAGTTATCCACAAACAAAAATTGTATCAAGCAGTAAAGAAAACGACTTATATAGTACACTAGAAAAATCTAATGGGTGGGATAAAAATAATGATATTATAATTGGAAAGGAAAAATATCATAGAGCTAAAAAATGTTATTTTAAATACGAACCAATCAAATGGCGGGTTATAAAATGTGAGAATGGAGAAGCTCTTTTACTATCTGATATTGTCCTGGATAAGCAAAAATATAATAAGCGGCTTAAGAAGGTGACCTGGGAGAAAAGTACACTGAGAAAATGGCTCAATAAAAAATTTATGAATAGAGCATTTTCAAGCTCAGAGCAGGAGGCAATTCGTACAACAAAAGTTATAAATGAAGATAATTATTATTATAAAACAGATGGAGGAAACGATACATTAGATAAGATATATCTGTTATCTTTGTCAGAAACAGATGAAGCAAAAGAAACAGAGGAAGCAAAAGAATATGGATTTACAGACAGCTATGGTATGACAATTAAATATAGTAATTATGCTGATTTAGATGATTATCAATATTGGTGGCTTCGAACGCCGGGAGAAAAAAATATTTCAGCAGCGGCTGTCGATATGTCCGGCAAGGCTTATGGCGGTGGGGGCGAGAGTGATATGGAGTTAGGAATTCGTCCAGTTCTGCATTTAAATCTTTTGGCAACAGATGATTATTCCTATGCGGGAAAGATGGCTTCAGATGGAACAGTGAATCAGGTGGATAAATAGCAAGGGGAAAGTACTTATGAATGAAAGTGTAGTAAAAGAATTAAAGAAATATATATTTTTCAGTTCGATTGGAGAGTTTATAAGGGAAATTGGAGGACTAATAATATTAATAATATTACTTGTTATATTTATCACGAATATATCAGATATACTAGATATGTTTAGAAGCGAAGATAGTATGCTAGACAAGATAATAGGTTGTGTGATGGTATTGTTTCCAATTTTTGGTATTGTACATTATTGTCTTGTCGTATCGGCACCAAAAAGAATTATTCGAAGATTAGAGGAAGAGGGAGAATTAAGTAACGTTATTATGGACTTTCAGAAAGGAGAGAAACTTTTTGGAGATGCAGTAAGAGTGGGAAACAAATATATTATAGGAAAAGGGACAAACTGTATTATATCTTATAAAGATATTAAACAGATTTATCAATATATACATAAAACAAATCATTTTGAGGATTACAGATCCTTAAGAGCTTATACTAATGATGGAACAAAGGATATTTGTCAGTTGCCTCGTAACGGAGCAGGAGAGCAAACAGTCCGCCAATTAATCATGTATATTTGTGCTAAAAATCCTAATATAAAAGTGGGATATAAGTAGAGACGTTGGGACTATTATTTAAATATAGATAATGAAGTGGAGAAAATATATCAGTAAAAGGAGCGAGAAGCACTGAACAGTTTGAAGTGTTGAAGTTTCTACAGTGTCTTTTGCCAGTTATGAATGGAATCGCTGCATTGCATAGAGCAGGAATTATTCATTGTGGTATAAAACCAGATAGGATTATCATACTGAATGATAGTACGATGAAATTACTGCTAGATACGGGAACGCTAAGAAAATTTTTAATAAAAGACATATCACTTCCAGTAATATTTGATCAACATTATGCACCTCTGGAAGTATATTCCACAAAAGGTGAATTGGGTCCCTGGACAGATATTTATGCCTTGTGTGCGACAATATATTATTACCTCAGTGGAGATAATCCAGTAGAAGCAATAGAACGTATCTCCGGGAAAAAGCTGAAAAACCTTTCAGAATATAATACATCGGTTTTTCCTGAATTGGAAAATGTCATTTTAAAGGGTATGAGTGTCGATATAAAAGATAGGTACCAGAGTATGGAAGAATTCTGCGAAGTATTATACGGAGTGGCGAATGAAATCAGGGGTTTTAATTAAAGGGAAAAGCGGATTGTAACGAACAATAAGTTGCAATCCGCTTTTCTTAATTTTAGGGCGAAAAATCAAGATGTATTACCAAAAGTGTCGTAAAAACGACCAGTTGGACATAATCTATTGAATTACGGTCAGAAGTCGATATAATGCAAGTAGGTTATGAATTAAATTGATGTAAATTAAATGACAAAACGAATACGAGGGGGAATAAAAGAAAAAAATTACAAAATAAAATATATTTTTATGAGAGAAAAAGAGAAGGAAGTATACGTTAAGGAGAGGTGGAAAAGTCAAATGAAAAAAATCAGTAAAGTGTTGTTATTAGTAATAGTGTCAGTTGCTTTTTGTTTTGGAATAACAGGGCAGCAAGTTGAGGCAAGAGATACGTCAATCATATATGGCGATGGAACAATAACGAGGGCAGAATGGTTACATGATTTAACAGTTATGTTTGATATGACTGTAGAGAAAGATAATATGCCAGATGATTATTTTAGTGATGTGACAAGCGCGCATGTATATTATAAAGATATTATGATGGCAGCGGAATTTGGTGTGATTGACATAGAAGCAGGGCAGAAAGTAAAACCAGATGAAGCAGCAACCAGAGAATTTGCAGCACATACATTGAATTATTGTCTGGGATATAAATTAGAAGACAAGACATATACCTATAAAGATACGACAGGAATAAAATATCCAGATGATACACAGATTGCCATCAATAGAGGATGGTTTGCACTAGAATCTGGAAGGTTTAATCCGGAAAAGACGATAACAAAATCGGAAATTGAAAACATGGTATCGGATGCAAAGACGGTGCAGCAATCTACTCAAATTGATGAAAATTATAAAAACAATTATGAATTTACGTCAAATGTAATAGAAATCCCGCAGGATGTCAGTGTATATGTAGATAAAGATAAAAATGTAACGATTGTTAACTGTCCGAAAAAAATTACAGTTGGGGATACTTTTGCAGTTTATGAAAATGGAGTAGCACAGGTTTATACAGCAAAAGGAATTACTGTAGACGGTTCAGATACAGTCATTGTAACGAACGATGTAGACATTGATAAAGTAACAGAAAGTGTCGATGCACAGGGAACCGAAGAGGGAGATTTAAAACAGGCAGAAGCAGTTGGCGATGCACAGATTACCTACATAGAAGGCGGAACCGAAGAACAGGCATATGAAAATGGAAGAGCTTATAGAAGCCGCAGACGAATTAGTGGAAATAAAAAGATCAGTGCAGTAAAAGCTTCAAAAAAATTAGAATTAGGTGCAGGCAAATCATTTACTATTAATTGTACGCTTTCTAATGTAAGTGTAGATTACAAAATAAACAGTGGAAAAAGAGAAGCTTATGTTAAGGCAAATGGAACGGCTATTATTACAGGAAAAGGTGAATGGGATGCCGTTGCAGCGGCAGGAAAATCTGGTTCGATAGAACTGGTGAAAATTCCTGTGGCATATGTTGGCGTGATTACAGTTACCGCAGAATATAGCATGAATGGAGAAGTCACTTTAACCTATACGACAGGCTTTCAGACAGGCTTACAGTATTCTCCGCAAGATGGCTTCAGACTGACAAAAGATTTTCAGAAGAAAAGCTTTACCCTTCACTCTAAAACAAAATTAAGTGCCGGAGTGACAGCATCCATCGGATTAGTAAAACTTCCAGTAATCAGCGGAAAGATTTATGCCAAAATGGGAGCACAGACGGTTATAGAATCAGAAACATTTGATGATGGTAAGTCTCCGAAAATGTGTACAACAGTATCCTCCTGGTTATATGCATCTGCAGGAGCAAATGCCAGTCTGGATTTTTATGTAACGAAAAAGTCCTTCAGCAAAACTTATGATATATTCAATGAAAACAATAGTCCGGTACGATTAGTATACCATTTTGAAGATGGACACTTAATATATCCTTGCAGTAGAGGACTCGCATCCGCAAAAGGATACTTTACAAAATGGAATTCCCGTTATGGAAGCTCCTGGGGTGGTTACGGCTTAGATGAGAACGGTACCCCGAAACCAGTATTCACTTATTCGTTAGACGATGATGGAAATGCCACAATTACAGGATATACGGGAAATGTGTCGGCATTGGTGATACCGGATGAGATTGATGGGCATAAGGTAGTGAAATTGGGAAATGGTGTGTTTAAAAAACACCAAGAAATAGTTTCTGCACAAATACCAGATTCGATAACATCAATAAGTGCGTCAGCATTTAGGGATTGTTCGAATTTAGAAAATGTTAATTTACCAAAGAACTTAATTAGTATAGGAAATAGGGCATTTTTCAATTGTGTTTCAATAAGGAATATTTATATTCCTAAGACATTGGTGGAAGTAGATACATATGGATGGAATTGGTGGTATCCATTTGAAGGATGTTCAAATCTTGAAAAGGTAGAATTTGAAGAAGGGATTACGCAAATACCGACAGGAATATTTGGAGATACAGGATTAAAGGAAGTTGAGATACCAGATACAGTAACATCAATAGGGGAAAGAAGTTTTGCAGACTGTGCAAATTTAGAGAAAGTAACTTTTTCAAAAAATTTGAAATCTATAGGAAATAGAGCGTTTGTAAGATGTACTAAAATAGAAAAAATAAATCTCCCCAAAAGTCTAACGGAAGTAGATACATATGGATGGAATTGGTGGTATCCATTTGATGGATGCTCAAATCTTAAAACAATAGAATTTGAAGAAGGGATTACGCAAATACCAACAGGGATATTTGGAAATACTGGATTGGAAAATGTTAAAATACCAGATACAGTAACATCAATAGGGGAAAGAAGTTTTGCAGATTGTACAAAATTGGAAAAAATAATTTTCTCAGAAAAAATAGAAACCATTAATGGAAGAGCATTTTTAGGCTGTAGCAGTCTAAAATCAGTTTCTCTCCCGGACTCAATAACAAGTATGGACACAGAGATATTCTCAGGTTGTACAAGTCTTTCATCAGTGAAGTTACCTAATAAATGTGTGAATATTACGTCATCAACATTTGAAGGCTGCACGAGTTTAACAGAAATTACTTTACCAGACACAGTTACAACAATCCAGGACCACGCATTTAAAAACTGTACCGCATTAAAGACCATAAATTGGAGCAAATCTATTACAGACATTCAATCTTACGCTTTCGAAAATTGTGATGCGTTAACAAAGCTTGATATTCCAAATACTGTAACAAATATTGGAACAGGTGCATTTTATGAATGTGGAGGCTTTACAGATATTGCAGTGCCAAATAGCGTAAAGAGTCTTGGCTCCAAAGTTTTTGAGAATTGCGATGCTCTTACAGATGTTAAGTTAGGAACAGGAATTACGCAGATTCCAACTTCTTGTTTTGAACATTGTGATGCATTACCATCTGTTGTATTACCTTATAGAGTTTCTAAAGTGGGAGACAATGCATTTAAGAACTGTGTGGAATTAACAGAGATAACGATTCCACGTGCAACAACCTCTATTTCAACATCTGCATTCAGTTACCCAGCTAAGATGACGGTATATGGAATTTCTGGCACATATGCAGAAACTTTTGCAAATCAGCAGGGAATGAAGTTTGTTGATAAGGCAGTAAGAGCAACCAATGTTGTATTAGACAAAACAGAACTGACTTTGAATAAAGGAATGAAGTATTCCCTTACAATGACAGTCACTCCGGCAACCTTTACAGATGAAGTGTCATGGAAATCTACGAATGTAGATGTGGCGGCAATCGCAGAGGATGGAACAGTAACGGCGAAAGGAGCTGGACAGGCAACAATTAAAGTAACTGTTGGCGAAGTGAGTGCAACTTGTAAAGTAAATGTTGTACAGCCGGTGACATCTATCTATTTGAATAAAACAGCCCTAGAAATGACTGCATTAGATACTTACCAGTTACAGGCAAGCGTATATCCTTCCGAAGCCAATAATAAAGAGGTTAGCTGGGAGTCTTCCGATGAAAAAGTGGCAACAGTAGACAAAAATGGTTTGGTACAGGCAAAGGAAAAAGGAACAGCAGTAATTACAGCAAAGGCAAAAGATGGCAGTGAAGTAAGCAGAAGCTGTAAAGTTACCGTTAAAAATACAGCCTATGTAGTTACGGATATTTCAAAGTTAGAGAGCACACATAACTATGAAAATAACTGTTCTGATTTCTGGGTATACACAAAAACAGGAGCTTCGGCATTAAATATTACATTTAACAGTAAAACTGCATTGGAAGAAGATTTCGACTATCTGTATGTTTTTGATAAAGAGAATAAACAGGTTGGAAAATACACTGGTACACAATTAGCAGGGAAGACAATCACCGTTTCAGGAGATACTGTTAAAATACAGTTAGTATCAGATGATGCAGGAAATGCATGGGGATTTAAAGTAGATGTTATTACCGAAAAAGTAGAAGAGGAATGTAAACATACAGATACTACAAAGAGAGAAGTAAGGAATGCAAAAGTTGCAACTTGTACTTTAGATGGCTATTCAGGAGATATATATTGTACAAACTGTGGAAATCTCATTGAAGCTGGTAGTGTAACGAAAGCCGTCGGACATCAGTGGGATAACGGTGTGATTACAAAGGCAGCTACAGCGACACAGACAGGAATAAAAACATATACCTGTACAGTATGTAAAATAACAAGAACAGAAGTCATCAAAGCACTTGGAAACAATACTAAGCCAATCGGAAATAGTAATAAACCAAAATTAAAAACAGGAGAGAAAATCACAGATAAATCCACCGGAGCAGTATATAAAGTAACAGGAAAGAACACAGTGGAATATGTGAAAGCAACTTCTAAAAAAGCTTCCCGAACAATTCCATCTACAGTGAAGTTAAAAGGAATCAAATGTCAGGTAACATCGATTGCAACAAAAGCATTCAAAGGAGATCCAAAGATAAAGGCAGTAGTGATTCCAGCAACAGTACGAAAGATAGGAAAAGAAGCATTTGCAAAATGTAAAAACCTAAAGAAAATCACAATAAAAACAACATATCTTTCCAGCAAAAAGGTAGGAGCGAATGCATTTAAAGGAATTCACGCAAAAGCAACTATCAAAGTTCCAAAGAAACAGAAGAAGGCATATCAGAAGCTGTTAAAGGCAAGAGGAGTCGGTAAGAAAGTCACTGTTAAGTAAAAGAAAACAATAAAAAATGATTGCAAAAAGCCGGAATATTTCCGGCTTTTTGTCGTACAGCTACCAAAAGTGTCGAAAAAACGACCACTTGGACACAACCTATTGAATTACAATAGGAAGTCGATATAATGCAGGTAAGGAATTAAACAAATGTCGAAAAAGAAGCGGTGTTCAATATTTGTATATGTAAAAGGAGGATAAGTGTTATGAAAAAAATAAAAATGATATTTGCCGCATGTTTTATCATGGGAGTACTGTTTTACTGCCCACGATTTAGCGTAAAGGCGATGGCCTATGAAACAGCGTGGTTTCCGGCACCACAGATGAATTTGAGCCAGATTGCCTATGAAACAGGAAGTGGTTCATCGCATGGAGATTATAATGCAATTGATATTTTACCGGGAGGAAGGGTATTTGCACCATTTACCGGAGTGGTAAAGCAAAAGGATAGCCGCTGGGGATATGTACTGTTCCAAAGTACAGATAGAGTATATTATCCAGATGGAACATTAGATTATATGACCGTTGGATTTATGCATGATGAAAATATTTCTGATATATCAGTTGGACAGACGATAGGTCAGGGAACCGCATTTTATGATGCTGGTGGTCAAGGTAAAAAGAGTGATGGTACTTATGGACATGTTTACGGAAATCATGTTGATATTAGTGTATTTAAAGGAGCAGTAAATAGTGTAACTAAATATGGAAGAGGTAATATTTACGCATATCAGGCTTTTTCTATTAATAGAGGGAGAACAACATCCATCATAAATAAGGGAAAAGCATTAGCAGGACATTCAACAAATAATGGAGCACCAACGGATTGGACAAATCTCTGGAAAGATTTACAAACAGATGCAGAAAAGCCGACTATCAGTGAAGTAAGTGTTTGGAATGTGTCTTCAACAGGTTACATAGTTCATTGTATTGTAAAAGACAATAATGCATTAAGTGTAGTAAAATTCCCTACCTGGACAGCAAAGAATGGGCAGGATGATATAACATGGCATGAAAGCAGGGTAGGTGGAACAGCGTGGGAGTTAAATTATCAAGTTAACATATCTGACCATAATAATGAGCAAAATGGATGGTACCATACAGATATATATTGCTACGATGCTGCAGGAAATTTAGAAACTTATAAAACAGTTAGTGTTTATATAGATACGGTGGCACCGACTCTTACGAATATAAAAGTTACGCCTGATTTGACTGGTTATACCGTAGAGTGTGATGTTAGTGATAATGCAGGTATTGACAGGGTACAGTTTCCTACCTGGACCCCATGGAAAGACGGACAGGATGATTTAGTTGGTGACTGGCAGACATCTGAAAAATGCCGTGGAAAAATAGTGAATGGGCATGTAACTTATCGTGTAAATCGAAGCGACCATAATAATGAACTGGGAGCATATGTAACAGATATTTATGTATATGATACAAGTGGAAATGTTGTAACAGGAAGAACTGGTTATTCCTTTGAGGAAACTCCTCCAGTAATAAAGGATGTAAAGGTCAGCAAGGATAATACTGGTTTTGAAGTAACCTGTAAGGTGTCGGATGAAACGGGTGTTGATAAAGTTTCATTCTTTACCTGGACAGCAAAGAATGGACAGGATGATATTTCCAAGAAAGATATAAAGGTAGATTCCGGTGGGGGAGAGGAAAAAAAGATAACTTATCATGTAAATCAAAGCGACCATAATAATGAAGATGGCTATTATATTACGCACATTTATGCTTACGATAAGTTAGGAAATTGTGCGACAGATAATGCAGGTATATTAATTGGTGAAAAGAACGAGGCAGTTGCGATAAGGTCATTTAATGGTCATAAATATTACCTGATTGATAATAGTGCTTTGATAGGCTGGAATGATGCAAAACAGTATTGCAAAAATGTTTTCGGCGGTTATCTTGTCTCCATTACATCAAAAGAAGAGAATGAATTTGTTACTGGATTATTAAAAGAGTTTAATTATAGTACTGCTTTTATAGGGGGAAGTGATAGAGAAAAAGAAGGGGAGTGGAAATGGGAATCCGGTGAATCTTGGAGCTATAGTAACTGGGGAGCAAATCAGCCTGATGACTATAAAGCCTATGAAGGTGGGCAGGATTATTTGAGAATTGGACAGGATGGAGCCTGGGATGATTTCAATAGTATGGCTGATATTTCAGGAACGGAAGTAAAATCTTTTATCTGTGAAACCGATATTAATGAATTTTCAATTAATTATCATTTAAATGGAGGAAAAAATGCTTCCGATAATCCAACGACATATATAGCAGATAATAATATTGTATTTGGAAATACCGCCGTTTCAGGCAGTACTTTAATTAAAAATCCTACAAAGGAACACTATATATTTAAAGGCTGGTACACAGCAGAAAATGGCGGGGAAAAATATGAATCCAATAAAAAGTATAGCGGAAATTTAGAGTTATATGCACGTTGGGAGGCCCAAAAAGAACAGGTTACTTTTAATGGAAATGGGGGAACCATTTCAGGAAGTAGTACAAAAGAAGTTGTTTATGGTACTGCGTATGGAACACTTCCAACAGCTACAAGAACAGGACATACTTTTTTAGGGTGGTATACAGCATCAGAAAATGGAAAGAAAGTAGATAGCACAACCATTTGTCAGGATACCGGTATGTTATATGCTCACTGGAAAAAGAGTGTTTATACGGTGAATCTTGATGCAAATGGAGGTAAGACAAATGCGGTTAGTAAGACAGTAACGTATGATGAGGTATATGGAACATTTCCTGATGTAGAACGACCTGGCTATACATTTAAAGGATGGTATACAGAAAAGAGTGGTGGAAATAAAGTAGATGCCAAGAGCATAGTAAATATCGCAAAAAACCATACTCTGTATGCACAATGGGTTCCATTATCATATGAACTTGAGTTTGATGCAAATGGTGGAACAATAGAGGGAAATACAAAACAGGAAGGTCTTTATAATATAGTCTATGGGAAATTGCCAGAAGCTAAAAAAGATGGTTATACATTCTTAGGATGGTTTACTGCTAAAACAGGAGGCAGTCAGATTACGGCAAGTACTTTATGTACAGGAAATTTAACAGTATATGCACATTGGGAAAAAGATGCTTCTCATGTACACAGCTACACCGAAACCATCACGAAAAAAGCAACCTGTACAACCAACGGAACAAAGACATTCAAATGTGCCTGTGGAGATGCTTATGAGGAAACGATAAAAGCAACAGGACATCTTCATAAGGAGACAAGAAATAAAAAAGAAGCAACCGAAACTACGGAAGGATACACAGGAGATATTTATTGCAAAGATTGTAATACCTTGCTTGAAAAAGGAAAGACTATTCCAAAGTTAGAGGAAACAGTAGACAAGGATGCACCGATTATCCAGGCAGGATCCGTACAGGGTTATGCAGGAGATGAAGTGACAATCCCGGTAACCATCAAACAAAACAGCGGGATCGCAGGATTTTCCTATGACGTTAACTATGACAGCAGCAAGCTTCAGTTAAAGAAGATGACAGCAGGAACCGTAACGAAAGAGGGAACATTCACAACAAATGGAAATGTAGTAAACTGGTATACGACAGATAATATCACAGCAAACGGAACAATCCTGAATATTACGTTCACAATCCTGAAAGATACAGCCGATGGAAAATATCCGGTGAGCATCTCTCTGCATGACGGAAAGAAGAATCTGGTAAATGAAGAAGGCAGCTATGTAAAAGCAGCTTATAAAGCAGGAGAAGTAGAAGTTGTCAGCGGAATCCTCGGAGATATCAATGGGGATAAAGATATCACGATCGCAGACGTTGTATTGCTGAACCGCTATGTATTAGGAAAAGCGAGCCTGGACAGTGATAAAAAGAAACTTGCTGATATCAACAGTGACGGGGATGTCACGATCGGGGATGTCGTATTGCTGAACCGCCAGGTACTGGGAAAGGATACTCCGGCAACCGTGAAGCTTGCCCCGAAAAAGAGTAGAAAGAAAGCAGCCGCAAGGGCAAGCGAGGAGATGAAGATCAGTGTTGATAATGTAAGTACAAAAGCGGGAGAGACAATAAGTATCCCGGTAAGGATCAGCAATAATCAGGGAATCGCCGGAATCGCTTTCAGTGTAGAACTGCCGGAAGGCTACAGCCTTGTATCCATGAAAAAAGGAGAAGTAACAAGTGAAGGAACCTTTACAGTAAGCGAGAATAACTGCACCTGGTACACGACGGATAATATCAAGACAGACGGAATCCTGCTGACATTAGAAGTTAAAGCAGGAGAAAACGCAAAGACAGGAAAAATCAAAGTCAATGTCAAAGACGGAAAGGCAAACAATATCTCTGATGAGAACGGAATGACAGTACCGGCAGTATTTACAGAAGGAACTGTAACGATTCAGGAAGATAGCTGTGCAGTAAATGGCCATAAAGGAGGCAAGGCAACCTGCATCAAGAAAGCCGTATGTACTGTCTGCGGAAAGGAATATGGAGAAGTAGATCCAACAAACCACGAAGGGGAAACAGAACTTCGAAATGTCAAGAAAGCAACATGTACAGAAGATGGAAATACTGGAGATACTTACTGCAAGTCTTGTGGAACAAAGATAAAAGATGGAAAGGTAATTAAAGCATTAGGTCATAAGTTTACAAAGTATGTATCAGATAATAATGCGACAACTACTAAAGATGGAACCAAGACAGCAAGATGTGATAATGGATGTGGAACTAAAAATACTGTTGTGGACAAGGGAAGCAAAAAGACTAATCCATCACAGAGTCCTAAAATAAAAATTGGACAGAAATTGCAGAATTCAGTTGGAGTGAGATGTGCTATTACAGGAAAAAATACAGCAGAATGTATAGGGTATGTAGGCAAAAAGAATTCAGTAACTATTCCCCCTTCGTTAAAGTATATGGGAGTAACATATCAAATTACTTCGATTAAAACGAAAGCATTTAGTGGAAATAAAAATTTAAGAAGTATTGTTATCCCATCTAGCATAAGAACGATAGGTAGTCAGGCATTTTTTAAGTGTAAAAATCTGAAAAAGATAACAATAAAAACACCATATCTTTCTAAGAAAACAGTAGGCGCAAAAGCATTTAAAGGAATCCACGCCAAAGCAAAAATCAAAGTTCCAAAGAAGCAGAAGAAAGCATATCAGAAACTGTTAAAAGCCAAAGGAGCTGGAAAAAAGGTAACCATCAAGTAAAAAATATAAAAAGATAAGGCAGAAGTCAGGAATTTCCTGGCTTCTTGCTGTATTTAGAAAGCATACTAATTAAATATTGAAAAATTTTGCAACCAAGAAAGTCCAATTCCTCTTACCAAAAGTGCCAAAAAATGAACCATCTAGCCCCAAAGTATTGAATTAAATCCCAATAAAGCTATAATAAAAATAAGCAACTATTCAGAAAGTCCCAGCTTATTAAACTATAAAGTATTATGTTTTTTAGAGTATATTTTACCAGATAAAATCAGACAGGAGGAACACCATGATACAAACCGAACCCCATCACCTCAGGATGGGCACCAGACTAAACAACAGATATCTTATACAGGGAGTTCTTGGAGAGGGTGGCTTTGGCATTACTTACGTTGGCATGGACGAGGTACTGTGCCAGAAGGTAGCCGTAAAAGAATTTTTCCCGAGGGGAGCGATTACGAGGAATAATCAGCAGACCAATGAGGTAGTATCCGTTTACGGAACGAAAGCCGCGAATTTCCACCGGGGAGAGGAGAAGTTCCTTCAGGAGGCCCGGACGCTTGCACAGTTTAACAATGTAGCCGGAGTTGTGCGGGTGCAGGATTTCTTCCGGGAAAATGGAACGGCATATATTGTGATGGAGTATTTGGAGGGAATTACTTTAAAGCAGTATTTGCAGACGTATGGACCGATTAGTGTCGAAGAGATGCAGAATATATTTGCTCCTATATTGGAGGCGTTAGATAAGATTCACCAAAATGGAGTGATTCACAGGGATATCAGCCCGGACAATATTATGTGTCTGCCGGAAGGCGAAGTGAAGCTGATGGACTTTGGAGCGGCGAGAGATTATACGGATTATAGCGCAGAGGGCTTGTCTGTCATTTTAAAGATGGGATTTGCCCCGATTGAACAATACGATTCTCACGGAAAACAGGGGCCGTGGACAGACATTTATGCACTGGGAGCGACAATGTATCAATGTCTTACAGGAAGAAAGCCGGATGATGCAACGAAAAGAAGCTTGGAGGACACACTGGTTAGTCCATCAATGCTTGGTGTACGCATTGCTCCACCCGTAGAATATGCCATTATGAGAGCTTTACAGATTCGGCCTGCTGACCGCTATCGGAATCTCGGGGAATTTTGCGAAGATTTATATAGCGTGGTATCTGACAATACTGTATCTGTTAATATGAATACATTTACCCAGCCAGCAGGGAGTTATGATTGGGGAAGTCCTTCAGGAACGTCCAGTCAGAGCAGGCAACAAGGATATCCGGATGTGCCGCCATACACTCCGCCGCAGCCCCCGGTAAAGACAAAGAATTCTACCCCGCTTATCGTAGCTCTTTGCTGTACATTAACTGCTGTGATTATGATCGGGATAGGTGTTGTATTATTTACAAATTCAAAGAATAGCCAGACGGCCGGAAATACAGCGAGAGCAGAATCGGGGAAAGAATCGGAAAAAATGGCAGAAAATACTACTGCGGCAACACAGAGTACAACAGAAAGTAAATCACAAGATACGCAGCAAAGTACAACCGAGCAGCAGGCGGCTGCGACACAGGCAGCGAGCACAACAGAAGATACTGTGGATACGCAGGCTGTCGGAGCAGATGGCAATGAGGAAATATTTGAAGATACCGATGCTTCTGCGGACTACAGCGAATGTCTCAGCCTTGATAATTATACATACTTGGAAAGTCCTGATGGAGATTATACATTCTATTATCCACAAAATGTTTATAATTACGCATATTATGACGGAGACAGTTGTATTTTTACCTCTGATGATGAAAATGACACGGTGAAGTTTATCCGTAAAGATAATACATCAGGAAGCCCGGCACAGGGAATGGAAAATCTATATAATTCCTATACGAATCTGTCTCAAAAAGAAAAGATTTTATTCCGAGAGGAAACGGACGAACGTGGATTTGCCCGAGGCGTATTAAGTGGAATCACAGACAACCAGAATGTATATGCATCTATCGCAGCAAACGATGACTATGTATATATCATGGAGGTATGCACCAGTTTTCAGCACGATTCTACGAAATCAACGTGGGTAGAATATTATATAGACTGTATGTATCGGTATTGTAGTTTCAGCAGGAGAGTCGGTGATCCGAGAAGCTATGATGAGTATATGGAAGATCAGTAAGCGGAATTGACGATGAAGCGGCATAATTATACATTGGTGGAGTGATTTTTCAAATACGCTCTAAAAAAACATAATGATAAGGGGATACAAGATATAATACAGAAAAAACTTTATAAAAAAGAACACGATATTAAAAAAGTGTATTTGGAGGAAATATGAAAAAGAAAAGACTGATAATAGCAGTAGTAATCATTTGCTGTGTAATATTATACATATGGCAAACAAATAAAATTCACAATACCCCAAAGAAGGATACTGCGGTATCAACAGAAAGCAATGCAACGACGCAGCAGGAAGAAACAACGATGGAGACCGATACCGAAGAATACTTTGAGGAAGATACCGAAGAAGAAGCACAGCTAAAAAAGACAATAGCCGAACTTATGAAAGAAGAAAGCAACACGACTTCAGAAGGCGAGAAAGCAGTACAATGTTATATGCAATTTTTAAAAGATACGCCTAAAAGCAAATTTGACATTGCAGACATCGACGGCGATGGAATCCCTGAATTCTTTACCTTAGAGGTGGGAATGGATGCTGCCATGTACAAGTATAATGCAAAAAAGGACAAAGTAAAAAAGCTACATAGCTACCAGCTGGGAAAAGCCAGTGTAATGTACTATTCTAAAGACAAGCATCAAGTTGTCTTTGTGACAGGAGATACCGGCGGAGGGGAATTTGACACCTATGAATATACAGATGGGGAACTAAAAAAGATAGAATCATTAGTGTGGCATAATGGAAAATTTGAGGAAGAAGGCTATATTCTTGATGGAGAAAAAATATCAATGGAAGAGGGCGATAACTATATTGAAAATATACGGGAAGAATATCAGTCATTGAGAGGAGAAATGTAGCGATATGGAAGAAAACTTACACTGCCTGCGAAAAGGAACCAGGCTCATAGGCCGCTACACCATCGAGGGCGTATTAGGCCAGGGCGGATTTGGTATCACCTATCTAGGCATCGATGAACTGCACGAGAAAAAAGTTGCCATCAAGGAATTTTTCCCACAGGGAATCGTAACGAGAAATATCGAGTATCAAGATACCGTAACGGTAACTTTTGTCGGGGAAAAAG
>OLOP01000617.1_pt1 | contig 27137 bp, 30 predicted proteins | sample 1672381 | NCBI WGS metagenome assembly OLOP01 (sample SAMEA3136678, study PRJEB25190) | human gut metagenome | biome: human gut; feature: human-associated habitat; material: faeces | place: Austria | collected 2013 | reverse complement strand
CAACGGCACCGGCAAGGCCGAGATCGTGAAGAAGGCCTTCTTCGGCCCGGTCACCCCGGAAGTGCCCGCCAGCATCCTGCAGATGCACCCCGACTTCACCCTCGTGGGCGACGAAGAGGCCCTGAGCCTGATCTGATCGGTTCCCCAAAGCATGTTTCTGCCGCCGCACGGCCCTGCCACCGTGCGGCGGCTTTTTTCTGAGCAGGGGAATTGTAACGCGGCAAAAAATACAGTATACTGGAACAAAAACCACCACGAGGGAGGGGCGGCCGATGTTCAGCGAAGAGATGATCTGCAGCCTGAATGATCTGGAGCTGGAAGTTTATAAGTATGTTGTGCGGAACGCGGACAAGGTGTGCTATATGCGCATCCGGGAGTTTGCGGATGCCGCCCATGTGTCTACCTCCACCATCCTCCGGTTCTGCAAAAAGGCGGGCTGCGACGGCTACGCGGAGTTCAAGATCCGGCTGCGCCAGCATCTGGAACAGGCAAAGCAGCCGCCGGTCAAGGACGATGTGTCGGAGGTCATCGACTTTTTGAAAAAGACCTGCTCGGCGGAGTTTGAGCAGAAGCTGGACATGCTGACCAGGGTCATCTTTCAGGCCCGGCACATCTTTTTTGTGGGCAGCGGCATGTCCGGCATCGTGGCCAAGTACGGGGCACGCTATTTTTCCAGCATGGGCAAGTTCTGCCTGTACATCGACGAGCCCCACTACCCCACCGAGAGCCGATTCGTGGAAAATTCGTTGGTGATTGTGTTTTCGGTGTCCGGTGAGTCCCGCGACACCATCGGCCATGTGATGCGCTTCAAGGAGCAGAACTGCCAGATCCTCAGCGTGACCAACACGGAAAACTGCACCATCGCAAAACTCTCGGACTACAACCTTGCCTATTATGTCACCTACGAGCGGCTGGGAGTCTACGATGTGACGACCCAGCTCCCGGCCATGAGCATCGTGGAACGGCTGGGCAAAAAGCTCTACCGCTACACCTCCGAGGGCCCGGCAGCCATCTGAAAAAAGTCCAAAATAAAAAACAGGGTGTTACCTGGAAAAAACAAGTGCGAAAAAACGGCACTTGTTTTTTTATGCCCAGAAACTGCTGACAAACCACCTGCCTGCGTCTATAATGGACGCATCAGAAGTACTTCGACCGGAAATTGGATGACTTGAAAAGGTAAAGGAGAAACAATCATGGCAAAAGATTATGCTGCGATCTCCAAAAAGATCGTGGAGAACATCGGCGGTGTGGAGAACATTGCCAGCGTGACCCACTGCATGACCCGCCTTCGCTTCGTGGTGAAGGACGAGGGCAAGATCAACGACGCAGCCGTCAAGGCGACCGACGGCGTGATGGGCGTCGTGAACCAGGGCGGCCAGTACCAGATCATCATTGGCAACCATGTGGAAGAGGCCTACAACGAGGTGCTCAAGATGGGCGACTTCGGCGAGGCAAGCCAGGTGGCCCGCGGCGAGAAGAAGGAGCCCCTGACCCTGAAGAAGGTGGGCAACAACATTCTGGATGCCATCGTGGGCACCATGTCCCCGCTGATCCCCGCCATCATCGGCGGCTCCATGGTCAAGCTGCTGGTCATGCTGCTGGGCATGGCAGGCGTGTTGTCGGCCGACGGCGAGACCTACAAGATCCTGAACACCATCGGTGACGCAGCCTTCTACTTCCTGCCGGTGATGGTGGCCGCTTCTGCTTCCAAGAAGTTCAACACCAATATGTTCATCGCCATTGCCATTGCAGGCCTGATGCTGCACCCGGATTTCCGCACCATGATGGAGGCGGTCACGGTCGGCGACACCGCCGTGCACTTCCTGGGCATCCCGGTGGTGGGCGTCAAGTACACCTACACCGTCATCCCGGCCCTGTGCATGACCTGGATCCTGTCTTACATTGAGCGTGCCATCGACAAGATCACCCCGGCTGTCACCAAGAACTTCCTCAAGCCCATGCTGATCTTCCTCATTGCTGCTCCCATTGCGATCATCGTGGTCGGCCCGGCCGGCATCATGATCGGCGAGGGCATCTCCGCATTCGTCTACTTCGTGCAGGCTAAGCTGGGCTTCCTGGCTGTGGGCATCATGGGCGCCCTCTGGCCCCTGCTGGTCATCACCGGCATGCACCGCGTGTTCACCCCCACCATCCTGCAGACCATCTCCGAGACCGGCATGGAGGGCACCGTTATGCCCTCTGAGATCGGTGCAAACCTGTCCCTGGGCGGCGTGTCCCTGGCCGTTGCCTTCAAGACCAAGAACAGCGAGCTGCGCCAGACCGCTCTGGCCGCTGCTTCCTCTGCTCTGATCGCCGGCACCACCGAGCCCGCCCTGTACGGCGTGGCCGTGCGCCTGAAGCGCCCCCTGATCGCTTCCCTGATCACCGGCTTTGTCTGCGGCTGCCTGGCCGGCATGGCAGGTCTGGCCAGCCGTTCCATGGTGTCGCCCAGCGTGCTCACCGGCGTGCAGTTCATCGACCCGGCCAACCCCGGCGTGAGCATCGCCTGGATCGCCGGCATCTCGGTGCTGTCCATCGTGCTGTCCTTTGTGCTGACGCTGGTGATCGGCTTTGAGGATCTCCCGGAAGAGGAGTGATTCCCATGTCTGATTACAAACTGCCCGAAAACTTCCTCTGGGGTGCTGCCATTGCGGCCAATCAGGCCGAAGGCGCTTACAACGAGGGCGGCCGCGGCCTGAGCAACATCGACATGATGCCCCACGGTGTCCACCGCATGGAGGTCAAGCTGGGCGGCACGCCCCACCCGACGCTGCAGGCAGGGGAGTATTACCCCAGCCACACCGGCGTGGACTTCTACCACCATTACAAAGAGGACATCGCCCTGATGGCAGAGCTGGGGCTGAAGGTGTTCCGCACCTCCATCTCCTGGTCCCGCCTGTACCCCCACGGCGATGAACGGACCCCCAACCCGGAGGGTGTGGCCTTTTACCGCAATGTGTTCCAGGAGTGCCGGAAGTACGGCATTGAGCCGCTGGTCACCCTGTGCCACTTTGACATCCCCATGGGTCTGGTGGAGCAGTACGGCTCCTGGCGCAGCCGCAAAACGCTGGAATGCTTTGCCCGCTACGCCGAGACCTGCTTCAAAGAATACTCCGGCCTTGTGCACTACTGGCTTACCTTCAACGAGATCAACATCCTGCTGCACAGCCCCTTCTCCGGGGCAGGCATCGCCTTCCAGGAGGGCGAGAACCGCAGTCAGGTGATCTATCAGGCGGCCCACCATGTGCTGCTGGCCAGCGCCACGGCCACCCGCCTGGCCCACCAGTACGACCCCGCCAATCAGGTGGGCTGCATGCTGGCCGGCGGCAGCTTCTACCCCTACTCCTGCAACCCGGAGGACGTCTGGGAGTCGGTGCAGAAGGAGCAGGAAAACCTGCTCTTCATCGACGTGCAGGTGCGGGGCCGCTACCCCGGCTACGCCCGCAAGCTGTTTGCGGAAAAGCAGGTGCAGCTGCACACCGAGCCCGGCGATGACGCCCTGCTGCGGGAGAACACCGTGGACTTCATCTCCTTCAGCTACTACGCCAGCCGCTGCGTGGCGGCCAGCCTGGAGGGCAAGGCCGTGAACGACGGCAACGTGGTGCGCTCGGTGAAGAACCCCTATCTGCAGACCAGCCAGTGGGGCTGGGCCATCGACCCGCTGGGCCTGCGCATCACCATGAACCAGCTGTATGACCGCTACCAGAAACCGCTGTTCCTGGTGGAAAACGGTCTGGGTGCCCACGACACGGTGGAGCCCGACGGCAGTGTCCACGATGATTACCGCATCGACTACCTGCGCCGTCACATCGAGGCGGTCAAGCAGGCTGTGTCCGACGGCGTGGACCTGATGGGTTACATCGCCTGGAGCGGCATCGACCTGGTGTCTGCCTCCACCGGCGAGATGAGCAAGCGGTACGGCTTCGTCTATGTGGACAAGCAGGACGACGGCACCGGTACGCTGGCCCGCAGCAAGAAAGATTCCTTCTACTGGTATCAGAAGGTCATCCGCTCCAACGGCGCAGACCTCTGAGCACTTTTCCCCGTTTCGTAAATGCAGAAAGCCGCCCCGCAGGCACCGGAAGTTCCGGCCTGCTCTTCCGATCTTTTACGGGGCCGGTGTGCTGGACCGCTGCATGGAAGAGGGCGTGCAGTTCGACTGCTGCATCGGCGTGTCGGCGGGCAGTGCCAACATGTGCTCCTATGTGGCCGGTCAGCATGGCCGCAACAAGCCGTTTTATCAGGATTACTCCTTCCGCAAGGAGTACATGAGCGTGGGGAATCTGGTGCACAAGCACTCGTACCTGGATGCGGAAGCATAAGCCGAACACAACACGAAAGGGCCTCCCCGGAATGGGGAGGCCCTTTCTATGCGTTTACGACTTGACGTGGATCACGTTGGAAGGGAAAAGCATCAGTGCTTTTCCTTGTACTTGAGGCTGGCGAATGCGCCTGCGATGGTCAGCAGCATGCCGCTGAATGCCATGCCCAGAGCGGCCATCCAGTTCACGCCGGTCTGCGGCAGTGCATCCTGCACAGCGGGCAGGACCGCGTCAGACGGCAGGACCGGAGTTTCCGGAGCAGCATCATCCGGGGTGGCGTCCTGCACGGGCGGCAGCTCGGGGGTCTGGGGAGTTTCCGGGGTTTCCGGGGTCTCTACTTCTTCCTCCTGGGGAGGCGTGGGCTCCTCCGGGTCAGCAGGGGTGGTGACGGTAAAGTTCTTCCGGGCCACGGTGGTAAAGTTGTAGGTTGCCTTGGCGGTGGTGGTGTTCTTGGTGTCCTTGGTCAGGGCGGTGGTGTCCACCTTGTCCGTGGTGCGGTAGCTGTAGCTGATGTTGCCGGTATCGTAGCTGGTCTCGCCCTTGCCGGAGAACTTCTCCTTCAGCAGCTGGGTAAAGGTCTTGTACTTGCCGGTGCCGGTACCCTTGACGCCCTTGTTGCAGTGGTTGGCGTAGTTGTCGGTGTGCTCGTAGGAAACGTCGTAGGTGAAGCTGCCTTCTTCCTGGTAGCCGCTGCCAAGGTTCTCGGTTTTGGTCACCGGGGTGCTGGTGTGCTTGTTGTCCAGCTGCAGGCTCTTGTTCTCCAGGCTCTGGGTGGAGCGGATGGCCAGGGGAGCCCAAAGGGTCTTGATGCTGGACTGGGTCTGGCCCACCACCTGGCCCTGGCTGACCTGCACCAGGTCGCTGATCATCAGGTCGTAGCCGCCCACATAGCCCCAGGTACCATCCTGCCGACTGTAGGTGCTGTTGACGCAGGTGTTGGCGTCCCGGGTCATGTAGCCGTAGGAGGTCATCTCGGCAGTCTTGGTGTAGACCTGGTAGATCGTTTTACTGCCAGTGGTGATGGGCACCACATAGGTGCCGAGGATCTCCTCCCTTTCCTTCTTGCTGAGGGTCTCGTAGCTTTCGTTAATGCGTCCGGCATCCTTCAGGTAGGCGTCGACGGCATCTTTCTTGCTGGTGTACTCGATAATGTCATCGCCATTCTTGAGCGCATCATAGGCCACGGTGCCGGTGAGCTTGTAGAAGGCACTCCTCTCGGGGTTTTTGTTTTCACCTTCACCTCTGAGGCGGTCATACTCGTAGTGATAGCTCCCCTTGCCGTCCTCGGTGTCCTTGGAGATGTACTTCTTCAGGCCCACGGTCGTGTTGCCATCGCCCTTTACCAGTTTATCAGCGTCGTAGTTCCATTCCAGCTTCTGGTTCTTGGCAAGGAGCACGCAGTCGGTCTGGGTCACGTTGCCGTCCTTATCCGACAGCTTGTTCATCTTGGCACCGGAGGCCAGGTCCAGGTGAGTGATGTTGTCTCCCTTCCCCGGCGTTAAGATCAGGGGAGGTTTCTTGGGGTTGTGCTGGAGGTTCTTATTGCCAGAGTAGTAGTTGTTCAGCGTCTCCTCATACTTGGTGCCCTTGTTTACGACCACCGTTTGATTTTTTGCCTCGTCGGCCTGGGCGTTCAGGGCGGCGATGAGGGCCTGCTGGGACATATTTTCGTGGGACACAGCCGTGGTAAATTTCTCGATGATCTGCGTTCTCTGGCTGTCGATGTCCTTGATCTCCAGGTCACCGATCCAGAGCGTCTCGCCCTCCTTCAGCGTAATGGATTCTACCTTCTTCTTCAGCTCCTGGTACAGCCTTTCCTGTGCGGCCTCCAGGGCTGCCTTGTCACCGTCCTTTATGGTCTCTGTCACGGAGACAGCTTCGCTGACCGATGTGTCGATCTTCAGGGTCTTTTTGCTCAGGTTGCGGTAGTCGATGGTAACGGTGGTTTCGCCGTCCTTGTAGGTGGCATGGCCGTCCTTCAGTTCAATGGCATCGACACTGACCGGGAACTCCTTAGCCAGCATGGCCTTGATGGTGGGTTCGTCCAGGTCCTTTACTTCCCCAAGGGTAAAGGTGTAGGTGGTGGTCTTGTCACCATCCTTCTGGGTGGCGGTGTAGGTGCCGTCAGGGTTCTGCTTCAGGCCAGTGTAGGTTTCGCCGCCCTTGATCTTGAGGGTAGTGCCCTCCAGGGTCCAGGTGTCGTCTACTAGAGTTTGGTTAAGGGTTTTCTCCGTCGTCTCGGTCTTGTGGGTCCTGGTCTCCACGGTCCAGGTGGATTTGGTGATAGAACCAAAGTTGATGCCAGTGATGGTGTAGCCCTCGGCCTGCAGCTCCGCTACCGTTTTGTTCTCTGCCTTGGCAAGAGCATCCCAGGCGGCCTGTTTCGCCTCGGGAGAACTAAGGGAGACGACTGCTTCTCTAAAGGTGTAGATGGTCTCGGTGGTGCTGCCGTCAGGGTTCTTGGTGGTCACGGTGTAGATGGGCTCACCATTGGCATTGGTGGATTTCAGTGCGCCTTCGGGAATCTCGGGCTTCTTGGCAGCGTATTCACCAGGATTGATGATCCCGGAGGCCGTATACTCGCCCTTCTCACCATTCTTAGTCCAAGAGATGGTGCCGCTGGTGACGTAGGCGGTGCCGGTCACGGTGGTCTCCTTCACGTCCTCGGCGTCCTTGCCGTCCACGGTGGTGTCGTCGGTGGCGATGGGAGCAGAATACTCGACACCTGCCTCAGTATAGTGGAAGGTATACTTCTTGCCATCCCGGGTAACGACCAGGTCGCCGCCTGTGAGTTTGATGTCCTTCAGGTCATCCTCAGTGAGGGTGATGTCATACTCCTTAGCAGCTTTCCGCAGGGCGTCCTTGATGGCGTCGGTCTTGGCGGCGGTTTCGGCTTCGTCCTTTCCGCTCACCTGGTCGAAGGTCTTGTGGGTCTCCTTGATCTGGACCTGATAGCGCAGGGCGTGACGCTTGGCTTCCATCTGCTCAACGGTCAGCTTTTCACCCTTGTAGTACACGCCATCCTGGTCGCCGGTAAAGTCTTCGCCCAGACGATCAGCCAGCTCCTGGTAGGTAAGGTCCCGGGCCTCATCGGTCTTGGTGATGGTGTACTCCCGGATGGTGGTGGTGCCGTCCTCATTCTGGATGGTCTTAGTATAGATGTAGGTGCCGTCGTCCTTTTTAACGGTGGTGGGGTCCTTGAGGATATTTTCCAGCTCCGTGGAGGGGAGAATGACTTCCTGAGTCTTCTCGTCCTTGATGTCCGGCTGTTCGATCTCGGTGTTCAGGTCCTTTTCGTCCGGTTTAGTGCCCTTGTCCATCCGGATCTTCAGGGTGGTCTCGGTGGTGGTCTGCACCGAGTCCCTGGTGATCTGGTACACCGTGGTACGGGTGCCGATGACCTTGCCCTCCTCGTCCAGGATGTCCTCGGTCTTTTTCAGGGTATAGGAGCCGTCCTCCTTTTTGTCCAGGTGCTCGCTCTCGTCCATCAGCTTGGCGATATCCTCGGCAGAAAGGTGCTTTTCCTTCCCGGTCTCGGTCTTTTTCAGGGTCAGCTCCTTGGAGTTGCCGTCCTCAGAGGGCTTGGACTCCTGGATGGTATAGCCGTTGAACTTGGCCTTTTCTTCCTGGTCCTTCCCGGCTTCGGCGTCCACGCCGTCCCAGGTCAGGTCCTTGCGAGCATCGCCCAGCTCCTGGTCCAGGTCGATCTGGCCCTTCTCCGGGTCCTTTTCCTTGTCGCCAGTCTCCTGGGTCTCGGTCTTGGTCTCAGCCTTTGCCTCGCCGGTGCCCTGGTCGGTGGTGATCTGGGTACCCGGGGTGGTGGTGCTGCCGTCGGGGTGGGTGGTGGTCTTGCCCATCTCTACCTCAGTGGTGGAGGCATCGGGGTCCACGGTCTCGGTCTTGGTGGCCTCACCGATCTTGCCCGTCTTGCCGGACTCCTCATCCTTCTTGCTGGTGTCGATGACGGCGCCCTCGGTGATGGTGGTGTCGGGGTCCTTGGGGTCCGGCTAGGGGTCCTTGTAGTCGATCTCTACATCCTTAGACTCCGTGTCCGGGGCAAAGGCAGGGTCCTGTTCCTTTTTGTCGGCTTCCTGGTTCACAGGGGCCTCCACCTGGTCCTTGCCCTCCGGGGCGTTTTCTTCCTGGCCCTTCAGGTCGGCTCCTTCTTCCAAAGCGGCTTTGGGGTCGGGGTCTTTGCTCTCGGGCTCAGCAGGGGCGTCTACTGCGTGAGCCACCAGGGGTTGGGCGGCAACGCAGGCGGTAAGTGCTACGGACATTGCAGCGAGTTTTAAGTTTTTGTTTGTCATAATGGGTGGCTCCTTTCAAATGGTGTCAAGTCTTTTACGCATTACCACTGTCCCATATAATGGACATGTTTCGAGGTTTACTATCCTGCTTCCTTTATACCATTTTCTAGTGCAGGTTGTCAAGAAAAAATATGTAGAAACGCATGATTTGTGAAAATATTCCAAAGCCTGAATTGGATGTTTTGCACAAATCACAAGAACTTGTTGCAGAAAAAAGAGAAACTGTTGCGGACGTGAAATGATGCAGTTGCGGTACTGGTGCAGAGTGTGCGGATTGTTGCGGAAAACCACTTTTTGAGGGACGGAATTTCTGGCAAAGAACCGGCTGGAATTTCTCCTGCCGCCCTGCTGCAGACGAAAAAAGCCCCCGGAAACCTGCGTCTCCGGGGGCCTTGCCCTCTACCTTATATAGGGCAGTCGGCGATCACTGCTTCTGCTTCAGCCGGGCCAGGTAGCTGTCGGCGGCCACGGCGGCAGCGGTGAAGCTGTTGTTCTTCCACCAGTTGATCAATGCGGCCACGGTGGTGATGCCGGCGGTGACCAGCTGCTCCACGGTGGTGCTCTCGATGGGCAGCACGGGCTTGCCCATTGCGCTCAGCACCTGATTGGTCAGGGCCAGCAGGAGCACAGCGGTGCGGGCCAGGGTAGCGGCGGAGATCTTGTTGCTCAGTTCCATAAATCAGTTCCTCTCTTTCATTCGTTCATGGTTCTCAAGGTCGGCGATGCGGTGGTTGGCCACCTTCATCTGCTCTTCCAGAATGGGCACGCGGCGGGCGAAATTGTTGTGCTCGCGCACCTCGCGGGTCAGTTCTTCCAGTTTGGTGTCGGTCACGGCCTGACTGCGGCTGTTGGCGATCAGCACCCCGATCAGGGTCACGGCACCGGCGATCAGGGCGGACAGGATGCTTTCCATTGGGTTCACCTCCTTCTTAACCTGTCCAGCGGCTTTTGGCGGGGCGGGTGTCCACATGGACCCAGCCCACAGCCCGTCCGGCCCGGGGCGGGTACCGGCCGATGCCGCCGGTGCCGGGCAGGCAGGTCTCTGCATAGGCGGCCAGCTGCTCCACCGGGATGCCCTGCACCCGGATGTCGGCAGCGCGCCCATACAGATGCTGGCTGTAGGCGGCCCCGCCCACGGATTTGTTGTGAGCGGCGGTGCGGTAGCCGCTGGTGATGACTACGGGGCGGCCGAAGTGGTCGCGGATCTTCTGCAGCAGGGCGGCAAGGCTGCTGTCCACGAACACAGGGTCCGAGCCATCTTTGCAGGCAAACTCGGCCACGGTGAAGTTTGCGCTCAGCTTCCGGGTGCCGTCCCGCGTGCGGGACCAGGCTTCAAGCATCGGCTTCCACCTCCGCCAGCAGGGCTTCCACGGTGCTGCGCAGACGGGCGGGCACCTCGTCCAGCGTCTTGATACCCTTGCGGATCAGGGCTGCATAAATTTTCGCCATCAATTTTCCTCCTTTTCTTCGTACAGCTCGCACAGGGCCACCTGAAGATCGGTGACACTGCTCTCCACGGCGGTCACCTGCGTCAGCAGGTCCGCCAGGGTGGGGTAGTGGTAGCCGTCAATCCAGAGTTCCAGAGGGAACAGTGTTTTGGATAAACAAGCAACATGAAGGATGCCGTTTGTTTGGAATGTGATTGTAAAATCGTCGTTACAGTTATAAATTGTCGTGCCACCGCGTGCAATGTTTTTTTCAGTGCTATTACCGTAGCTGCTGAACTTGCCTTTGGTAATGCATATCTTATCAACATTGCCTGGAATCTGAACATCCCAAGTTTTGAATCTTTCAGGAGACTTCGCATAGGTGTTCCACACCAGCCGGGGCTCCGACTTTACCGCCACGGCGGCAGCGATCTTGTCATTGAGCGTTTTGGCGCTGAGGGTGCCGTCCGGGGCGATGTCCAGCGCTTCGCCCACTTTCACGCCGCCCAGCTGGTCTGCCGTAGCGGGCGGCAGGCTGTAAGGCGTGCCGAACTTGGCGTCTGCCTGCTCTTTGGTGTAGAAGCTGCCGGAATCCACCGCCGCGATGGCGGCGTCCAGGGCGTCGAGTTTGGTGTGCAGCTCGGTGGACAGCTGGGTCATTATGGCCAGCGCCTGCGCCTGCAGCTGCGCTGTGGGGATGCCGGTCACGCCGTCCCTCATGACGCCGCAGACGGCCTCATCGGTGCGGGTGTCGGTGATGTCGGCGGCGGTGATCACCGAGGAGCCTGCGGGCACGCTCACCGTGCACAGGCCCAGCTCGTACTGGTTGTGGTTCTGCAGGATGGCGGGCGGCTCCGGGGCGGCGGCAGGGGTGCCGGTCTTGAGCTTGACCGCCGTCAGGTTCGCGGCAGTGTCGAACTGCAGCACCACCCGGTCGATGCGGGAAAGGGTGCTGTCGGCGTCCGGGATGGTCAGGGCGACCGCTTCCCGGCTGCAGGCGGAGACGCCCTTGAAGTCGTCGTAGTTGACCCACGCAAGGCCGGGGGCCACGGTGATCTGCCGCGCGCCGGTGACGCTGACGGCGTAGTTCGTGTCCTTAGAGTAGACGCCGGAGGTGCGGGTGCACAGATAGGTGCTCACGTCCTCGGCGTCGTAGGTCACGCCGTTCAGCGGGTAAGTGATAATGCTCATTGTTTCCTCCTGAGGATCGGTGTGCCGATCTCGGTAGTGACCGTGTTTTCGCCCTTCTGGGAACTCAGGGTCACGCTGGTAATGCGGGCCGCCGCCTGAATATCGGTGCCGGGCAGGCTGGCGGCCACCACCTTGCCCACCGTGACGCTTCCCGTTGGCGTGAAGCGGAAGTTTTCGATGCGGGTGTGCTTGGCGAGTTCCTGCTCGCCCAGCGCCCGCAGGGCGGCCAGATATTCCTCCTGGCTCTGGCCGTCCTTCTTCTTTTTAGAGGTGGCGTCCAGATACAGTTCCCGCCGGGCAGAGCCGGTGTTGCCGGTGGCACCCACGGTGACGGTGCCGTCCGCGCCCGCCACGGTCACGATGTTCTTGTAGTCGGTGATGCTCTCAGTGTAGGTCAGGCCGGTCAGGTTGCCGTACTGGGGCGCATACCGGGCGTTGGGGTCCAGCTTGGGCCGGTACAGCTCAAACAGCAGCTTCTTGGCCTGCTGGTCGAACCGCACCCGGAACCCGATGTCCAGCTCCTGGCACACCTGTTCGGCGATGCTGAGCAGGCTGCCGGGCTTTACCTCGCCGGTGTAGGTGTCGGCAAGATCTGCAAGCACGCCCAGCTCCAGCCCCGGCCATGCAGCTACGCCGGACACCAGGCTGCGCAGGGTGCTTTCCACCGCAAAGCCGCTCAGGGTCTGGGTGCTGATGCGCTCGTCCAGGATGCAGGCGGCGTCCCTGGCCGAGATCACGAGCTTGTGTTCGGAGCGGTCGGTCTGCGCCGAGCAGATGCGCATGATGCGGTCGGAGCCGGTGAGCCAGAGGTACCGGTCCGGGCGGCACAGGGCCTGCAGGTCGGTGGAGGCGTGCAGCTCCAGCTGCGCACCCTGCACCCCGCTGTACACGTTGTAGCGCTCCGGCCAGACCAGCGACACCCAACTTTCCAGCCGGGCCAGCAGGTTCAGCTGGCCGTCATAGACGCAGATGCTCTTGTGGCCGCCTGCGGTCAGGGCGCTTGTCCATTCAGCCATTGCCGCCCACCTCCAGGACCACGGTGGAGAACGCCGTGCTGCAGGTCAGGGTCAGGAACAGCCATTCCGTGCCGGAATCCGCCGTGCGCTGCCATGCCTGCGTCCCGTGGCGCAAAGTCCACAGGGTGCTGCTCCCGTCCAGCGTGGACATGATGTTGTAGCCGGTGCCGTCGATGATCTGTTCCAGTTTCAGCTGGCCGCTCTCGCGGTACAGCCGGAGCTTGTCGCCGTCCTGCAGGGTGGTGACAAAGCGCAGGAACTCGCCGGTCTCCGGATCCTTGACGCCGGGGTTTACCACCGGGCCGCGGGCCTCCAACGTCAGCTGCCAGTCCTGGGTGTCCAGCCCGGTGTTGGCGATGCGGAGGTAGTTGGCCTGTTCCCGCACGCCGTAGCTGTGCACATCGTAGCACACCGGCAGGCGGAAGGTAGGTGTTACGCTCAAGGTCGAGACGGTGAGCTCCTTCACGCTGTGCCAGTAAGGGTCCGGGCAGTAGAGCTGAAACGAGAAGGTGGGCCACAGGCCGGACACGCTGATGTCCGGGCAGCGCTGCACCTCGGCGTCGCACCAGTATTTTCCGGCAAGGGTGAGCCGACCGGTGACACCGGGGGCAAAGGTGTCCCGCAATTGTCGCTTGCAGTAGTCCTGATTGCGCAGGATGCGCCCGGTGACGGTGCGGGTCACGCCGGAAATGCTCCGGCTCTCCACGGTGGAGCCCACCTGCTGGTAACCCTGGCTGGTCTCCAGATCCACGGGCAGATCGCCCAGCGGGGTGATGCTCCACAGCACGCCCGCCGCGTAACCAAAGGAAAAGGTCAGGCCGTTGCTGGCCTTGAAGATCGCGTCAAACACCCTGCAGCACCGCCCTTTCCTGCTCGTACTGTGCCTCGCGCATCAGGTCGGCAGCCGTCTGCGCCTTGGAATAAATGTACTGATTAACCTCGATGTTGGGCCGCTGGGTACGCTGCGGCAGCGGGGCGCGCTTCTCGTAGTCCCACAAAGAACCGGAGGCCGTGGAGGTCGTACTGCCGGAAGTGCTACCGGAGATGCCGGGCGTGGTCTTGCGCTTGAACGCGCCGCCGACGCTGGCCACGATGGCCGCAATGGCAGCGGTCAGGGCCACGCCTGCCGCGATCATGAGCAGCGCCTGCGGGGCACCGAATCCGGTGGGGAACAGTGCCGCCGCGACGGCTTCCAGCATCCCCACAAAGGCGCTGCCGATGGAACCGATCAGGGTGCCCATGGAGGCCAAAATCTCCGGGAAGCTGGAGATCAGCCCGCCCTTCAGGCCGGTGCTGATGGCAGCGGCAGCCGCAGTGAGCGGGCCTTTCAGTCCCTGAAAGATGCCGGTGAGGGTGGAACCAAGGCCCTGCGCCTGCGTGAGCACGTCCGCAAAGCCGCTGGTCAGGCCCTTGGCGAGGTCGCCGCCCATATCCCACAGGCCGTTGGAGACGGCACTGACGCCTTTGCCCAGCAAGTTGTTGACCTGCTGGATCAGGTTCTTGCCGAAGTCGTCAATGAGCTGCTTTGCCTGCGGGGCAAGGCCGTTGTATAGGGTGGACAGCACCCATTCGCCGACAGACTGCCAGTCCTGCTTCTTCACAGCGTTCACCAGCGTGCTGAAGGTGCCCACCACGCCCTTGTGGGCCTCATCCTGCCAGCCCTTGACGAGGCCGTCAAAGCTGTTGGCGGAGGCTTTCTTGATCTCCTCGGTGATCTGCGGGACACCATCGGCGGCAACGGTCTTGACCCGCTCCACCGTGACCAGCGCCCCGTCCACGATGTCGTTGTAGGTCTCGGTGATGACCTGCTTCTGGGTCGTGGTTTTGTCGGTCATGGTCTCGGTGATGGTCTTGGTGCCGGTGGCAATGCCGTTGACCACGGAATCCGTTGTAGACGTAACGGTCTTGGCTACAGTGGCAGCGATCTCTTCATAGGTCTTCTGGGTCTGGGCCGTGGTCTTGCCGTGGTCGGTGACATACTTGGTGACAGTCTTGTAGTTTTTCACCACGCCGTTCACCATCTCCTTGCCGGATTCGGTCACGGTGCGGGTCAGCCGGTCATACTCCTCGCTGCCCTTGCGCAGGTGCTCGGTGAGCTCGGTGGTCTGGATGGTCACCTTGCCCAGGGCGTTGGTGGTGTCGGTGTGGCCTGCGTCCTGCAGGGACCACAGCAGGGTCTCGGCGGCCTGTGCGGCGGCCTTGGTGGCCTGTGCGGCGGCCTTGGTGGCGGCGTCCCCGGACTTGGTATAGGCCGGGACAACCACCTCCGCCATGGACTGGGCGCTGTCGGCCACGTCGGCGTTGGCGTCCGCCCAGACGGAGGACCAGTCGTTCCCGCTGGCGGTTTTAGCAATGGTGGCACCGGCGGTGGCTGCGATGGCTCCTGCACCAACCGCACCGCCTTTGCCGGTAAGGCCGTTGATAAAGCTCTGGATCAGGTTCTTGCCCCACTGCACGGCCTGCGAGGGCAGGCTCTTGATCCAGGCAAGTGCGCTGGAAAAGCCGCCCTTGAAGGCGTTCAGCATGCTTGTGCCCATGCTCTTGACGCCGTTTGCCACGCCGGTGAGGATGTTCTTGCCGATGTTCAGCCAGTTAATGGCCGAGATCACCGACAGGACAGCCTGCAGGATCTTCTTCCAGTTGGCCAGCAGATCCGGCACCGCCTTGACGATGCCCACGACCAGCTGCACGATGATGGAAACACCTTCAGCGAGGATCTTGGGCATGTTGTCGTTGATGATGCCGCAGATGTTGATGATGATATCCGGCACATAGGCGATCAGGTCCGGCAGACCGGCGATCAGGCCGTTGATCAGCTGGGTGATAAGGTTCAGACCGGCGTCCACAAAGCTGGCCGCGTTGTCCCGCAGCTGGTCTGTAAATGCCAGCAGCTGCGGCAGAGCGGTGGAGAAGAACTCCGGGATGCCCTCGGTGAAGCCCTGTGCCAGGGAGCTGAGCAGCTCGGTGCCGGTCTGCAGGAGCTCCGGCACAAGGCTGTAAACGATTTCCGGAATGCCTGCCAGTACATTGCCGATCATGGGCAGCAGGTTATCCACAAGAAAGGTCTGTGCCGTGTCGGCCAGCGCCTGCAGCGGCTCGGTGAGGTCTGCGCCGGTGGACCAGTTGCCCATCACGTTTTCCGCAGCCGCCTTCATGGCGGCAAAGCTGCCGGTCAGGGTGGTGGCGGCTTCCTTTGCGGTGGTGCCGGTGATGTCCATCTCCTGCTGGATGATGTGGATGGCGCTGTACATATCGGCCAGATTGCCCAGATCGTACTTCACGCCGGAGATCTTGGTGGCGTCGTTCAGCATCCGCTGCATCTCGGCCTGTGTGCCGCCGTAGCCGAGCTTGAGGTTGTCCAGCATGGTGTAATTCTGCTTGGCAAAGCCCTGATAGGCGTTCTGGATATCCTGCATATCCGTGCCCATCTTGTTGGCGTTGTCGGCCATATCCACCATGGCCATGTTGGCCAGCTGGGCAGCGGCGTCGGTGTCCTGGCTGACGCTGGACAGCAGGCTGGCCGCAAAGCTGGTGGTCTGCTCCATGTAGTCGTTGGCAGAAAGGCCAACGGTCCGGTATGCCTGCGCGGCGTACTCCTTGACCGTGTCGGCACTGTCCTTGAACAGCGTTTCCACGCCGCCAAGGCTCTGCTGCAGGGCACCGCCCATGTTGATGGAATCCGAGATGATCTTGCCGATGCCGGCAGCCGCGATCACTTTCTTCAGGGTGCCCACCAGCTGGGCACCGAGGGACTGTCCGGCGGCGTCACCGGCTGCCGCAGGCTCCCCGCCCAGGGCTTCGGTGATCTTGCCCTGGATGCCCTCTGCCGAGGGCACGATCTGCACATACGCTTTTGCCAGCTCAATGCCGTCCGGCATGGTCATCCACCTTCTTTCAGGGCCGCAAGGGCGGCCTCAAACTCTTCCGGGCTGTCGTAGCTCTGCACGTCGGTATCGCTGTCCGCGGACAGGCCGTGCAGGTCTGCCAGCACAGAGGGCACCGTCCGGGTGTCGTTGCTCAGGCCCCACAGGATCTGCGTCAGGCGGTCGGCGGTGTAGGCTTGCAGCTCGATGTGCAGCGGCACGGTCTTGCCGCTGGCCTTCATCATGCTGCGGCTGTCCTCCGGCAGGCCGGCAGCAAGGGTAGCCGCCAGACGCAGCGGCAGGCTGCGCCAGTCCAGCACATGGTAATATTGCGCGAAATCGCAGATGAGCGCGTCCTCGTCCGATGCGATCAGTTCGGCGAGGATGCAGAGTTTTTTCCGGCAGAAAAGCTGGTCAGCAGTTCATTCAGAGCCTGCGCCACCGCCTGGGGCGGCACACGGCCCTTGTCGTTGCGCAGGTGGTCATAGAGCTTCTTGCGGCCCTCGGTGCCCAGCAGGCGCTCGGTCAGGTGGCTCATGCTGAACACGTTGCCGTCCTGCATGCCGGAAATGGCGTCGAACAGTTCCTGGTCCTCCAGAGCGTCGTCCTCCAGCTCGATGGCAAAGCCGGATTCAGTTTTTGCAGTGATCATGCCTGCACCTCCTTGGTCTTGGCAGCGGCCTGGGCGGCAGCAGTGCCGCCCAGAATGTACTCGTAATGGGTGTTGCCCTGGGCATCCGGCACGGCGGTCAGGGTGGTGTTGTAACCCACGGCGCTCTTGGCGTAGGTGATATCGCCCACGGCGGTGACGGCGGCATCCGGGATGACGATGCGCTTGACCGCCTTGTTCTTCATCACCATCTCAATGACCCAGCTGCAGTCCTTCTGCTCGGAGGAGTTTGCCTTGACCGTGATGCCGGTGTCCAGCGTGCCGGTGACGTTGTCGTCGCCGTACACGGACTTGAGCACCTCCACGTTCAGGGCCTCCAGCAGGGTGTACTGGAAGGTGTCGGGCTTCTCGGTCTGCTGGGTCAGCACGGTGTCGCCGCCCCAGGCGTTGGTGTTCTCGCTGGAGGGCGAGTTGCTGTTGGTCACGCCGTCCTCGGAGGCGTAGCCCAGGCACTTAAAAGCCTTGTCCAGTTCGGTCTTGGCGTCGGTGGGCAGCGGGGTGCCCAGCGGGGCACGCCAGATGGCACCGCCCACTTTGGGCTTGGCGGCGGTTACTTTGGTTGCGTCTGCCATGTGTAGTTCTCCTTTCACAGGTCAGTAATGAGTGATAGAAAAAACGGCCTGATAGCGGGGCCGTTTGCGGGTGGTGTCCGGGAAATTGTAGTCGGTGACAAGGTCGCAGGAGACCACTTCCGGCAGGGTGTCGGCAGCCTGCATGGCGGCCTTGATCTGCTCGTTGAGCTGGGCAGCACCTAAGGTGCCGTCATGGTCGCAGGCATTGTGGCCGTAGGACTGCACCGCCAGTGTGGCCGTGTAAATGCCCTCGTCGCAGTCGGAGCCGGTCTTTTCCAGGACACAAAAATTGCCGGAGGGGTTCTCCGGCACGGACATAAAGCAGGGAAAACCGTTTTCCCGCAGGTAATTCAGGATGATTTCTTCGATCATTTCAGGGCCTTTAAAATGGAATTGGTGTCGGCGTTCTCCTTGCGGGCGGCGTAGCTTTCCGCCCGCACTTCGGCCACGACACGGGTGGGTGCAGTGTAGTACACCGCTTCGTACCCGTCGCCCAGGCGGCTCTGGGCCGCAAAGGCAAGGCTGTTCAGGCCGTCGGCCAGCTCCTTACTTTTCAGCAGCTTGCCGACGCCCTTCTTGTTCAGCTTGATCTTGACGTTACTCAATGCGCTCCACCTGTACCTTCTTGTTCCAGTCCAGCGGCACAAGCGCCTCAATGTACTGGGTCACACCGCCATATACCCGCCACTTCTGTCCGAAGAACCCCACGGTGCAGCCCTCCCAGCGGTGAGCGTCGCCTTTCGGGATGCACAGCTCGTAGGCCACCCGGCGGCCCGTAAGCTGCAGGTCGGTGACCACGGCGGCATTGTCCACCGGCGTGATGAGCACATTTTCCACCGTGACCGGTGTTTCGGTGTAAACCGGAGCGTGAAAAGCATCCTCGCCGGTCTGGGTGCGCTCATAGAGGATGACGGGGATGCCCTTAATCAGAGCCATAGGGTTCGATCACTCCCATCCGCTGACGGCGCAGGCCCAGCCGGGCCAGCTCCGATTTTTTGATGAACAGGCCGCCGCCGGGCACCAGAAAGGACCCGGACGCCGAGTAGCCGCCGGCTGCCTGGGTGATCTGGGTCATAGGCTCCTGGTTCGTGCTGGTCATCAGGGTGCGGGCGGCCACATCCACGGCCACGCTCTTGGCCACCATGGCCAGCGCCGGGTCAGCGGCCACCAGTGCGGGCAGGTCTTTGCCTGCCTTGCGGGCCTCCACGTCCAGGCTGGCCGAAATGACATCCAGCAAGGAGAACGCCCTTGCCTGCTCGGCAGCGGTCATGGGACGCCACAGAGCGGTCATGTCCTCCACGGTGGCGTAGCTCATTCAGCAGCCTCCGGTTTCTCCTTGGCGGCAGCCTTGGGTTTGGCCGCCTTTTCTGCCTTGACGGGCTCCCAGTCCCCGCCGGAAACGCGGCAGGGCGTCTCGATCACAGCGCCGGTGCGCTTGTTGCGGTACAGCATGGCGTGTCCTCCTTAGGCGTTGGCCTTGATGTGGGCGAATGCGGACGGATCCAGGATGCCCCAGCCGATGTAGGCCTCGCCGCGCAGGTATACCTGGTTGTGGCCCTTCAGGTCACCCAGATCCGCATCGTTGTCGGGATTGCCGTACTGGATCACCTCAATGGGCATCTCCTTGGCGTAGCCCCACTTGAAGCAGTTGATGAAGTCGCCCACCAGCGCACGGTCCAGGCTGGAACCGGCGGACAGGTTGGAGGTGGATTCTACCCGCAGGCCGTTCACCTCGCCGGGGTTTGCGCCCCAGGCCAGCTGCGGGTACAGCTTGGCACCGTCGGTAGTGGTCTGGGCCGCCAGAGCGCTCTTGAAGCTGGGGGCCAGCACCATGCCGGTAACGTCCCGCTCCGCGCCCTGCACCAGGGCGATGGCGGCCTCCACGTTGGTGTCGGGCTTGTCGGAGGCGGCAATGGTCACGGCCTGGGTGACCTTGCTGTCAAAGTGGTTGGTGCCGATGACGCCGGACGCAGAGCCGGTGCGGGGGTTGATGCCGTGGAAGGCCATGAGGTCCAGACCCTTGGCCACCTTCTTGGCAAAGCCGTCCGCAAAGGCGCTCAGAACGTCCATCTGGGCGTCCTCGGAAGCGTACAGGAACTCGTCGGACACGCGTGCACCATACTCGATCTTGATGGGCACGATGGTGATGGGCTCCACGGTCATGCCGCCCTTGCCCTTGGCACCGTTTTCTGCCACGATGTCCACTTCCTTGTCCAGCGTGAAGGTGAATTCCTTCTGGCCGTTGAAGGCGATGGGCGTTGCGCCGCAGAGCTTGGCCAGCGCGGACGCGCCGGTGGTTTTCTGGATAAAGCCGGGGATCAGCTCCTCCGGGAACAGGGAGCCTTTGCTCAGAATATCTGCCATGATGTGTTCTCCTTTACTCGTTGTTCATCAGCTGGTTTGCGAAACTGCGCCAGGCAGCCTTTTTGCCGCTGCCGCTGGGGTCGGGGTCGCCGCGCAGGGGTGCGGGCGGGGTCTTGGGCTTGATCAGCTGCAGCAGGTTCTGGGCGTCCTTGCGGATGTCCTCCTCCTTGGAGCCGGTCAGGCGGCCCGCCAGGTCGAACGGCAGGCCCACCTCATGGGCAACGCGGGTCTTGAGCGCGTCCGTCTCGTAGGTCTGGCAGCGGGTGTTCAGCTCCGCCACCTGCCCGGCGAGGGCCTCGTTCTGGGCCTTGAGGTCGTTGTAGTCGGCGTAAGGGGCCAGCCTGTCAGCGACAGCGGCCTCAAACGCCTCCTGCGTGGTAATGGGTTCAAATGCTTCTGCCATGGAATACCCTCCTTTATGGCAACAAAAAAACAGGCCCGGGTGGCCTGTTAATAGCGGATGCGCTGCCGGCGCTTGCCCTTGCCCTCGGCGCACTGCCAGTGGGCCAGGATCACGCTGTCCAGCAGCTCGATGTGGCCGCCCTCGGTCAGAGAGCGGTAACCGAAGCCGCCGTTGGAGCCGATGGCCCGCTTTTCGCAGTTGGAAGCAGCCTGCGCAAGGCCGGGCTGGCCGGCATGGCACAGGGCTTGCGCAAAAAGGGCCTGCTCGAAGGCGGCGTTGGCGGTGATGACCTGCTTGACCGTGGGCAGCACGGGGGACCTGAGGTGGGCGGCCTTCATGGCGTCGGCCAGAAGCTGCTGCCCGCTGGCCCCGTCCACCGCCACGGCGGCTAGGTCGGCTTTGGATAGAAAATCAAGAAGCCACCCGCTGCCGTCCCGGGTAGGATGGCAGCCGATGGCTTCCACGAAGATAGCGTTGTCTTTGGTGCGGCACGCAACGGCCAGCGCACAGCTGGTGCCGTCGGTGCTGAACTTGATGCCGGCATACAGCTTGCCGGTGAGCTTGGGCAGGGTGTCGGTTTTCAGTTCGTCCCACTCTGCCCGGCTGATGGCCGATTTGAGGTTGTACCGAAGCCACAGCCCCAGACGCTGGATGTTGAAGTCGATTGGGTCATCGCCGATCTCATCCGCCACACTGCGCTCGGTGAAGATGGTGCCGAGGCTGGGGTTCGTCTGATACCAGGCCTCCACGTCGTGGGGGTCGGTCTGCTGCTCCACGCTCCACTCGGCCCAGCCGGTGTTCTGCGTGTCGCCCCGCAGGGCGGCGTTGCGCATTTTGAGGAACACCGTGCCGGAGGACACCGGCGTGGGCGGGGTGCCGCAGAACAGGGTCTGCGGGTTCTCGCTGTCAGTGACCACATACTTCAGGGCACTGGCCTGATCGTCGGTGTACTCCTGGGCCTCGTCGATGACCAGCAGGTCAAAGCCCTCGCCCAGGCCGCCCTTGGAGGAGCGGGTGCGGAACTCGATGCGGCCCTCGCCCTCTTCCAGCTGGATGTGCTCCCGGCCCACGGCCTGAATGGATTTATAGGGGATCTTGGCCTTGTCCAGCAGGTGGCACAACCGCTCCCAGGCGGCCCGGGAGGTGGTGGTGCGGTGGGCGGTGTGCAGGATGCTCTCGCCCTGCTGCAGGCCGTACAGCTCCCGGATGGCGGCGATCTCGTTCTTGCCGTTGCGGCGGGGCACGGCATAGCCGAACTTGGTATGCACCCACAGATCCTCCTCGTTGCGGGCAAGGATGTCATACAGCAGCAGCTCCTGCCACTGCTGGGCGATGCGCCCGGTGGAGTTGTACAGGTCGATGGCGTCCTGGCCGAAGGTTTTGGTGTAGGGCAGCACCACGGCAGCGGTGGGCGTCTGACGCCCCAGCCTTGCCGGGGCTGTCTGTTTTCGCGTCCGCGGCATGGTGGGCTGGGTTCCTCCTTTGCATGAAAATGATGGCACCGTTTACTGGAATCGAACCAGCGACCTGTGGTTTTGGAGACCACTGCTCTGCCAACATGAGCTAAAACGGCATGAAAAAAGCACCGTGCATTTTTTGCACAGTGCTTGTGGGTGCTGGGAAAGAGCTTACGGCTTAACTTCCACGCTGGGCAGGATGTCAGTGTGGAAATAGAGCTTGTAGTGGTAGGGGTCGGTATGGGTGCCGGTGATGTCCTCTACCACATACATGGTGTAGTCGTTCAGATAGATGTAGTTCTTGCGATAGGTATCGGGGCCAATTTTCACTGTGCAGACCAGCTCATTGTTCGAGTTGTTGGAAATGGACATGTAGCCCTCGGCTTCCAGAATGACCTTATCAGTGCGGGCATTGTAGACGGTGATCTTACGCTCGCTTTCAAAGTAATCTGCCTGCTTGGAAATGTTGGCGTTGGCCTTATCTGCTTCCGAACAGCCGCACAGCAGGATGGATGCGACCAGTGCAAGGGCGAGAAGAATCTTTTTCATAGGGTTCTCCTTTCTGATTTTGGGTAAAAGAAAACCACGGTGCGTGTGCATCGTGGTTCAACAGCATGAATTTATTTTTGACAGAGGATTTTATAAAGATCTGCCTGGTAGTTTTTTGGCGCTTCTTTGGCAGGGGCAGGTGCTGCAGAAGCCTCTGACTTTCCATACTTTGCGTAAAGCTCGCGTCTTTTCTTCAAAAATTCCTGATGAACAATCTGCATCCGGTCATTTGCCAAACTGTCACGTCGTAGGCCGTGTTTTTCCTGCTCAGCTACAGCTTCCTGTTCACACACAGCCTGCTGTTCTGAATACCAGGCACGCAGTTCTTTCCACTCTTCATCAAACGAGCTCATGAAAATCAAACCCTTTCAACTTGCCAGCCAGGATCCGCATCGTTTCAAGTTGGATAAACTCAATGCTTTCTCCTGCATCAAAAATACGATTCTGAACTTCCAGACGGGCCGCTTTATACGCGGCGGCTATTTCTTCGCGGTTCAGATCTCCAGTGTACTCAAATGAGTAACGGCGGTTTCCGGTCGTAAGAAACTCTGTGCCAGTTTTATGTTCGACAGAAAAACAAACATCGTCCATACTGAAAGAATCACCGGAAAGAAAGCCCTCCCAGACCGGATGATTATGCGCACCGATACTACCCATTAGAGAATCTTCTCCAATAAGTGCAGTGTTTACAGTAGCATGTGTTCCGGTAAGCCGGTAAACATGACCATCCGGAGAAAACACAATGGCATGTTCCACAGGAGAGTTGCTGTGCTGTTCCAAAAACGTAATAAGCTGCCGGTTTATAGAAGCCTTATTGGAAAAGTCAAGCGGCTCAACGCTGTTGATGGTGGTGTCGCCGTCTGTAAAACCAACTTCACCGCTGGATCGAGGGCGTACACCCGTAGGCAAAGCAGAAGGAACCTGCTTTCTGGCTTTAATTTTATCACGTTCTTCCGGGTCTGTCCACGTCTTGTTCCACACGTTCTGCCGGCGACCGGAGCCGGGGTCATATTCCACCCGGCAGCGGCAGCGCTCGTGGCGGCGGTAAACATCTTTCGGCACATGGGGGTAATCGTAAGTACCGGCCAGAGCGCTGCACCATTTGCAGCAGTGGCTCTCAGCGGTGCGGATGACCCGGGGCCGCAGCCCGGCCTTGCCCTGAAAATCCACGTTGCGTTTCAGGGTGTCATCCACCACCATGCGGGAGAAGGTGCGCACCGGCTCGTCCAGTGCCCACGCCACATCTTTGAACTGCTCTGCCATGGACACTTTGTTCAGCAGGCCGTTCACGGCGTCGGTGTTCAGCACGGCCCGCTGCGGGGCAATGCCAAGGTTCGCCTGCCGGTTCAGTGCTTGCTGCACCGCTGCGGAAGCGTCCGCCACCAGCAGGTGCTCCTCTTCCAGCATGGGACGCACCACCCGGTCGGCAATGTTCCAGTAGAGCCTGCCCTCCGGCAGGGCGTCGGCGGTCAGGTTGCGGCGGAACGCCTCGGCCAGGGCATTGCCCACAAGCTCAGCATAGTCTGCAGCGGCAGCGTAGGTGTCAGCGGCGGGCTTTGCGTCGCCCAGCAGCGCCCGGAAGTCGGCCCGGATGCGCTCCAGCAGCTCCGGGGCAATGTCCTTGTCGGCCATGGGTGCCTCCTCAGCTCTCGGAGCGGATGCCGGTCAGGTCCCGCAGGTTCTCCGCACCGAAATAACCGGGGATGGCCGTGTTGATCTTGCCCACGGCGTCCCCGATGCCGGACAGGGTGGCGGCGTCCGGCTCGAACACCGGCTCCCACACCGGGCGGGTGAGGTAGAGCTGCTGACGCTGGTAGGCAATGCCGTCCCGCATGCAGGCGGCCAGATACCCGGCGTTCAGGAAGCCGCTGCCAAAGGTGCGCTGTGCTTTGCGGGCAGCCAGGCGCAGGCTTTCGTGGCTGGACTTGATGGCCTCGGCGCTGGACGGGTTGTCGGTGACGAACCCCAGATCGTCCAGCGTCAGGCCGGTCTCTCCCGCGAACAGCGCGGCAAAAGTGCGCAGCTGCTCGGTGTAGGGGCTCATGCTCTGCTGGGTGAACTGGCCCACCACCGGCTTGTCGCCGTCCTCGTCCTTGGTGAACTCCAGAAAGCTGGAAATGGTGGCCTTCCACTTGTCCATCTGCTCGGCGTCGCTGGAGGTGCCCAGCACATATTTCTGCGGGAAGGAATAGAACTCGGCGCTGATCTCGCTGCGCTTGAGGGTGCGCAGGGCTCCCTGCTGCAGGCCCATGCAGGCACGGGAGATGCGGCTGTGGCCAAAGGGCCGCTTGGCGTCCGGGCGGTACACGACGGGCACCAGCAGCGGGGCCGGGGCGGGGTTGGGCACCTGATACGGCTTCTGGCCGTTGGGGTAATACCAGGTACTGCCCGTGGTGAAGTAGGCCTCCAGCAGAGGCTTGTCCGTTTCCGGGTCGCGGGCCAGAACGGCATATCCTTCCGTGAGCAGGCCGGTCACCTCGTCCATGATGCCGGTGGCATTGCCGCCGTCGATGACCTGCAGCCGGGGGTAGCCGCTGCCGTCCGGGCTGATGTACAGAAAGCAGCAGCTGGAAATGAGGGCCGACAGCACGGCACTGTCAAACAGGGTGTCTGCGTTGTTCATCTGGTAGATGGAGTTCAGGTCAAAGTTATCATCCCGGAACTCCCGCCAGACCAGCCGGTCGGCCAGAGCGTCCACAGCTTTCCCGCACCAGCCCAGCGTCTCGCTGAAAAAGCGGAACTCATCCGGGGTGACCTTGCCAAAGTCCTTTACGGCGTTCTTCATCTCGTAATACTTGTAGCGGGTCAGCACTCGGCTGCGCTTCTGGTTCAGGCGGCGGCGCAGATAGGCCATGCCTTTCAGGTCGGTCATGGGCGGTGGATTCTCCTTTCACGAGAAAATATTCACAGTACGGTCTGGGAAGGTCAGAGGGCCCCCTGGGAGGGGGATGCCCCCCGTCCCTGCGTGCGTGTCCCGGCGGCGCTGCGGGCCGTCTCAGCGGCTGCGGTACGCCGTCCAGTCGGTGCTCAGCGGCAGGGCCATGGAGGCATCTGCATCCGGCTCCGTCTGCTGCTCCACAGGCGTAAACAGCTTGTCGCTCTTCTGCCGGTTGCACCAGAAATGCGCCAGCTGCAGGTTGGCGAGGTCGCTGGGGTGGCCGCCCTTGGCCACCGGAATGATGTGGTCGATGCACGGCGAAAGCGGATGCGGAAACTTGTAGCTGAAATCCACAGGCTTGCCGCAGATGCCGCACACGGTCTGGGTGGCGTAGATCTTTTTCTTGTTGCGTTCAAACGCCAGCCGGTGGGTGCCGTCCCGATCCGGGCGTGCAACAGTCTTTGCCATGGGCAGCTCCTTGGGGTGTGCTGCCTGCCGGTCTCCTCAAGGGGGAGGAGGCCTTTTGCAGGCAGGGGGTGTTTTGAAAGGCCGGGGTACAAAATGACCCCGGGGGTCTTTGCAGGCCCCGGGGGTATGAAAAAAGCCGCCCCTGCGGACGGCGGAAAATATCAAAAAAGGCCCGGCTGGTACATTCAGACTGTTGGGTGAGTAAATGTGTGTTCCCCTGTCGCAGCCGGGCAGCACAAAGCCCGCAGGATTGAAGGGAGTAAACCTTTCCTGCGGGCTCTTGCGATGATACTATTTTATCATGAAATCAAAGACATGTCACTGACGTCGTACTGACGTTTTACTGACATCTGTCACAGTTCCAAAGCATCCACACCTTTACGGTGATGACGGTAAACCTGCCGTACACAGATGCTCATCTTCTGTGCAATCTGCTCCCAGTCCTGAAAGCGGAGATACTTCAGCCGCAGGACCTCGTAATCCTTCGGGTCGTCCACATCCTCCAGTCGGGCCATAAGTTCGGCGTGGAGATCATCACACAGCATGATCTGTGCATTCAAGGCTTTCTCGGCTCGTTCAATACGTTCTACAGTTCGTGCCAGACTCTGCCCATCACCGCTGCCGCCCGGCATTCCGGTCAGTTGCTGCGTGGTACAACCGGTGTCACGTTCTGCTTCATCTAAATCATCTCGCAGGTGCTTGGCCTTTACCATAGCGTCCCCGTACCGACTGAGCCAGCGTCTTTTCTCTTCGTAGGTCAAACTCGTTTTCTCCTTTCTATGGAGGGTATGGAGGGTAGGAACCTATTTCCGAAAACTCCCTAGTAGGGAAACAAAAAAATAGAATATATAGGAAAGTCCCCGGAAAGGCTCCTTTGCCTCCATTCCCTCCATACTCAGTTCTTCAGGCGGGTCTGTTCGTACAGCGGCGGGCCCTGGGTGCTGCGGGCGGGCAGCTCTGCACCGCGGTTCAGCGCCATGCAGCGCAGGCCCTCCTCAGACAGGGCCATGCCCACATACTCGTTGTAGTACATGCCCTTGCGCACCTCGTAGTGCTTTTTGACCTCGATGCCGAATTGCTTGTTGGCCATACGCCACTTCTCGTTGTTGTCGCTGCACCAGTTGAGATAGGTGCGGAACAGCACGCTGGCCTGCACGGTCTGGCCCTCGGCGGGCTCGGTGCAGTCGGCCAGAAAGGCGGCAATGCGGTCCTGATCCTGCTTGTAGGCGTCCACGGCCTTATCCACAGCAGCACAGGCGGGCAGACCGTGCTTTTTGCCGCCCTTGCTGAGGGCAAGCCACTTCTGCAGGCCGTCCAGCGCCCAGTTGAGGATGCCGGAGAGCTCCGCTTCCAGCTTCTGGGGCAGCAGCATGTCCTGTTTGTCCGGCGGGATGCACTGGGTGAACGGGATGAGCCGGATGCGCCGCCAGATGCCCACGTCGGTGCCATGGATGCGGGGCAGATGGTTGGTTGCCATGACCAGCTTGAATTCGGGCCGGAACTCAAATTCCTTGCCGTACTGGAAACGGGCCGTGATGGTGTTGCCGCCGGTCATCTGCTTGACCAGACCTTCGTCCAGCATGGCACCCTGATCTCCCTCCTCGATGGTGACGAGGCGGGCCCCTTTCAGGCGGGCCACGTCGCTGCGGG
>OLOP01000612.1_pt1 | contig 27222 bp, 16 predicted proteins | sample 1672381 | NCBI WGS metagenome assembly OLOP01 (sample SAMEA3136678, study PRJEB25190) | human gut metagenome | biome: human gut; feature: human-associated habitat; material: faeces | place: Austria | collected 2013 | reverse complement strand
ATCGTTCCTCGACATACAGCGAGTGTAGGGGCGAGCATTGCTCGCCCGCCAACTTGGCGCAGCATCGTCTTTTCGGGGAAATTTATCACAGGGCAAACGGGCACGGGCGGGCAATGCCCGCCCCTACCAATCGTTTCTTTGCCGGTCCGTGCAGCAAAAAAGCCGCACAGCTTTCACTGTACGGCTTAACGGCTCACTTATTTTTCCTTCTTCGCCGTCTTTTTGCGGCGGCGGACGCGCCCGCTGTCGGCCTTGGCCTCGGGAACATAGAGGCTATAGCTCAACAGGTAGCGGCCATGGGCAGGGATGCGGTAGAACGCGGCCTTGATGCGCTCCAGCGGGCCGGTGCCGCTCTCGGCGGTGCTGCCGCTCAGCATAACAACATACTGCATATCGGTGTAGCGGGCGGCCACATCGCACTGGCGCAGATTTGTGTGGATCAGATCGCCCAGCTGCTCCACCATCAGAGCGGTCTCGGCAGCATCGGTGTTCTGGCTGGGAGCCACGGTCAGGATCGCCAGGAATACCTGCAGACCGTAGCGGACCTGCACGCCGCGCTGTACGCGGTAAATTTCCTTGAACGTCTCAAAGTCGCAGATACAGGCCCCCGTGTCCTCGGTATCCGGCAGAGCAGAGATCAGCTTGGAGACCTCACTCTCCATATTGCGGTCTGCCTGGCGCATCTGGCGGTAGGCAGAGCCTGCGCGGCCCGGCTCAATGGCATGATGCAGGCAGCCCATGGCGCTGCCGCGGCGTGCCAGATCCTCCGCCTCCTCGTGGCGGCCCAGCGTCTCCAGCGCGACGATCTTTTCCAGATAAAGGCGCTCCTCGTAGGGGTCCAGCTCCAGCGCGCGGGTACACAGCGTAACGATGCGGGTGCTCTCGCCCCATTTTTTGCAGAGCTCCAGCAGGTTTAAAATGGCTGTGCGGTACTGCCCATGCAGGCGCACGCTGACGCTTTCGACCCACGGCTCGGACGCAGACTGCGGCAGCAGGCGCCCGTCATACAGGTTGACGATCTGTTCATAAATGCGGCTGCGCTTCTCGGCGTCGCTCTCCTTGCGGGCCAGCTCCGACAGGTCGTTGACCTCAAACACATCCACGCTGCAGTCCAGATGGGGGTTCCACTGGTAGTAGCCGCGGCTGGTCACGATGCAGTCCTTCATCTCATCCAGACCCTCCGCGTCGATCATAAGGCGGAAGCGATGCAAGATGGCGCGCAGGGCCATGTCCGGGTTGGTGGACCGCTCCCCTGCCCACAGGGTATCGGTCAGTACCTTGTGGGAGACGCGCTCCCCGCGCCGCAAAACGAGATACTGCACCAGCGCCGTTGCCTTGCGGGACTGCGCCAGCTGTGCCAGCACGGGCTTGCCGTTCACACGGATCTCAAAGCCGCCCAGCATTTTAATTTCAATTGTTGCCATCCTAGTCATCCTCTCTTCTCTGATGCCCATGACGTTCCTGCATTTTGTCCGGCACACAGGTATTCATGTTTTAAAGTATAACGAGTCCATTTGAATTTGTCCAGTACCTCCGCCGGGATTGTAATAAACTTTTCAAAAATCGTCCCGGAGGGCACCGCTCACGACTCCGACGATGCCTTGCCGTCCCAGGTGCCGGGTCCATACAGGATGACCGGCTCACCGGGCAGCTGCACAATGGCTTTTTGGGTGCACAGCGGCACGATCCGGTTGTCGGCGTCCCGCTTGGCCACAGTCAGCACCACCGTCATAGCCGTAATGCGCGGAGTCTTGGTTTCGTCGCCGTCCTGCGTCCAGCTGCGGGCGTAGAAATGCAGATCGCTAATGAACAGCCCCATATAGGCATCCCGGGGATAGGCCGTTGTATAGCCGTAGGCAACGTAGGGCAGCGTGCCCGTCACGTTGCCATCCGCGTCCTTGTTCTCTTTTGTGTGCTGCGGGTTGCCGTAGTGCCCGGCGTCATTCAGTTCATCGCGGTAAAAGCGCATGTGCAGGTAGCCGTCCAGCGCATTGGCCTGTTCCGCTGTCAGCAGTGCCGTGCCGTCTGTCTTTGTCAGCATCGGCACACAGTCCTTGTCGATCAGCTCAATGTGGTTGGGGTAGACGCTGAATTCCAATGCCGTGCCCTGGCTGTAGTCGTCACCCTTGGACACAAAAACCTTATCCAGATTGTCCGATTCCGTCGCGCCGTCGGTGAAGCGGATATAGCCGTTCGCCTCGAGCACCTCGCCGCGGATCGTCTCAATGAGCGCATCGGCCAGATTTTGCGCGCGCGTCTGCTGCTGGATGTCCATGTACGCCTGCGCACTGGGCTGTATCAGCGTGACCGCCGCCAGCGTAAAGAGCGACAGCAGCACCATGCAGACGATCAGCTCCACCAGCGTTGTGCCGTTCTGGTTTTTCAAACGCTGCTTCATGGGTTGATCGTCCCTTCTGCCGTGCTCTTGCTGTAGCGGTAAAACTTGTGCTGTTCCGTCGTTTCTTGGCCGTTTTCCGTAACTTTTGCGCTTGTCTCCACGCTGTCCAGCTCGACGCCGTTCACCGTAAATTCATTGTAATCGCCAAAGGAGAACTCCAGCCCCTCCTTTTCTTTCACCCAGCGGGGGGCCGCGTTATTGGCCGGGTACAGCCCGGCGCAGAAGGCATAGGCTGTCTCCCGCAGCGACTCGGCCTTTTGGGACATAGCGCGGGCGTACCGCAGCGAGACGACAAACATAGCCGTGAAAAGCATAAGCAGCAGGAACGACACCAGCACTTCCACAATGGTCTCGCCGCGCTGATTTTGTAAAGTATGTTTCATAGCGGGTCACTCCTGTGTTGTGCCGGTGCTCTGTTTGGCACCGCGGGTGTAGGTGATGGAATCGGGCTGCTGGCTGGTGTCGCAATGGAACGTCAGGCGGTTGCTGCCAATGTTTTTGTCATCAATGGTCTGTTCACCGACGCCGGGGGCGTAGAACGTCAGGTCGCTAATGCGGTAATACTCTGTTGTACTGTCGTTTATTGTGTAATACACCTTGGGGAATGTATTGTTTTTTGCCTGGCTGCCGTCGCTGTCGTACTTCACTGTGCGGTCATAGGTCCGCGTGAAGGCAAAGCTCTCGCCGTTTTTCGTGACTGTCACCGTAATGTCCAGCTGTAAATCGACGATTGCCATGCCCTTGCGGTCTTCGCCCTCCAGTGTGTCGAGCAGGTTGCGCAGGTCTGTGGCACTGGTGCTGTTCGCCGTCTGGTTCAGCTTGTCGGCACCGTCGCCCGGGCGGCGGCGCAGTGTTACCGTGATGGCCTCGGCCCCGCCATCAGGCTGGCTGCCGTTCGGTTTCCAGGCGAACTCCTTGGGCTGGGATTCCAAATCATAGATGTCCTTGCCGTAGCTTTGGGAGAACATGAACTGCTCATTGACGAACTTGGCAAAGCTGCTGTCCTTCTTGTTCAGCTCCCCTTCCAGCACGTCGGAAAAGCTGGTTGCCAGCTGGTAGGCTTCCTGTTCCAGCAGCTGGCGGTTGGCATTGGCCGTCAGCACGGAGGCCGCATAGACCAGCGCTGCCGACAGCGCCACAAACAGCGCGCCGATGCAGAGGACCAATATCATCGAAAGTCCCTGCTCCCCGCGCAGAATGCTGCGTGCCCTGCGGTGCATAATGCCACCTTCTTTCCTGAAATAAAATTACGATTCGTCGCTTGTTTCCGTCTGTTTCGAGGGCGCGGTTTCCGTCGCGTCCGTCTCATCCGGGGCAGCGGCGGTCTCCGGGGTCGCCATGGGCAGTGCCGCACGGGCCCGCATCAGGACCGGGGGCACGCTTGCGGGGGCGCTTTCCGCCGCCGTGCTTTCTGCAGTCTCGGCGGGCGCGACGCTCTCCGCGGAGTCCATGCTCTGGGCATCCTCCATCGCATCGGCGGTGTTCGTCTCGTTGACGGGGACCTTGACCGTGCCGGATTCGACGGTCTTACCTTTGTTATCCGAGTGCGCCAGCGTCTGCAGCGTCACACTTGCGGTGAACTTTTGCAGCTCGAGCGAGTCGTCCTGCACCTTTTCCTGCAGCTCGGGCAGGGTGATGCGGTAAACAGGCTCGGCGCCGTCCTCCTGCACCAGCTCCAGCATGGGAACCGTCTGTGCCTTGTAGTACAGCGTACCGCCGTCCTTTTCCACCGTGCCGGTGACGTCATAGGGTTTCGTTTCCCAGCCTGTCAGTTTGTTATCGTTGTCGTAGACAGGCTCAACGCTCAGGTCGTACCAGGTGCGGGTCTCTTTGGTCTCCGCGTCCACAACGGTGGTCTGCTTCGCAATCTCCGTCGTTTTGCCGTCATAGGTCTTGGTGACGGTTTTGATTTCACCGCGCGGGTGAATCGTGCCGTCGGCGTCCGTCTCGTCCCTGTCGTAGGTCTGCACCGTAATGCTGTAAGGCTGTTTCGTCTTACTATCCAGCGGCGTGACGGTAAAGGTATATCTGTTGGTCAGGTTGCGCACCATGCCGTCGGCCTGGGTGTACTTGTTCACCGCGGTCCACTCCACCGTAAAGCGGCGCAGCTCCAGCGAGGCCTTACCGCGCTCGACAGCAAACTCGGGGTCGTTGTACAGGTTGACTTCCTGCTTGTAAACGGCATTGCCAAGTGCGCGTTCCGGTTCGTCCACGGGGGCGTCCAGCGTGATGGCCGGTAGCTGTGCCTTTGCGGCATCCTGCAGGATGTAGTAGAACCAGTTCGACGCTGTCCTGCCGTCGGTGGGCATAACGCGCACCGCGGGCAGCAGGTATTGTTTTGCATGGTCGGGCGTCAGCGTAAAGCCGTTGCCGTCGGGCACAAAGGTATAGCTGGCGGTGTTGTCGTTGACGCTGGCGCTCCCGCCCACCGTGCGGCTGTCTTTCGGGATGACCAACTCGGCGTCGCCGCTGGCCAGCATCTCGTCCAGTGCTTTGGTCAATTCCTGCTGGGCCTCATACTTGGCCTGTCCGGTGGACTTTTCCTGCCAAGCCCTGGCCAAATCGGCAATTGTATTGTAATTGTTCTCGTTGCTGAAGATATAGCCGGTAAAGTAGACATTGCCCTGTGCGGCTTTCTCCAGCGTCATGTTGAGCTTGAGGTCGTTCAGGAACGTCTCCTGATTCGGGCTGTTGTCGTCAAAAGCGACGTTTTCAACCACAGGTGCTTTGGCGCGGCTGACGATGGTCTCGGGCTGGCTCAACGCGCCGTCCGGGCCGTCAAAGCAGCTGTCGTCCTTGCAGTGGGCAATGACGCGGAAGCGCAATGCCTCACCCTGATACTGCTCCAGATCCAGTGTCAGGCTGCCGACGTTGCCCGTGGTGGGCAGCGTCAGCACAGGTTTGCCGCCGTCATCGACGACGCACAGCTCATAGTGGTCAATGCGTTCGTCGTCGGACGGCGACCAGCTGACCGTGTAAAGCAGGGCATCCGCGTTGTCGGTCTCGCCGTTGACGCGGGTGATGGAGCTCGGCGCGCTGATGCCGGGCAGGCGCTGCTTAACGCTGTAATCCGCCACAGCGGACGCGCCGATTTCATCGGTGCCGGCTGCCGCCACACGGGTGACCTCGAGCCGGACCTTGTCATAGCGCCAGCTGTCGCTGCCGTTGGCCAGCATGGTATCCACGTTGACAGGCAGGGTAAAGCTGTTGCCGCTGTTCTTAACCTCTTTGGCCAGATTTACGCCTTCCTTCAGCGCAATTTGCTCCTGACCGGTCACATTGCCGTCCTTGTCCGTCAACAGGCCGTAGAGCTTGATCTGGTAGACAGGGGCTGCGTCAGTGGCCTGCATGTCGTCCTGTGTCCAGTTGAACGTATAGGTCAGCTGATTGTTGTTATCCACTACGCCGTCCTTAATGGTTTCGGCCAGCGTCGGGGCTTTCAGGACATTCAGGTTCAGCTGCTTGAAGATGATCTGCGGGGTCGTCTGCGTGGCCTGTATAGCCCATTCCTTGTCATCGGTGCGGTTCACGTCGGAGAAGCAGAGCGGCGTCAGATGGGCATAGGTATAGCTGTGCTCGCCCGTGCGGACGATCTCATAGCCGTTCTTCCACCAGATTTCTTTGTTGGTGTCGTTTGTCTCGTTCGCATGGCTGACGATGGCTGCGGACACTTCGTCCGCCGTGGCATCCCAGCGATACTTCATATCGCCCTTGCCGCTGGTGACGGGCACCGCGACAACGAGGAAGTCGGTGTAGTTCGTCATAGCATCCGACGGCAGGCTGTTCAGGTTGAAGGTGACGGGTGTCTCGGTGACGATGCCCTCCCGCGCGGCCAGCGTGATGTACTGGCCGTTCAGGGACTGCCCCTTGACCGTGTCATTGCCCAGATATTTTGCCAGCAGCATGACGCGGTAGGTCGGGCTGCCGTGCTCGCTGCTGTCGCTCTTGACCTTCGGGGTAAAGCTGAACTTCACGGTTGCTTCAAAACTCTCCGCTGTCTGGCCGGTGTAGGTCACATAGTCCGTGTCGCCGTCCTTTTTCAGCGTGCCCAGCGGCAGACCGTCCTCGTCCTTGCCGTTATCGCCGTTGTGGTCACGCCACTGGGACGGGAGATAGGTCTCTGACTTGTACTGGGCCGAGCGCAGATACTTTGTACTGCTGCTGTTGTCCGGGGTTGCCAACGCCGTAAGCGTCAAAGTGCGTTCCAAATTTTGGGTCAGGCGGATGTACTGCTTGCCATTCTGTCCGCTGAAATAATAAGTATTCGTTCCATCGGTCAGCGTGACGGTCCATGCCTCGTTTGTCGGGTATTTGGTGTAGTTTTTCAGCATCGCGACAACCTCATACTTGAATTCTCTCGATTTTTCATCCGGCGTCTGGCACTGACCCCAGTCAAAGCCGCCGTTATTCCGCTTTACCAGCCGGAACTCAATCTCAGGTGTCGGCAAGGCGTGCATAAAGGTCTGCACGCCGCTGGTCCGGGAGTTGTCTACCTGCGTCGGGTCGTCGTTGGTGTTGTAGGGCGTTACACGCACGACGAAGTTACCCGTCCACGCTTTATCTGCCACAAAGGTATAGCTGCGCTGGTAGACGTCCGCTTTGAGATAGGGATCTGCATCCGGTGCGACAGTACCCGCATCGTTGCAGGGCAGAATTTCAACACGGTAGTAAGCGGCGGGGCTGGCATTCTTGTCGCTGTCGCTCGGCTCGGCCCACGTCACTTCATAACGGCCATAGACGTTGTTGTCCGCGTCCTGCACCTGGCTGGCCTTGACGTTGATTTCTCCCGGCTTGGCGGGCTTGGTGCTGTCCAGCACGTACTTATAGTAGTTCTGGATGACCTCGTCGGTGATGTCGGTAATATCAACGTCCGATTTCGTACTGTTCGCGGCTTCGCCGAATTGCAGCATCACAGTCGCTCTCTGTTTGCCGGGATTGTTATCTTGGCTCGCGCCGGTGTCATCGAAAATGTAGGCTTTGTTACCGTCGGTCTTGATATAGGCAGAGTTTTCTGCGGCATTCCAATCCGTAGAAGTAATGCCTCGCATCCACCACAGACTGTACGCTGCACCGTTCCCATCGTCTCCGTTCCCATCCTTTGCCAAAGTGGGCAGGAACGCAATATAAGGATAGGTTGTTTTATCAGTGACGTTATAGCCTATGTACAGACGGTGTGCTTTTACTTTTTTCGAGGACTTGTTCCAATCTGTCTCATTGTAGGCCGAGTCACTTCCTTGCTTATCCGCTTTCTCCCAGTTACCTGTTGTACTGTTCGGTTTTACTGTGGTCAGTTTACGGGAATCTTTCTTAAAGAAGCTCTTGCCTGCACTTTCGGAATCTTCAATATAATAGTTGCCGTGGCCGGTGACATTCTCGTAACTCTGGCGCAAATAGGCAATAGGATACCAACCTGTACCAACCGTGGCAAAGCAGTTTGTGACATTGGTTGCTTCTTTCGACCCAGAGCCATTGCCGCGGCTGCCGACAATGCCGACTCTCCTGTCATACACTCCGCCACACGTAAAGTCTGTATTAAGGTTTCGGCAGCGGTCAATATTTACCGTAACATTATCAATGTTCCCCTTGTTGTACGGGCCGATCCATGCCAGAATGCCGACTGCCTGCGACGCTGCCTTGATTGCACCGCTATTGACGCAGTCGATGATGTTCAGCGTCATAATATCGGTGCGCTGCTTCATCTCGATTTTACCGATAATGCCCGCGCAGTCATTTGCGCCGTTTGATTTATACCAAATCTGACCGTAGTTGCGGCAGGAAAGCACATTTGTAGTACCGCCGGAAATAGGCTGGTCAATAAAGCCGACAATACCGCCGACTGCACCGTAACCGCTGTTTTTGTCGTTCGTGTTTGTTGTGATTTTGCCAAAATTGAAGCATTTCTGCACGGTTCCGCCGTAGTCCAGCCAATAGGCGATCACGCCGCCCACATTGGCCGAGCGGCTGTTGAACACACTGCCGCAGTTGACTACCTTGCTGACAGACCACCGGTCATCGCTGCGGTTCTGCTGCTGGCCAATGACACCGCCCACATGGACAACAACACGATTTTCGCTCTTGTAAATGTTGTCATCGTCTGTATCATCCTTGTTCTTAGCCCCATCAAACACGCGCGTAAACCGGCGCACGGCGGCACAGTTTACCACAGTGTCCAGCACGCTTTTGTCTGTGACGTTGGATTCGTTCTGGCCGACAATACCGCCGACGGTGGATGCCGTTGTCGCATTGTCAGAATAGACAAACCACTGGCCGGTGGCGGAAGTGTCGATTGTACCGCGGAGAGAGTTATAGCCTGCCAGACCGCCCAGATAACCGGCGGCACGGACGGTCTCGCTGTTGTTGCTGCCGCGCAGGGCGACAAGCAGATCATTGGCGGCAAGGCCTGTGTTGTTGTAAACGTTCGTGTAGCCATTGTCCGTCACAGTGTCAACACCCTTGAGGCCCGCGTAGGTCTTGCCTGTGGTCAGCTCTGCCGCCATGCTGTTGATGCCGGCATTGGCATCTGCCGCATCCAGCCAATTATCAACCTGTGCAACAAGGGCGGGTTTTGCTTCTCCGTCGCTGACCAGCGCTTTTTTGCTGCCGCTGCCCGTGATAGTGCCGTTGTTGGAGCCAGCGACGCCGCCCACAAAGCCGTAACGCGCCGTGATGATGCTGCCCGCGCTGCCGCTACTGCGCACGGTGGCGACATAGCTGTTGGCGATTTCGTTATTGTTGCGGCCCGCAATGCCACCCACATGGCTGGCACTGGCGAGCTTTTCGTCTGCGGTCTGGGTCGTGGTGATGTTGCTGATACCGCTGACCTGCAGTTTGATGTATTTGACCTCACAGCCGGTGATTGTGCTGTTGTTCAGACCGGCAATGCCGCCCACCGTGCTGCCGGTGCTGCGTGCACCGACGGAGACAAGGCCGTCCTGGTCTGCCTCGCCGCCCATCGTGCCGGAATAGGTACACTGATCCAGGGTACCGTCGTTCTGGCCTGCGACGCCGCCCAAATTTGTATATTTATCAAGATTTTGTGTAAGGTCCAGCAGAACGTCGGTGCTGCTGACCGTGCCGTGCTCCGTGGTGCGGCCCACCGCGCCGCCCAGCGTGACGGTGTTGGTGCCCGCGCGCAGACTGTCGTCCAGCGCCAGCGCGCCGTTTTCGACCTGACAGCCGGTGATGGTGCCCTCGTTCATGCCCGCAAGGCCGCCGATGGTGACTGCCGGGGTGCTGAACTGCACCTTGGCGTTTTCCGCCAGCTTCACATTGCGGATGGTCGCGTTCTTGCCGTTGTACGCCGCAACAGCGCCGATGCTCTCCGACGTGCCGGTGATCGTGCAGTTGCTTACGCTGCTGCTGTTTTCCAGCCCGGTCTCCTGACCGATGGTGCCGAAGTTCGTGGCCGTGACGCCGCCCGCCGTGCCGTTGGCCGCGGTGACGGCGGCGCGGACCTGCACATTCTCAATCAGCGCGTTTTTATTATTATTGCCCGCGATGCCGCCCGCCTCGCCGTTGGTGGCGTAGACCGCGTCGGCATTGCCGGACGCATGGCTGCAATAGCTGATCGTGCCGCCCGCGTTGTTCTCGCCCGCAATACCGCCCGCATATTTTGTGCTGGCGCGCACCGAGGCGTAGTTATCCACACGGGTGATTTCGGCGCTGTTCGTACCGGCCACACCGCCCGCGTAGTTGGCGGCATTGACGCTGCCCAGGACCGTGCCGTTGGTGTTTTCAGCGCCGTAAATGCTGCCCTTATAGGCGTTATACGTCGTATTGATACCGGCCACACCGCCCGCATAGTCGGCGGCGGTGACACTGCTTTGCAGCTGGCCGGACAGCGAGATATTGCCGACGTTGGCACCGGCCACGCCGCCCGCATACTGGTTGGCCTCCACCGTGCCAGTGCTTTTGTTCTCTGTGCAGATGATGAGGCCCTTGCGGGTGCTTGCCGCAGCGTTGCCGCCCAGGTTGACGCCCGCAATGCCGCCGACATAGCTGTCGCCGCGCACGGCACAGCCCTGCGCCGGGTAGGCAGACTGAATAAGACCGCCGTTGACGCCCGCAACGCCGCCCAGATAGGCATACCCGGTTTCACGGTTGCCGAGGGACGCCTCCATGCTGCCGCCGGTGATCGTGCCCTCGTTCCAGCCAGCAAAGCCGCCCGCGGCGCACTTGTGAGCCACTGTGCCGTAGTTTGTGCAGTTTTTCAGCGTTGTGTTGGGTGTGGCATAGCCGATGATACCGCCCGCCAGTGCGCCGCGCGGGGTGTCAAAGTAATAGCGGCCATCGGCCAGTTTGCTCAACAAAACGCCGCCTTTAAACGCGCCGTTGGACGGGTTCAGGCCGCCGACGGACAGGGCATTCTGCTTTGCGCCGTTGGCTGCATTTTGAATCGTCAGCTTCGTGTCGGCGTCGTTTGCGCCGACGATGCCGCCGACGTAGATGTCGGCCTGCAGGTTGAGCATGTTCTGGAAGTTGGCAAGGGTGACCTCGCCGCCCGCCGTTTTCACGTCGGTGCTGTCGGTCAGCACGACGGTGCTCTTGTCAATCTTCGGCAGCAGCGCCTCCAGCGTGACCTTTGCGGGCTTGGCCGCCAGCAGACGGTTGTAGCCGATGATGCCGCCCGCGACGGCGTCGGCCTCGACGCGGCCCGAGGCCACATCTGTTTTAAACGCGCCGCCGTCCGCCACGGTGAAGCCGCCCACCGGCAGGTTGGCGCCGATGACGCCGCCGACAAGCTGCTGACCCGCCACGCGGCTGACCTTCACAGTGGCGGAGGGCAGTTCCGGCGCGCAGTTCAGGCCGATCATGCCGCCGACAGCCTTGCCCGCCGCCACGATCTGGCCGCTGATGGTCAGGTTCTGGCCGGAGGTGTTGGAGATCGTCGCCTTTTCATCGTTATAACCGGCCACGCCGCCCACGTAGTTGTTGCCGTACAGGATGGCACCCAGCGTCGGGGTGCCGCTCTTATCCCACGTCACAACGCCGTTTTTTCCGTTGTAGCCCGCGATGCCGCCGACGTAATCGGCGTAGTCGCCCGCGGAGCTGCCCGCGGGGCTGCTCAGCTCCTTTAACAGGTTGATGCGGCGGGTGTCGGTGGCGTTGTCGCCGGACATACGGTTGGCGCAGTTCTGCACGGTGGCTGTGGCTTTCGGGTCTTGACTGCCGCCCCAGTCGGCATCATTGACGCCGACGATGCCGCCGACGTAGGCCGCGTTCTTTCCAAAGGCCGCGACCAGACCCGTATTGGTCATGCCGTTGATTTGGCTGTTGCTGCCGTTGACCGACACGATGCCGCCGACGTAGCGGTTGCCAAAGACGTCACTGCTGTTCGTATCGTTCTGTTGTACGCCGCTGCCGGTAAAGCCACCGGCCAGACCGCCCACAAACCGGCTGCCGAGCACGTAGCCCTTGCCGGTCTTGCAGCCGTTCAGCACAATTTCCTTGCCGTAGCCGACAAGGCCGCCGACGAAATCACCCTTGAGGGGGCTGGCGTCGGTCAATGTGCCGGTTTTTTTGTCGAAGCCCGCCTCGACCTGCTCCTTGAGCTGGGTCTCGGTCAGGTCGCTGCGGGTCACACTTTCGCAGCCTTGCAGGGTCACGCCCCTGCCGTAGCCCGCAATGCCGCCGAAGAACTGCCCCAGCACCAGGCTGCGCGCATCGCCCGCGGTATCGCCCTTATAGTTGGCGCCCGCGCTGACCGTGCCGTTGTTCCTCAGGCCCGTCAGGCTCTGGGACACGCTGGTGTCCGTCGTAAACAGGTTGCCGACGATGCCGCCCGTAAAGCCGTTGCCGGTCACAAAGCCGTTGTTGACGATGTTCGTATCACCGTTCGTTTTCATCTGGGTGGCGTCCACCGTGCCGAACACACCGCCCACGCCGACGCTGCGCCAGAGGGAGTTCTTGTCACCCGGCTCGGCTGCCGCGGCAGCGTAGCGGGCCTTCTCGGCCTGCTGGTCTGCCGCTGTGGTCTCTGCAACGTTTTTTGTGTTCTCGTCCACAAGCAGACCCGCCACCGTCACGTCCGACGCAACGGTCAGGTCCTGCATGACGGAATCCGTTGTTTTGGGTATGGCAACGCCGACGAGACCGCCAATGCCGCGCGGCTCGTCTTTATAATAGGTATAGTTTTTGTTATTTTCGGTCTTGTCTTCTGCTGTTCGCTCTGTCGCGGTGGTGGAGTCGCCAAACGCCAGCGCCGCGGCCACCAGCGCACTCGTCGAGGAGTTCGTGCCGCGGGTCAGGGCGCAGTTTTCCAGCGTGCCGGTGTTGACGCCGCAGAGTGCGCCGACAGCGCGAACATCGCGCCAGTTCTCGTCGTCCTCCTCCAGCGCCGTGACGAATTTGGTTGCGGTCAGCTTGAGCTGGTCTGCCTTCGGCAGCGTATCGGCGGCGACGGTCTCGGTCTTGACGTTGACCTGAATGTCCGGGTCGCGCAGTGTGATGTAAGAAATTTTGCCCTTGTTCTCGCCGATAAGGCCGACATAGTGGTCGGCCAGCACGTCCTTCTCTGCCTTGCCGGTTTTTGCAACGGACTTGCTGCTCAATTGCAGATTGAGGATGGGCACACGGGTCGTCTTGGTTGCAAGGACCGTTGTTTTGCTCGTAAGTACAATTTTTTCGCCCAGCTCCGGGATCGTCGGCCAGGCGACAGGGTCATTGAGGGACGGCACCTTGGCCACAGGAGGCCATGCGCCCGCGGCGCAGTAGACCGTGACGCCGCCGCCCGTCCAGTTCAGGCCGGTGCTGTTGCTGGCCTGGGGGGTCAGTGTGTAGGTGCCCTTGTCGTCAATCTTCCAATCCGCAGACCAGCGCAGGTTGTACAGATGGCGGAAATATTTCAGGTCGGCCTCTTTCGCCGTGCCGCCCTTGGCCAGCAGGGTGTTTTCCTCGTTCGTCGTTTCCTCTTTGCTGGCTGTATAGGTGTCACTGTAGTTTTCCCGCGGCTCGGCGCGCATGGCAATGTAGATGTCCTTCGGGTCGTTCAGCAGGCGGGTGATGCTGTACAGGCTCGTGGCGGCAACTTCAGTGCTGTTCTCACACGCGCGCAGCAGCGCCGCGTCCGCCATGGCGTCCAGCGTCAGCACAAAGCTGCCCTTGTTGTAGCTTAACGGGAAGTAGAGTTCTTTCTCGGTTTCCGTCCGTTGGCCCGCATTATCATACGTATAAATCGTGACAGGCATCTTGGTGATGACCTGCTTGTTATCATCCGCCGCACCCGCGGTGTCGCGCTTGATCGTGATGGTAAACAGCGGCTTCGTCTTGCCGGTATCCTTGGCATCGTAGGCCGTGGCCGTGTAGGAGGTGTCCAGATCGCCGAGGCTGGAGTTGCCGCTCCAGCTCAGAGTCAGCGTCTCGCCGTTCGTCAGGCGGGGATTCTTGACCTTCAGCTTCGTCTGCACCAGCTGCACAACGTTGACGCGATCCTCGGCAGAGTAGTAGCCGACAAGGGTGTCATTGCGGCGGCGGTCATAGCTGCGGTCATAAATATTCGTAGCACCGTTCTGATTGAAGCGGAGCTTATCGGATTTGGTATCGTAAAAGACCGAGTAGACCTGCCCGCTCTGCACGTCGATCTCGACACAGATCGAGGCATTCAGCAGCGAGGCGTCGTAGATGTAATCGCCCAGCAGCCGCTCCACCAGCGCGTTATGGTTGCCCGCGGCAGCGCCCGTGCGGTCATAGTAGAGCGCGGCCACGTTCTGGTCCAGTTCGGTCTTGGTGCGGCTCACAAGGGTTTTGCCGCCCGCGTCGGTCACGGTGACGTCGTTCTGGAAGTGGTCGCCCGTGCTGCCCTCCTCCATGACCTGCCGGCGGAACGCATCCAGCTCTCCCGCCGTCTCCATCCGGGTCAGGGAGATCTGCGCCGTCTGGAACAGCGTGCGGGCGTTGGCCTCGTTCTTTTCAAACCGGGCCAGCCGCGTGTAGGCGATCAGCCCGCCGCCGACCAGCGCCGCCAGAATAGCCGTGATAGCCAGAACGACCATCAGCTCCACCAGCGTAAAGCCTTTCTTTTTGTTTTTTATATTTTTATTGTACTGCACCAAAGATGCTCCCGTCGTTTCTCCGGTGAAAGGTTACAATTAGACACAATATCAGATTATATATATTGTTATTATACTCGAAATGTGACGTTTTCGCAACAAATTCTGTGAGATTTCAGCAAATTTACACCAAATATAGTGGGTCAGCGGCAGGGTGTGCACGATTTCGCCATAATTTTCGTTAGCTTTGAACAAAAAGCAGGGCTTTTTTCGTGAAATTTCTTGCAAATACAGGCCCGGCACGGTATACTAAATAGCGTGTTATTATATGGTAGAGGATGTGTAACAATGCTGGCAGCACGACTGGGCGCATGGCTGCGCCATACCGGGGAACGCTGGGCCAAAGCTGCGTTTGCGGAAAAGCTCGCCGTACTGCTGGCGCTGGGCGCTGTCCTGTATACTATTGTGACCGGCGCGGCGGAGCTGCGCTATCAGGCCCGTGCGCGGGAGACTCTGGCTCAGGTCAAGGCTGCGCGGCTGGCGGCCAGTGCCGTGTCTGCCCAGTGCTACTCCGCCGGGCAGACGTTCGCCGACCAGACAAGCGCGGACGGCTTTGCGGACGGCATTGCCGAGGAAATCCGCACGCTGGGCTCACTGCCCGGCACAGTGACGCTTTTGCAGATCGACCCGAACGGCTACACCGTGCAGCGGCTCCTGTATCAGGAGAACGGCATGTACGCCATCTATGATGCCGACGGCGGTTACCGCGTTTTCCGCGCGGAGGACCGGCTGCAATACGGCGCGGGGGTGGGCCATGCTGCTGCTTGAGCTTCTGTTGGGACTCATTCGTTTTCTGCTGGGCGCGGCGCTGTTCAGCTTTATGAACGTCGTCGCGTGGCGGCTGCCGCGTGGCATGGACCCGCTGAAGGGCCGCAGCGTATGCCCGCAGTGCGGCCACACGCTGGGTGCGCCGGACTTAGTGCCTGTGTTCAGCTGGTTATTCTTGCGCGGGCGGTGCCGCCACTGCGGTGCGCACATTCCGGCGCGGTACCTGCTGGTGGAGCTTCTGGGCGGCGTGCTGGCGCTGGGCTGCACTTGGCGGTACGGCGCTGCCTACGCCCTGCCGGGCGGGCTGTTCGGCATGAGCTGGGCCGCGCTGCTGGCGCTGGCGGTCTGCGGGATCTTGCTGAGCGTTTCGCTCATTGATGCCGAGACGCAGACCATCCCGGACCGGCTGAATCTGGCGCTGGCGGTCTGCGGCGCGGTGAGCGTGCTGCTCTCCCCTGCCGACTGGCTGCCGCACATCATCGGTGCGCTCTGCGTCAGTGTGCCGATGTTTCTGCTCTGCCTTGTCATCGACGGCGCGTTCGGCGGCGGCGACATCAAGCTGATGGCAGCCGCCGGGCTGTTCCTGGGCTGGCAGAATACGCTGCTGGCGATGTTTTTCGGCATTGTTTTTGGCGGTATGTACGGCATATACCTGCTGGCCGCCAAAAAGGCAGGGAAGAAGGACCACTTCGCCTTCGGCCCGTTTCTGTGTGCGGGCATCGTGATCGCGATGCTGTTTGGCGGGCCCGTTTTGGAATGGTACTGCGCGTTTTTGTGAAGTTCAGACCGTCAAAAAATTGCATTCTTGCCTTATTGCGTGTGTAGGGGCGACCATTGGTCGCCCGTCAACTTACCGCAGCAACGCTTTTTCCGGGACAGTTGTCTTACAAAGCAAACGGGCGCGGGCGAGCAATGCTCGCCCCTACAAGAGTTTTTCGACAATCTGAAAGTTTTTAACCTGTTTTCGGAGGAATCTCCCTCATGCCACGTTTTCGTTATACTGCCACCAATGAGAAGGGCAAGACCGTCCGCGGACTGCTTGAGGCCCCCAGCGAGGAGGCGCTCTACGCCAAGCTGCGCAATGACGGCCTGTACATGACCGACGCGCAGGAGGCCCAGAAGGCCAACGCGACGTTCCGCCCGCTGAAAACCGCCGTGCTGGCGGATTTCTGCCGCAACCTGGGCACCCTGCTGACCGCCGGTGTACCGCTGGTGCGTGCGTTCCGCATCATGGCGGACGAGCGCACCATCGACGCCCGCCAGAAGGCCCTGTACGAGGCCATCCTGAGCGAGCTGCGCAAGGGCGTGCCGCTGTCCGATGCGATGGAGTCCTGCGCACCCGCGTTCCCTACCCTGCTGCTGGCCATGATCCGCAGCGCCGAGGGCACCGGCAGCATCGACCACGCCTGCGCCCGCATGGCGACCTACTATGAGCGCGAGCACAAGATGAACCAGCAGGTCGGCAACAGCATGATGTACCCCATTATCCTGTCCGTGCTGATCGTCGGCGTTATTGCGATTTTGATGACCTTTGTTCTGCCGCAGTTCAAACCGATGTTTGACCAGATGGAGACCCTGCCGTTCCTGACCCAGCTGCTGTTTGACGTCAGCGACTTTGTCGGTGCCAACTGGCCGGTGCTGCTCGTCGTGGCGGCGCTCATCGTCTTTGGCGGCAAGCTCCTGCTGGCGCAGCCGAAGGTCCGCCGCCAGTGGGACCGCTTCATCCTGCACGCGCCGGTGGTCGGCGTGCTGAACCGCAAGATCTGCACGGCGCGCTTTGCCAGCACGCTGTCCAACCTGTATGGCAGCGGCGTGCCCATCATCACGACCCTGGCCGCGGCACGCGACGCCATCGGCAACCGCTGGATCGAGAGCCAGTTCGGTGACGCGCTGGACAGCATCCGCGCAGGCCACAGCCTGTCGGAGGCGATTGCGGGCATCGACGGTTTTGAAGTGAAGCTCTCCTCCTCCGTCGCTGTCGGCGAGGAGACCGGCAAGCTGGACAGCCTGCTGGCGACCATCAGCGAAACACTCGACTATGAGGCCGAGATGGCGACCAAGCGCCTTGTCACGCTGCTGGAGCCCGTTATGATCGTTGTTATGGGTCTTGTGGTCGGCGGCGTCGTGGCCGCGGTCATCGTGCCCATCTACCAGTCCTACGGCACCATCGGCGCGTCGAGCGGCGCGATTTAAATTCTATTCCGGGAGGCCCACCATGGCACTTCTTACCTCTTTATATCTGTGCAGCCGCACGGTGTATGCCGCCGTCGGCACGCCCACGGGCAGCGGGGCGCGCGTTGTCGCCGCCGCCCAGACCGAGCTGCCCGAGGGCTGTCTGATCAACGGTGTCATCACAAACGAGGCGGACCTGACCGCCGCGCTCAAAGAGTTTTTCACCGCCAACAAGCTGCCGATGAACCGTGTGGCGCTGATTGCAGGCGGCAGCCAGTTCATGCACCGCATCCTGACGCTGCCCGCCATGAGCGAGAAAAAGCGGATGGCCGTGCTCTCCCATGAGCTTGCCAGCGGCGGCGCCGAGGTCAGGGCTCCGCTGGACGACTACATGCTGCTCTCCCGCGATGCCAAGACCCGCGTGGATACCGTGCTGGCCACCCGCGTGGAGCAGAGCGTCATTGCCGGGTACGACGCGCTGGCCAAGGCCGTCGGCTTCAAGCTGTACAGCATCGACTTAGGGCTGGCCGCGCCGATCAAGGCCGTGCGCACGATCCCCGATTTGCAGCAGAAAACCTTCGTGCTGCTGCAATTTGACGATGACACGATCTCTGCCTGCCTGTTTGTGCAGGGGCAGTACACCTACTCGACCCGCAGCCGCCTGTTCAACCCGCGCGGCTCGGCGGAGTCCGGCACCGAGATCGCGCAGAAGCTCTCGGGCCTGATCCAGTTCCACACGACCAGCAAGAGCGAGCACCGCATTGAGACGGTCTGCTTTGCCGGCTCCACGGCGGACGACCTTGCGGTCTGCCGCCCGGGCTGTGAGGCGCTGGGCCTGCAGGTGGCCCGCTTCCCGGATTCACCCACCGTCAGGCTGCCGTCCGGCACCGCGCTGGCCGATGTGCTTTACGCGGCGGGCAACCTGATCGCACGCTGATTTTTACCTGCAAATACTTGCCCCGGGGGCTTATCATTATGGCTATGAAACAGAACAACTTTTATCTGCGCTGGCAGAAGGCCGCCGGTGCGGCCAAGTCGGAGTCCCGCAGCCAGGGCCTGCGGACGCTGGTGCCCGGCCTTGCTGTCGTGGCTGTCTCCATGCTGGGCTGGGGTGTGCTGACACTGCACACCTCAATGCTGAAAAGCCAGCGGGAGGACATCCTGAACTGGTGCAGCGACAATACCGAGCCATACCGCGCCGCAACGCAGGATTCCGAGTCTGCGGCGCAGTTCCGCTCGCTGACCGACTATTCCGACGGGATGACCGCGCTGCTAAACAGCTACCCCGACGTGACCAGCAGTCTGCTGCACCGGGTCGAGGCTGCCGGCGGGTCCGGCATCACGATCCAGTTCACCGACTACAACGCATCGACGGGCGAGCTGCTCTTTAACGCGAACTCCTCCCAGGTCATCGACATTCCGGCCTACATCCGTTCCCTGCAGAACTGCGGGGTGTTTTCCACCGTCAGCTACACCGGCTACAAGGCCGATGACGACGGCTATTCCATCGATCTGCGCTGTGTGCTGGCAGCGCCGCAGCAGTAAAGGAGGGCGCTATGGAAATTGCACCAATGACAAAGCGCGATAAAATTCTGCTGTACGTCGTTCTGATGCTGGCCTTCGTTGTGCTTTTTGTCCGGTTCCTGCTGATTCCGGGCATTGAGAACCACCAGCAGGCCGACGCCGATCTGCGCGAGGCGCAGGACGCCCAGACCTCCATGCAGGATGCGATCATGCTGGCCGGCACCTACGCCGCCGAGAAAAACAACAACTGGGGCGAACTGCAGACCGCCAACGCCAGCTACTACAGCCTGCTGAGCAGTGACGAGCTGGACACGCTGGTGACAAGCCTGGAGCTGAACCACAATTTACAGCCCGACTCGCTGACCATCGGCGAGCCCGTGACCCAGAGCCTTACCTATTATACCGCCAGTGAGAACGCCGGACAGAGCGCTGCCCCCAGCGCAGCCGCGTCCGTCTTTGCCGGTGACGACGACAGTGACGACGACAGCATCACCGCTGACACCGCCGACACGACGGCCCAGGGAAACGCCATTTTGCAGCAGATCTTAGCCTCCGACCTCATCCTGGACTATGACCAGCCGGGCTATTACCGCAGCGTGGCGATCAGCTTCTGCTGCACGGGCGAGGACAGTGATTTTCTTTCGATGCTGGACGACATGGCCGCGAACTACCCGTCCGTACAGCTTGTATCCTTCTCCATCGATACCCGCAGCTTCGCCGACACCGACGGCAGCGCCGTGACGGCCACGGCGTTCAATGTATCCCTGAACGTGATCCTCTGTGACAAAGGAGGCGTACAGCCGTGAAAAACATCCGCCTCGGCGACGTTCTGATCGAGTTCGGCTATATCACGCCCGACCAGTTGAACACCGCCCTTGCCTACCAGAAAGAGCACCGCGACCTGCGCGTCGGCCAGGCTTTGCAGGAGCTTGGCTACGTCAATGAGCGTCAAGTCCTGGAGGCACTGGCCCAGCGCCTGCAGCTTACAATGATCGACATCGAGCACACCAACGTCGATGTGACCGCCGTTGAAAAGGTCCCGCAGGAGCTTGCGCAGAAGTACGATATGCTGCCGATTGCGCAGAGTCCGCGCGCGCTGACGATTGCCGCCAACGACCCGCTGAACTACTACGCCCTTGAGGACATCCGCCAGCTGACCGGCCTCGAACCGGAAATCGTGCTGGCCGAGCTGGAGCCGCTGCGCCGCGCCATCCGCTACTATTACGCCGAGGTCAGCGCCCGCAAGGCGGCCCGCACCGCCAACGACAGCGACATGGCCGCCGCCCAGACCGAGGATCTGGCCATCGACATGACTGCCGAGGGCGGCGACCTCGATGCGCCCATCATCCGTCTGCTGAACAGCCTCGTGCAGCGTGCCGTCACGACGACGGCATCGGATATTCACATCGAGCCGTTCGAGGGTGAGACGAAGGTCCGTATGCGCATCGACGGCGTCATTATTGACTATGTGACGCTGCAGCGTGCTTTGCACCAGCCGCTGATCGCGCGTATCAAAATCATGTCGAACCTTGACATTGCCGAGCACCGCATCCCGCAGGACGGCCACTTCCGCGCACGCCTCGAGACCGGCCCCGACGTCAACGTCCGTGTTTCGATCCTGCCGACGGTCTTTGGCGAGAAGGCCGTTCTGCGTATTCTGTCCAGCAACACTTACATCAAAAATGCCAGCCATTTCGGCATGAACGACGAGACCTACAAGCGCTTTCTGCCGCTGCTGAACCGCCCGAACGGCATCGTCTACCTGACCGGACCGACAGGCTCCGGCAAAACGACGACGCTGTACATGGTCCTGCAGACGATTGCCGAGCGGCAGGTCAACGTCTCGACGATCGAGGACCCCGTGGAGCGCAACCTGGCCCGCATCAACCAGACGCAGGTCAACAACATTGCCGGCCTGACGTTTGAGAGCGGTCTGCGCGCCCTGCTGCGCCAGGACCCCGACGTCATCATGGTCGGCGAGACGCGCGACGCCGAGACAGCGTCCATCTCGGTGCGTGCGGCCATCACGGGCCACATGGTTTTCTCAACGCTGCACACAAACGACGCACTGTCGTCCATTGTCCGTTTGGAGGATATGGGTGTCGAGCGGTACATGGTCGCAAACTCCGTCGCGGGCCTCGTGGCTCAGCGTCTGATGCGCCGCGTCTGCCCGCACTGCGCCAAGCAGATGCCGGTCACGGCGGAGGAGCGCACCTATTTAGGGCCTGACATCCCGTTTGTGCGCCGCGGCACGGGCTGTACCCAGTGCAACGGCACGGGCTACCGCGGGCGTATCGCCATCCACGAGCTGGTCATCATCAACCGTGAGCTGCGCGAACTGATTTCTGCCGGGGCAACGCAGGCGCAGCTGACCGAGGCCGCCCGCCGCAGCCAGGGCATGACGAGCCTGCGCGAGGCCGCCCTGCAGCTCGTCCGCGAGGGCGAAACCACCCCCGAGGAGCTGCTGAAGATCACGTTCTATGAGGAGTAAACAGGAAAGCAGCAGCTGACCGCAGGGTTCTCTCCCTCCGGCTCGCAGGCTCGCCACCTCCCTCGCAGAGGGAGGCAAGGCGACTTGGCCCCCTCTGCGAGGGTGACTCCCCACAGTGTGGGGAGATGTCGCGGAGCGACAGAGGGGCCTGGGCCCGAAGGGCTGTCGCGAAGCGACTGGGGGAGAGAGCCTTCCGCCACCACCCTCTTTTCTGAAAAACGAGGTACACCATGCAGATCCATGAGCTCACCGCGCTGGCGCGGAACAGCAAGGCCAGCGATATTCATATCTCCGAGGGGCTGCCGCTGATGTTCCGCATCGACGGGCATCTGGCGGAGGCACCGGTCCAGCTTTCGGCGGACGAGACGCGCTCGCTGATTTTGAGCCTGATGGACGAGGCCCACCGCGAGGCCATCACATCGGAGCGCATCGACGCAGACTTTGCGCTTGTCGCGCCCGACGGTACCCGCAGCCGTGTGAACGTCTTTTACCAGCAGGGCAGGGCCGCAGCCACACTGCGCCTGCTGAACGACTCCATCCCGGCCTTGGAGGAGCTGGCCATGCCGCCCGTTCTGACAAAGCTGGCCGACGAGCCGCGCGGCCTGATCCTGGTCACCGGCCCCACGGGCAGCGGCAAATCCACCACGCTGGCCGCCATGATCGACCACATCAATAAGACGCGCAGCGACCACATCATCACGATTGAGGACCCCATCGAGTACGTCTATCAGGGCCGCCGCTCGCTGATCCACCAGCGCGAGGTCGGCGCCGATGTGCGCAGCTTTGCTTCGGCGCTGCGCAGCGCCCTGCGTGAGGACCCCGACGTCATCCTCGTCGGCGAGATGCGCGACTATGAGACGATTTCCGCTGCCGTCACGGCTGCCGAGACCGGACACCTTGTCATGAGCACGCTGCACACCATCGGCGCGGCGCAGACGATTGACCGCATCATCGACGTCTGCCCTGCCAGTGCGCAGAACCAGATCCGCGGCCAGCTGGCCGCCGTGCTGCGCGGCGTCATCACCCAGCAGCTGCTGCCGCTGGCCGTCGGCAAGGGCCGCTGCGCCGCCACGGAGATTCTGGTGGGCACCGACGCCGTCGCAAACCTGATCCGCGAGGGCAAGTGCTACCAGATCCCGAGCATCCTGCAATCCGGCGCGGCCCTTGGTATGCACAGCCTGAACGCCGACCTGGCCCGCCTTGTCAGCACAGGCCGCATCACCCGCGAGGCCGCCGAGCGCTGCGCCACGAACAAGAGCGACCTGAAAAATTACCTGTAAGCAAAATAAAAAAAGGGTATCTGCCGTTCATGCGACAGATACCCTTCTTTTTTACCGACTCGCAGGTTCACGTTGTCAGCCTTCCCCCTTGGGGGAAGGTGCCCGAGGCCCCGCCCGAGGGCGGATGAGGGGCAGCCCTGCGGTGATTCCCCGTTCGCGCTCTGCTTTTCGCAAGCTCATCCCTCATCCGGCCCTGCGGGGCCACCTTCCCCCACTTGGGGGAAGGCAAAGCTGCCCCCATTCACGGGCAAAGCCCCTCCGGCCATCGCTGCCGCGCACCTCACTTTTCTGCCCCTTCCTTCCCCTGCGCCAAAATCCTTACCAGCCACCCGGGCACGGGTGCGCCCATGGCGGCGGCGTTCTCGGCAATGGAACCGAGCTCGGTAAAAATGTACCACACCAGCACCACCGGCAGCACCACGCCGTTCACCTCAAAGCCCAGCCCGGGCAGGTTGGCAACGGCCACCGCCAGCACGGCGTCGGTCAGGGCACACACCAGCACAACGACCACCATCCCGGCCTTGTGCCAGATGCCGGCCCGGGCGGCAGCGCTCGACCACGCGCCCCTGCTGGCCGCGGCGGCGCTGCCGCTGACCCAGTCCAGCGCCATGCAGGCGGCCCACGCCACAACAAGCCAGCCCAGCCAGCCGAACGCTGCCGTGAACGCCCCGCACACCGCCGCCACAACGGCCTTGCCGCTGACAAACAGATTTCGTTTCTCCATTAAGCATCCCTCCATTCGCTTCTGTACAGTCCGGCATCCACCAGCCCGCGGGCCCGGCAGACTTCCAAAACCGCGTCCGCATCGCCCTGGGTGACCGGGCCCACCGTGATGACCTGCATCCGTCCCGCCGCGCCGTACACGCCGACAGCGTTCTCACACCCCGCATACACCGTCGGGTCCAGCCCGACGCCGCCCGCTGCGGCGCGCACCTCCAGGTGGCAGTGCCTGTACGGCGGGTCGGCCAGCGTCGCATTGCCGGTATTGCCCATGACGGCCAGCGCGTCCCCGCTCGCCACGCGCTGCCCGGCCTTGACCAGAAGCGACGCACAGTGGGCAAAATACAAAAAGTTCACGGCGTCGGGCGTCTGCCCGCGGTCCAGCTGAACACAGACATAATAGCCCCACTCCCAGGTCTTGTCGCGCCTGTCCGTGACGATACGCGCCCGGGTCACGCAGCCCGTGATGCGCTTGCCTTTATAGTAGGGCATTCGGATCGTCGCGTCGTCCAGCCCGGCCAGGTCAAGCCCGCCGTGCCAGACCTTGCCACCGCCGCGGGTCCAGCCCCAGCGGGCGTAGGGGCAGCGCACCTCGGTGCGGCCCGCAAAAATTCCTGTCTGCTGCATTCTCAGCCTCCTCTGCGCAGGGTGTAGATGACCTTCATCGTCTTGTCGGCGGTCTTTTCCACCGACTTCGGCAGGTCGTTGATCGTCGCCAGATAGTTTGCCCGCAGCACACGCTCGGTACGGATGCGGCTGTCGCCGTAGTAGCGGCGCAGCGGCGTCAGCGGCTCGCCCAACACCGGCGCCGTTGTGGAAAAGCCCGACGTCGTGTTGTCGTAGCCCGCCGCCTCGCAGGAGAACAGCTCGTTCTTCCCGGTGTTCAGCACCACGGCGCGGGTGCGGTAGTAGCAGTACAGCCGCCCGTCGTGGGCGTCGGACAGGTAGGCCATGTCGTCGCCGTGCATCGTCACGGCCTGCACATCGGTGGGGTCAGCCAGCGGAAAGCGATAGATCTGCTCAGCCTGGTCCTGGACCATGTAAAGGCTGCCACCGTAGACCGTGCCGTTCAGCGGCGTGCCGCGGTTCTCACTGATGAAGGACTGCAGATCAACGCCGGTGTTGTTCGGCACGGTGTAGTCCTTTGCCGCCAGCGTTTTTCTGTCGTACTCACGTATTTTTACAACGCCCATTGCGTCAATGTAGTCAACCTCCGGCGCAGACACCAGATAGATTTTATCCGCCTCCGCGTCAAAGCAGATGCGGCAGTAGTCCTCCCCGGCGGAGGAATCCACCTGCAAAAAGTCCCCTACATTCAGCGTGTCGGTGCTCCGCAGGCTGTCCCACAGGCCGGTGGGGTCGCGGCGGAACAGGTCCAGCGTTTTCAGCCCCAGCGCATGATGCCGCAGCTCCAGCACGCCCTCGTCGGCGTTCAGATACCCGGCCACGGCCTCGTCCGCCTCGGGGTCGGCGTAGAGCAGCACGCCCTTCTCGTCGGTGGGGTAGGTCGTTTTGGCCAAAAGGCCCGTCAGCAGCTGGTCACCGCCCAGCGCCCCGCCAAAGCCGAGCCGGTCCGCGTTGCAGGCAGCCGCGTCCGGCGCGTCGATCATCTCGGAGTAGTACGCACCCATCGGGTGGGTCAGGCAGACCGAGCCGATGACGCCGTTGGCCTGGCTCGTCGCGAACTCATAGACGTAGGTCACGACGCCGCTCCACGGGTCGATCTTCGTCTCGGTCAGGTTGGCGCTGCCGCGCACCGTGTTTTTGGTCGCGTTGACCTGCCCGGCCATCGCCGTGCCCACAACGCCCGCGCCCGCCGGGGCAAACACTGTGGCCGGGTCGCTGCCCAGCGGCGTGTCGTACAGCAGCAGGCCGCCGTAAAACATCGTCACCAGATCCTTCGGGGCATTCGTGTACCCCTGGTCGCCGCGCCACAGCAGCATGGCCTTGTTCAGGCTGCCGCCGTATCCGTTAAAAATGTCCGACACTGCGTTGGTGATAAGATTATCGCTCTCCACCACCTCCACCGCGCCGGTGTGCACATCGGTCAGTTCAATGCGCGTATGACCGTGCAGGGTCATTGCATCCGCTCCCTTCGTTTTATACATTGATGCTGCGTTCCTTTATTGCAATCGGCAGCAGTGTCTCCTCACATTCCAGCGTGCCGTCCCACGGCATCTCGCTTGCCATGCCCTGCCCGGTCACGGTGGCCTTGATGCCGTAGGGCGCGATCTTCACCGTGCCGCCCGCGCAGACCAGCCGCACCGACAGCCGCGTGACCGTCCCGGCCTCCACCGACGCAAACGGGTAGAACAGCGCCAGCGTGTGTGCGCCCGTCTCCAGCCGCTGCTGCGGCGCAAAATTTTCCACAGGCACGTCGTTTATATAGTACCGCACGGTCAGCGTCAGTACCTTGCCGGTGTCGGGCGCTGCGTCCAACAGCAGCTGCGCCAGGAACATGGCGCTCGTCTCCTCCACTGCCGTGAAGGCAATTGCCACGGCGGGCGTCTCCACGGTCTGCACCGCCAGCTCCGCCGGGTTCGTGAAGCTGTAATACACGATCCGCTTGCTCTCGGCGCTGTTCTGTAAGCGGCGCAGCGCTTTTTCCGTCGCGCCGTCCGTTGTGCCGCCTAAGTAGGGGTTGCGGCCCACGCCCTTTAAGGTCTGCCGCCCGCGGTAGCGCCAGACGAAATGCGTCACGAGCATCTCGGGCGCAGTGCCGTCCTCCATCGGCAGCGCCACGCGGTCCCCCGGCTCAAACGCCGGGTCGCCGGGCATCGTCACGGTGGCCGGGACGTAGTCCAGCCTTTGCAGCGCCGCAAACAGGTTGTCGGTGACCTGCTGCCGTGTGGCGGGCAGACCCTTTTCGGCCAGCGTCATGTTGGAAATGCGCATCGTCAGGCCGGTATCCTGGCTGCGGCCCGCGGCAAAGCTGCCGTCGTCGGTCTCGATGCTCAGCGCCGCGTAGTGGCAGGCAAAATCCGAGACCGCCGCCTCGCTGCGCGCCGCCGCGGTCAGCGCGGCACAGGGCTTTTCGGCAAAGGTGCGCAGCACCAGCCGCCCCGCGCGGTCCGCCGCCGCAAAGCCGCCCACCAGCTGTGCCACAGCGGCGGCGCACTCCCGCCAGGTAGACAGGCCGTCCGCGCCGCTCAGCTGGCAGACGAGGGCAGCGTTCGGGTTCAGTGCGCCGATCTCAGCCTCGGTCTGGCCCAGCGTCAGCCCGCAGGCCGCCGCAATCTGCCCCAGCAACGCATAGGCCGTGCCCTGCATCGTCGTACCATCGTATTTTTGCTGCAAGGCCAGAATGTTGTCATAGGCCTTGATGCTCACATACAGCGCACGCCGCTCGGCCTCGGCCACCGTGTAAACGCCAAGCGGCACGGTCTCCCACCGCCCGCCGGGCAGCTGCAGGCCGTAGTGCAGCACGAGCTTTGCGCCGTAAAACGCATGGCGGCTCAGGTCGGTGCGCAGGTTGAGCGCCGCCTGGCCGAGGTAGGCGCAGCCAAAGGCCAGTTCCTCCCCCGTGACGCACTGGTTGTCCAGCGTCAGCGACCCGCTCATGAGGTCTGCCGCGTCCAGATTCAGCACCGTGCCGTTTGTCAGCGTCAGCGTGCCCGTCACCCGGTCGGTCCGCGTCCGCGCGCGGATCGCGGTTTTGTAGGCATCCGATACGGAATAAATTGTCACTCACCTCGTTTCCTTCACATCGTAGGGTGGGGCATGCCCCGCCCGCAGCCATCTCACAGACGGCCTGTTGCGGTAAGGCCGCGGGCCGGACATGTCCGGCCCCTACCACCTGCAAAATTCTGCATTAAAACTCGA
>OLOP01000586.1_pt1 | contig 28033 bp, 30 predicted proteins | sample 1672381 | NCBI WGS metagenome assembly OLOP01 (sample SAMEA3136678, study PRJEB25190) | human gut metagenome | biome: human gut; feature: human-associated habitat; material: faeces | place: Austria | collected 2013 | reverse complement strand
TAGACATCATTAATGTCGAATATATTAACATGTCACCAATGTATCTGTTAAGCCTAAATAATTTATACGGTATTCTAATACATGTGCATTATCTTGAATCATGAAATGTGTAGATTGTCCCTTGAATTCATTTTTACTTTGAATGTTTTTTTGGATTTCTATAAGCGTATGTGAATATTCCACACCTCCAGAGCCACTTTGTCCGGTTTTGAGAGCCACCCATTCCGTAGAGAGAGCCATTTTTTTATTCCGGTAACAGAGCCACCTTCATATTATAAGATTATTTTGTGGATCCATATCCACAATGTCTTATGATTGGAGGTGCTTTTTTTATGTATGACAATAAGACAATTCTTAAACTTCATTTCGATGGAGTAAGTATTCGTCAGATTGCAGAACGGTCAAAAAAATCGAGAAACACAATTTCTCGGATTATTACTGCTGCTAAATCTGTAAATCTTACTCCTGAGCAACTGGATTCATTATCTGATGATGAATTGACACTTCTCCTGTTTCCAAATAAAGGACTGATGCCTGTATATGCACAGCCTGATTATGCGTATTGTCACAAAGAATTAACCAAGCCTGGCGTCACTTTATCTACTCTGTATCAGGAATATGTTTTTCAGTGCCAGTCTGCTCATGTTCCTTTCTACAAGCGTTCCTATTTTTTTGAGAAGTATGCTGACTATGTCAAAAAGAACAGGCTTACGATGCATATCAGTCACAAACCTGGTGACAAGGTCATGGTCGACTGGAATGGCAAAACAATGAACATTATCAATCGCTATACAGGTGAGTTATCGACTGTTTATCTATTTGTAGCTACATTGCCGTTCAGCATGTACTGCTATGTTCAGGGATGCCTTTCTATGAAAACGGAAGACTGGATTGACTGTCACATTAACATGTTCGAATATTTTGATGGTGTGCCACGCCTGTTGATTCCAGACAATTTGAAGACAGGTGTTGTATCCCATAAAAAGTATGAAGATCCTGTTCTCAATAAATCATATCAGGAAATGGCAGAATACTATGGTATTACAGTTATTCCTGCCAGAGTCCGAATGCCAAAGGATAAAGCAGCTGTTGAAGGGAGCGTAGGCAATATTACTAACGCTGTTATCGGTCATCTTCGAAATCGTAAATTTTTCTCACTTGAAGAACTCAACAAGGCAATTCGCAAAGAACTTGAAGTCTTCAATACGAATCCATTCCAGAAAAGAGACGGTTCCCGTCTTTCCGTTTATGAAGATGAGGAAAAGGATCATATGCTTCCTCTTCCTGAAAAACCATTTGAACTGTCTACATGGAAAACTGCAACTGTTCAGTTAAATTATCACATTTCTATCGACAAGATGAATTATTCAGTTCCCTATGAATATGTCGGAAAGAAAGTTGAAGCAAAAATTTCGAAGCAGAATATAGTTATTTACTATAAAGGAACATGTATTGCTTCACACAGGCGCCTGTACGGAAGAAAAAATCAATATTCAACGAATGATTCTCATATGCCAAAGAATCATCAGTATTTCAGCTGGAACGCTGACAGGTTTATCAATTGGGGAGAATCAATTGGGCCCAATACCAAAACTGTTATCGAGAAACACATTCATCGCTACAGAGTTGAAGAACAATCTTATAAAGGCTGCATGTCTATCCTTAAGCTCGCAGATAAATACACAGCCCAGAGATTAGAGAATGCATGTGCCATTGCCCTGGAACACATTCCTAATCCTACCTACAAGAATATCAGATTAATCCTGGAAGCGGGACAGGATGAAATGATATCTAAAGAAAATGAAGATGATACTTCAATACAGGAACACGCAATTCTACGCGGTGCTGATTACTACAGGAGAAAATAATTATTATGGACTACGAAATTACAGAAAAGAAACTGAAAGAAATGCATTTGTCAAAACTGGCAGATGAATATAACAGACAGCGCAATGATATCGCGTATCAGAACAGATCTTTTGATGACAGACTTTATGAACTCGTATCAGCAGAATATGATTCCAGATATAACAACACGGTTAAAAGATATATCGCTAAAGCAGAATTCTCATGCGAAAATGCAAATCTGAATGATGTCAATTATAATCCAGATAGAAAACTGGACAGGCAAATGATCGAATCTCTACGTACAAATGACTATATTGAATCACAACTCAACATTATCGTAATTGGTGCATCTGGATGTGGGAAGACATGGCTGTCCTGTGCCTTTGGAGTCAATGCATGTCAAAGTAAATATCGAGTCAAGTATTATCGACTTCCGGAATTGTTTTCAGAATTTGAAGCACAAAAAATTCAAGGCAAATACCGCCAATATCTTTCTGCACTAGGTAAATATGATTTACTGATTCTGGATGAATTTCTTCTGACTAGTACAACAACAAGTGAAAGAGAAAACCTTCTAGAACTCATTGAATCAAGAACAAATAAAAAATCTACAATATACTGTTCACAATGGACACCATCCGGATGGCATGAAAAACTTGGCGGAGGAGCTGTGGCTGACGCAATACTTGATCGAATTATCAATTCATCATATATGATCGAACTGAAAGGAAATTCTCTAAGAGAAGAATATTCCAGATTAAAATAACCAAAAAAAGGAACTGTCAATTTCTCAATGAATGACAGTTCTTTTATGTGGCTCTAAACTATGGAATATATGGCTCTCGCCACCGGAATTAGGGTGGTCCTACTGCCCGGAATGACTGGCTCCGCCATTATGGAATATTCAATAAACACTAGTTTTTTTTAATATTCCATATGGATCATCAATGATTTTAAATACATCATTAGGATAGAAGTAGCAACTATAAGAATCATCCATGAAGAATCATCCATGACTAAAAGAAGTCCATTTTTATCTCTACCAATTACTTTATATTCTTTTCCAAATGTGATTCCACAAATTAAATGATCATATTTATGTGTTATACATTGGACAGTGGCTTCATAATTGTTTAGAAGATTGCCTTCATCACTTATAATTTCGAAATCTTCTAAATGATTAAAATCGGTAATCGTACTATCATTACCTCTTACATGTAGGCTAGTACGTTCGCCTTCCCAATATTCGATAAAGTAGGCTTCATACAGTTTGCCTTTAGTAAATTTGCAACTTGATTTTGCGTTGTATCTTACAACGGCTGGTTTATTAAAGTTTATTTTGTTCATATCTTTAAATGTATTATAAGGTCGATTGTATTACAATACAAATCAAGTTTGTATTTTCAGAGTGTTTATTGTTATGTTATTTGGTAGAAAAGAAATTTAGGCTTTATTTAATTGAGCTCTTGTTAGAAACTTAGTATACTTGATTGGTAAAAATAAGGTGTTAAAGGTGAATTTGATTCGTATTATACTTGTGCTATTAGTTAGCACTGGAGTTCCATGTACATTCTCCAAAACAAGAAAGCTGCAACGACTTTCTCTTGGCTTAATTACATTGGCACTCCTAATTCAAACGGTACAGTTTGCTTTGCAGCATAATTTGGAAGAAACCGCATTAACAGGTGTTTTGGCAATTCTCTACTATTTTGTATATATCCGTGCATCTAAGACTACTTTAAGATCGGATTACGATGATATTGAGTAAGATGTTTCTTTTAATGATTGACTGTCTATTGGATTGAAGTGTAAACTAACATTAGGAACAAAAGCTAAGAAGCTTTTAGCGAGGTATGATGTGCATCTATGCAGGTTATGCCTCGATTTTTGATTTTGAGAATCTGAAAATAAAAAAACCAGCCTCTGCGTACAGAAGCTGGGCGTGCGCCTCTTGCGTCACCTTCGTCATAATTAATATACCATATTTTCTTAATTGTGCAACTCACCATATATTCTTCGAATCAATTGTGTTAATAATATTATTGATAATAAATGTTTGGGGAATTACTTACTAAATGAAAGGGAACCTGTTATGTATGATCAAGAGAAAATTAAAAAGATGAAGAATCATGAACTTGCTATGGAAGCTTATTTCTATGCATATAATCATAAATTATTTGGTGGTGCATCTCAAAAAAAGGCTGTTAAATGTTATGAGCAGATTATTCTTGTTCTGGATCAGAATGAAAGAATGAATCTTCCATTTATTTCTACATTTGGAAGATGTTATGTGGCCACTGAAAAGCGCTTGATAAAATGTACCAAGAAATTGTTTGGATATAAAATTGAAGAACGAAATTGGAATGAAATTAAGCATATATTCTACAATAGTACTGCATCAAGAGGCACTTTAATATTGGATACGGTTTATGGTGAAGTTAAAATTGGAGTTCATCGAGATGGTGCAGGATATGCATGTGAAGTGTTGAGAAAATTAAAGGAAGCCGCAAAATAAATGGATGTATTATTGTTTTGACGTGGTATAAAAGTTTTGGAATCTCTCTTTAAATCTTTTGGCTTTCGATTAAAGGGTTTCATAGATCCGTTTAAAAGATATGTTTTATGCATATCTTTTTTTATTGACTAAATAGTTAAGTAGGTATATAGTTAAGCTACTTAAATAAATTGGAGGTTCTTATGAAAGTTCAAGATGAAGTACTAGATTTATTGTTTGATCTAACATATAAAGTCACGAACTTTGTTCGAAATAACCGTCATTGTAAAGATGGTCCTAGAATCAAAGATGTGATGTTGTTTAAAACGATTTATAAAGCAGAGAATCATCAGATCACAATGAGTGAACTGGCAAATATTCTCGGTGTATCTCCAGCAGCTGTATCGCAGATGATTGCTGGATTTGAAAAGAAGGGTCTGCTTCAAAGGGTGCATTCGAATACGGATCGTAGAACGGTCTATATTCAAATTGTTCCAGAGGCAATCGACATGTTTCAAAAGCGTATGGATTCCCATATGGCTAATGTTTATTCATATTTAGATTATCTTGGGCCATCTGACTGTGCGCATTTAAGAGATATTTTAGTGAAAACAGCTCAATATATGGAGGAAAATAAAGAATGACAAAGATTATGAAATATTTAAAGCCATATTGGCTATCCATTGTCCTTGCCCTTGGTTTATTGTTTGGACAAGCCACATGCGAACTGACAATGCCAGATTATATGCAAAACATTGTCAATACAGGCATTCAAAATGGAGGTATTGAAAGTGGTGTCTATGAACAGGTTCGTGAAAGTACATTCAATTCGTATGTAATGTTCGCAACCGATTCCGAAAAAGATTTAATGACATCTTCTTATAAGCTGGTTACACCAAGTAAAGCAACTCAGAAAGAAAAAACGAGAATTCCAGCTTTGAAAACAGAGAATGTATATCTATTAAAAGATATCAGTGAAGAAAAGGAAGAAAAGCTTTCTTCCACTTTGACCCTACTTCAAATGACAATGGTAGAAGTGAGTAAGGATGCTAAAGAAAACAATGTACAAATACCTCAACTACTGATGATGAATGGTATGGATACATATAGAAAAGCTGCAAAATCCGAGATTTCTAAACTCGGAGATTCGACAGTAACAAGCATGAGCTCACAATTTTTAAAGAAAGAATATACAGATCTAGGAATGGATATGGAGAAAATCCAACAAGACTATATTATCTTTTCAGGACTTAAGATGTTAGGCTATGCCCTAGGCAGTGCTGTATGTGCGATATTAGTCGGATTCTTGGCAAGTCGTATTGCGGCAGGCTTCTCTAAAGATTTGCGCGAAGCCGTATTTGAAAAAGTGACGCATTTTTCGAATGAAAATCTAAATACATTTAGTACATCCAGTTTGATTACACGTACCACAAATGATATTCAACAACTACAGATGACGGTGGCAATGTTTTTAAGAATTGTCATGTATGCACCTATTATTGGTGTTGGAGCCATACTACACGTCATTGAATCTGGAGCGAATATGACTTGGATTCTAGCTTTATGTGTCGTGATTATTTTAAGCGTTGTATTTATGATTTTTATGATTGTTATGCCAAAATTTAAGATCATGCAGAAAATGATCGATAAGATGAATAGTGTTGTACGAGAATTATTAGATGGAATGTTAGTGATTCGTGCGTTCAACAATGAGCATCTTGAAGAAGCTAAATTTGATAAAGCCAATAAAGACATTACTTCTATTTCTTTATTTACAACACGAGCTATGGCATTTATGATGCCAATCATGATGTTTTTAATGAATGGTACCACACTTATGATTCTATGGTTTGGATCCAAACAAGTGGATGCCGGCATCATTCAAGTTGGTAGTATCATGGCCTTTATGCAGTATGCGATGCAAGTCATTATGGCCTTCTTAATGATTACCATGGTTGCGATTATGCTTCCTCGTGCCAATGTCAGTGCTTTGCGTATTCATGAAGTATTAAGCAGTGATATTACAGTTAAAGATAAAGAAAAGACTCGTGATTTCTCATCCAATATGCGAGGTGTTGTATCCTTTAAAAACGTATCTTTTAGATATCCAGGTGCTGATGAAGATGTTTTAAGCCATATTAGTTTTGAAACAAAACCAGGAGAAACGACTGCCTTTATTGGAAGTACCGGATCTGGTAAGTCGACATTGATCAACTTAGTACCACGCTTCTATGATGTGACAAGTGGATCTATTTGTGTGGATGGTGTAGACATTCGAGATGTCAAACAAGCGGATTTAAGAAGTCGCATTGGCTATGTACCACAAAAGGGTATGTTACTATCGGGAGATATTGAATCCAACTTATTATATTCAAAGAAAGATGCCAATGCAAAAGACATCGAGTCTGCTTTAGCTATTTCTCAAAGTACGGAGTTTGTTTCTAAAAAACCAGAAGGCATCCACTCTGAAATCAGTCAAGGTGGTACAAACGTATCGGGTGGACAAAGACAAAGACTATCGATTGCACGTGCCATTGTGCGTAAGCCTGAAATCTATATTTTTGATGATAGCTTTAGTGCGTTAGACTTTAAAACGGATGCCAAACTTCGTGAAGCTTTAGCTGCTTCTTGTAAAGAAACGAAGAGTACGGTACTTCTTGTCGCCCAACGTATTTCAAGTATTTTACATGCCAATCAAATCATTGTACTGGATGAAGGGAAAATGGTTGGAAAAGGAACACATGCTGAATTGATGGAATCTTGTGATGTGTATCAACAAATCGCATCGAGCCAGTTGACAAAGGAGGAACTTGCCAATGTCTAATCAGAAACAAAACAATCGTCCAAGAGGTCCCATGGGCCGTGGTATGCGTGGTGGCGGCGAAAAGGCAAAAGATTTCAAAGGTACAATGAAGAAGTTGTTCAACTATATCAAACCTTTTAAATTTACTTTTCTAATTGGAATTCTTTGTGCCGTTGTCTCCGTATGTATTATGGTCATTGGACCTAAGATTCAAGGAAATATTATTACAGAAATAGCCGAAGGCTTTATGAATAAAGTACAAGGCAACGGTGGCATTGATTTTGATGCGATCAAAAAGACGTGTGCCTTATTATTAGCTATCTATGCCATGAGTACGGCCTTTTCGTATCTTCAAGGCTGGTTGATGAGTGGTGTATCCAATAAAATGGGATATCAGCTTCGTAAGGAAATGAATCAAAAGATTGATAAACTTCCACTATCTTACTTTGATAAAAACAGTCATGGAGACATTCTATCTCGCTTTACTAATGATGTAGATACCCTAGTTCAATCTTTAAACCAATCTTTATCCACGATGGTATCAAGCATTGTACAAATTATTGGCTTTCTAGTGATGATGTTAAGTATTTCTTGGAAAATGACATTAATGGCTCTTGTTGTGATTCCACTCAGTATGATTCTAGTGATGGTTGTGGTGAAAAAGAGTCAACGCTACTTTAAGGCGCAACAAAAATCATTAGGCTTAGTCAATGGACATATTGAAGAGATGTATGCAGCACATACAATTGTGAAAGCTTTTAATGGGGAAGAAGATTCTTTAAAATCGTTTAAAGACTATAATAATCAATTGTATACAAGTGCATGGAAATCCCAATTCTTGTCTGGTTTAATGATGCCATTGACAAACTTGATTGGTAATATTGGCTATGTCGGCGTATGTATTCTAGGCGGTTATTTAACGATTCATGGTGAAATTGCGGTGGGTGATATTCAATCGTTTATTACGTATACACGTAACTTTACGCAACCCATCTCACAAATCTCACAATCGATGAATATGTTACAGAGTACGGCAGCTGCTGCAGAGCGTGTCTTTGAATTCTTGGCAAGTGAAGAAGAGGTTGCTGAAGTACAAAATCCAGTTGTATTCGAAGATGTACAAGGCCAAGTAACTTTTGAGAATGTATGTTTTGGATATGATCCAAGTAAGATTGTCATCAACAATTTTTCTATGTATATCAAGCCAGGCCAAACCACCGCTATTGTAGGTCCGACAGGTGCAGGGAAAACAACGATTGTCAAATTATTGATGCGTTTCTATGAATTAAATGCAGGCGCTATTTATATTGATGGCCATAATATTACAGACTACACAAGAAGTGATTTACGTAATATGGTCGGTATGGTATTACAAGATGCTTGGCTGTTTGAGGGAAGCATTCTAGAAAACCTACGATTTGGTAGACCCAACGCAACCGATGAAGAGGTTATGAAAGCTGCCAAAGCTGCGCATGTTGATCACTTTATTCGTACATTAGATCATGGCTATGATACAATACTAAATGAAGCTTCTAGTAATATCAGTCAAGGACAACGACAATTATTAACGATTGCCCGTGCCTTCTTGGCAGATCCTAAAATCTTGATTTTAGATGAGGCGACAAGCAGTGTGGATACACGTACAGAAGTCTTGATTCAAAAGGGAATGGATGAGTTAATGAAGGGTCGTACTAGTTTTGTGATTGCACACCGCCTATCTACGATTCGTGATGCGGATAATATTATCGTTATGGATCATGGTGACATTGTAGAAGTGGGAAGCCATGATGAATTGATGAAACGTAATGGCTTCTATACGAAGTTATATAATGCACAATTTGAAGAGGCTTAAGCTATGCGTAAGATTATAGTGGATTTGAATGTAGTAAAAGATAACGAATTTTCAGTGATGTATGAAATGTTTGGATTAGACGTACAAAATAAATCATACGAAGATTTTGAAAGAAGACTACTACAGATGTCCATTGAGACTATTATTGAAGTAAAGAATCGAGAACAAAATCTTACATCTTGTGCCAAATGGATCTTTATCTTAGAGGATATTCAACAAAAAAGTGATTGTATGTATTGTATTTGGGGTGAGTAAGACTTGTGGGTATAAATATACAATCTGATTTAAGCGCAATTGATAGTCAAGTATGGGGCTTATTATGTTATTAAAACTGAAAAGTTTGAAATTGTGTTTAGGTTTATGTGGTATGATATATATACAATAAAGGCGAGGGACATTTGGTTGACATCGAATGAAGCCTTGGAGCGCTGATGACGCCATCGTCACCCTGGGCCCTTTAAAAAAAAGCAATACAGGGACAACGCTCATCCAAAAGAGGCACTTTATGTGCCTCTTTTGCATATCATAAAGAAAGGTATAATATGTGGGATATAGATTTGTCTTTTTTGCAGGAAAGTGCCCAAATCTTTTTAGACGAATTTGTTTAAAGGAATATAACATCTCACTTTTAGATAAATCGCTTTCTTTTTGAATTAGATTCATATATAATAAAAACGTGTTAAGGAGTGTGAAATTATGAAAGACATTACCGAAACAATGACATTTACTACGGAAGAGATTCGTCGTGAAAATATCAAGATGATTCTTCGTGAAGTAAGTGATGCTTTGGAAGAACGTGGTTATAATTCAGAAAATCAGATTGCTGGTTATTTGATCAGTAACGACCCTGCGTATATTTCTTCTCACAAGAATGCTCGTAACTTGATCCAAAAGATTGAACGTTATGAAATCATTGAAGAACTTGTACGTGCGTATTTAGAGAAATAATGGATCGTATCATTGGTTTAGATCTTGGTTCAAAAACATGTGGTGTATCGATTTGTGATGCGCTTCATATTACGTGTCGAGCTTTAACGACTGTGCGTTTTGAATCAGATGATTATGATGCTTGTTTAGAAGAAGTTTTAAAGCTATTAAAAGAAAATAAAGTCAAAGAAGTAGTTTTAGGCTTGCCAAAGCACATGAATGGAGATATCGGAATTCGTGGTGAAATATCTTGTGAATTTGCCAAGAAATTAGAGTCTTCGGGTATTACAGTTCATCTATGGGATGAGCGACTAACAACGGTTGCGGCCGAAAAAATCTTACTACAGGGGGATGTTTCTAGAAAGAAACGTAAAAAAGTAATTGATCAGATGGCTGCCGTTCAAATTTTACAGAGTTTTTTGGACAGACAAAACGGGGGATTCTAGATCCTCCTTTATTTTTGAAAGGAAAAGTATATTTATGTTAGATTCAAATAGTTTATATGTATATGATGAAGATGGAAATGAGAAAAAGATGACCATCTTATTCACTTTTGACAGTGATGAAACGGGATGCCAATATGTGGTTTTCCAAGATCCAGACAATGATGAGGGCGAAGTATTCGCATCTCGCTATGACGACAAAGGTCAGTTGATTCCTATCGAAAGCGAAGCCGAATGGGAAATGGTAGAAGAAGTAATCAACACGTTTGTTGAGGACGAGGAAAATGCCGACTAGGCGAAAAGTCAATTCTGTAAGAGTTGTCCTATTAGTCGTTGTATTCATTTTAATTATCGCCGGTCTTGGTTCGATTTTTGTTGTAAAGACAGGACTATCAAGTACGGGCAACGGGGATAAGGAAGTAGTGTTTACCATTGAAAACAATGAATCGTTCGATTCAGTTTTAGAGAACTTGAAAAAAGAGAATCTGATCTCAAATGCGAGTGTTGCCAAGCTTTATGGCAAGGCAACTCACAACACAAATTTTGTGGCAGGCACTTTTGAATTGGATAATGGCATGAGCGTAAAGGACATTTTGTCTACCATTCAAGATAGTACAAAACTAAAGAAAGATGCTCTTGTCTTAAAAATACCGGAAGGCAAATGGGCCAAAGAAATTGCGGCTGAAATATCAAATTTATATGATGGAAAGTATTCTTCAGAAGAAATTTTAAATCAATGGAATGATATTTCTTATATTCAAACGCTCGCAAAGGATTATTCTTTCTTAAATGTAGATGATTTAAATAATTCCAACTATAAAGTGAAATTAGAAGGCTATTTATTCCCAGACACATATTTCTTGGAAAAAAATGACTCTCTTGATGATATTACACGCGTTCTGTTGGATCGTTTTGATGTGATGTATAAAGAGAATAAAAAGGCATTTGATAAAAGCGACTTATCCATCCATCAAATTATCAGTTTGGCTAGTGTCGTTCAATTTGAAGCGAGTGAACCTGGTGATATGGCTAAAGTTGCCGGTGTTTTCTACAATCGTTTAGATCAAGGCATGAAACTACAATCGAGTGTAACGGTATGTTATGCATTATATGATGATTTCAATGATCCAAAAGATTGTGAAACCAATCCCGAAGTCGATTCACCATACAATACGTACTTACATGAAGGCTTACCAATTGGACCAATTCTAAATCCAGGGGATGAAGCCATTAAAGCCGTATTGAATCCAGAAAAAACAGATTATCTATTCTTTGCGGCCGATATATACAACAAAGTGGATGGTAAAGTGCATTACACAAAAACATATGAAGAACATTTAGAAGAATGCGAAAAATTAGGCTTAAATCTGTAACAATGTTTTGCATAATTTAAGGATTATGTTATAATTTTTTGTGCTAAATACAAGGAGTGATACCACATGGCAAATGAAAAATTTTACGTTACCCAAGAAGGTTATAATGATTTAGTCAATGAACATGAAAACCTAGTTCATAAAGTTCGTCAGGAAGTTATCGTTGAGTTGCAGGAAGCTCGTGCACAAGGTGACTTGTCTGAAAACGCCGACTACGATGCAGCCAGAGAACACCAGGCTCAAGTTGAAGGTCGTATTCGTGAATTAGAGGCAATGATCAAAAATGCTGAAATCATTAGTGAAGCCGATAATGCGGAAGATAAAAAGACAAAGAATGTTGTAAAATTGGGATCTACTGTTAAAATCTTAGATTTATCAGACAACCAAGAAGTAACATTCAATATCGTGGGTACAATTGAAGCGGATCCATTCAATGGTAAGCTTTCAAACACAACACCACTTGCAGAAGTCATCATGGACCACAAAGTTGGAGATGTATGTACTGTAAGACGTGTTGAAGAACCATATGATGTAAAAATTCTTGAAATTAAATAGAAAAACATCAAAAAATTACGTATAAGAGAAGGGTGATATTTATGAAACGAACTCTTCTCTTTTTTTGTCTCTTTGTTTTCTTTACCTTTACCTGTTTTAACAGGTATACACCCATTACCTTACAAGAAGCCAAACCCACATTGATACAAGTGGAAATCAAGGGGGCTATTCAAAATCCGGGTGTTTATACTTTAAAGCGACATAGCTCCATTTCAAGTTTGATTCAAATGAGCGGAGGCTTATTAGAAAACAGTGATACGTCTAGAATCAGTTTTAACTATATCCTAAAAGATAAAGATGTGGTGGTGATTCCAGAAAAACAAGATGTAAAACTCATTTCTATTAATAGTGCCACACTTGAAGAACTACAAACACTTCCAGGTATTGGTCCGGCCATTGCCCAAAGAATCATAGAGTATCGCAAGAGTAACACATTTCAATCTTTAGAACAAATCCAAAATGTCAAAGGCATTGGTCCAGCCATGTTTAATAAGATCAAGGATAAGATCTGCCTATGATGTTGATACTTTCACTTGGCTTTTTAGCCTGTCTAATCTTAAAAGAAATACTTTGTATACTCTGTTTTACACTTTTCTTTCTTGTCTATCTATACTATCGGTTTAAAGATAAAAGAATTCGGATTCTATTTATTTTATTTAGCTTATTAAGCTGTATCCTCGTATATCCAAAAGAAGTTCAACAACAGGATACATATAAAATTACCGAAATAAAGAAAGGGTACTATATAGGTAAAAATAGAGGTTCTAAAATTCTTATCCAAACAGATTTAGATCTAAGCTTTCAAGATGAAGTTAAAGTCAAACACATAGAGCCTATTCATACAGATGATAATTTTACGCTGTTTAGTTTTACTCGATACAATGAAAATAAGAATATCAGGTTTAAGACGAATTCTGTAGAAATCATCCATAAATCAACATCATTCAAGTCTAGGCTCTACAACTATTTAAAGTTGAAACCCAATTCTTCCGTTGTTTTATCCTTATATTATGGCATGCACGATGAAAGTATAGATGAAATCTATACGATGCTTGGATATGGCTATATGAGCGCATACTATATTGTTTTACATGTGTTAAAGCGAAAGTGGGATGAGACTCGTATTCGAAGAATCCTTCTAGTCTTCAGTGTTCTATTTGGCCATTTCTTTGTGTTTACACTTGCATTCACAAGATTTGTTTTATATCAGTTGAGTACTCTATTATTCACATCCAAACCTAATCAAATGGCTTTTACGATCCTTTGTTTCGGCATAATCTATCCAAATCAAGTACTATCCATATCTTTTATTTGTCCACTTTTATTACAACTCGTATCTTATTTTTGTATAGAACACAAATGGATCGTACAAAAGATGGTCTTACTTGGATTGATGTTTATTTACTTTAAGAAAGTGAATCTTATTTCATTGCTTTTCTTTAACATATTTAGAAAACTATATGGTTTGATCTTCTTATTTGGATTTACAGTGCAGGATTTAATAAACCTAAAATTACCAGACCTTACCATTCGTTATGCACCTAGAATTTTATTTATAGTTCTATTTATAATCTTCTATATACAATGCTTAAAACACTTTAAATGGAAATATCTATGGATATGTATCGTTCCATTTCTAGAAATTTATTGTAATCCTTTCTTTCAAGTCTATACATTAAATATAGGTCAAGCCGACTGCAGCATCATTGTAGAACCTTTCCATAAAAGTGTAGTGATGATTGATTGTGGGCAAAACCTATATCGTGATAATGTCGAAAGAATTATTATGCCCTTTCTAGAAAACAAGAACATTCATGCGATTGATACATTGATACTTACACATGATGACTTTGATCATAATGGAGGATATGACAGTTTAAAAGATAAAATTGAAATCAAACAAGTCATAGAAGATTCAAATCAATCGGTTCATGTCGATTATCCATTTTATTTGTTGTTAAGTGAAAGAGAATCTAAGGATACCAATGATTCAAGTCTTATCAGTTATTTTACGTATGATCACTTAACCTATCTTTTTATGGGGGATGCGAGTAAACAAATTGAAAAACAATTGATGGCTACATACGATTTAAAAGCTGATGTTATAAAAGTAGGACATCATGGATCGAATACGAGTTCAGACCCAGACTTTCTTGACTCTTTAGATTGTAAGGTTGCCTTGATTAGTTGTGGCTATAAGAATAAGTATGGTCATCCAAGTGTTGAAACACTCAAGACATTAGAAAATTTACACATAAATACACTATGTACGAGTGATTGTGGAAGCATAGCCATGTATTCTTTATTTCACTTTTCATTTGTTGTCACAAACGATGGAATGTTTGGTATAATATGGACATGATTTATATTTTATACGGAAAAGACAAAAGCATGGTTTCTATGAAGCTAGAGGCTATAAAAAAAAGACATCATATTCAAGAAAACGTAAACATCTATGATGCCCAAGCGGATGAAATATCCAATGTTCTACAAGATTTAGATGCCTATTCGATCTTTGATGATGACAAGATGATTATTGTCAATAACTGTACGTTTCTTTCAAGTAAGAATACGACAAACTATGAAGTGGATCCTTTTCTAGTAAGAAAAGATACAGACATGATTCTTGTACTTGTCTGTCCAAGTGATAAACTGGATACTCGAAAGAAAAAGGTTAAAGAAATAAGCAATTACGCGACTTTATATTCTTGTTTAGCACTTGATGAAAAGTCACAAAAGTTTTATGTGCAAGATAAACTGAAGGAATATGGAGTCAAGGTCGATTTTAAAACGTTAGATTGGATGACATCTAGAATGGGACTCGATCCTATGTGCATCCAGAATGAAATTGAAAAGATTTCCATCTATTCAAAACATCCAACGCTTGAAGATGTACAAAACCTATTAGTTGTAGAACCTATGAATGATATTTTTAAAATGGTCGATGCCTTCTTTAGTCAAAATGGGATTTTATTATTAGCCTACTACCGTAACTTTAGAAAGCTGAATATGCAGCCAGTAGCTATCGTTGCGCTTTTGGCAAGTCAAATTCGTTTTCTATTCCAAGTACGCGTATTAATGGATGAAGGAAAGGCACAGGCAACCATTGCCCAAGAGTTAAAGGCCAATCCGTACCGCGTGAAACTGAATATGCAAAAGGCCATGCGCTTTTCAAGTGAATCCTTACTTTACAATCTATCGTTCCTTGCGGATTTTGATCAACAAATGAAAATGGGTAAGATTGATAAGGATGATGGTTTTGAATACTTCTGTCTAAACTTAATGATGAACAAGGAATAGCCTTGTTCGTTTTTAGTTTCATTGAAGTATCTTTTTTATGTCTCAAATTATTTGTCTAATGCTTTGATTAATTCTTCCATGGTTGAACAGAAAAAACTCTTTGATTGAATTTCAATTAAAAATTGGTATAATCCTACTGAAGGTAGCAATACCTTTAGATGTGGTAAGCATCTATAAAAGTTGTGGTCGGATGAGAGACGGTAGACGCTCATGTCTAAACATTGTCGACAACCGACAGAAAAACTTACCAGATTTGATTTTTTAGGAATACTTATGAAAAGGTGGAATCTTCAATTAGTAAGACTCCACCTTTTTATATTTGACAAATAAAAAAGCTCCTATGAACAAGAATGGCCAATCTAAATGTATTTGGATTAGTATTTAGCACTTATCATTGAAATAAGTCGAAATGTGTACCTACGAGTTGTAAATTCTAGGATATATTTCATATTTCTAATGCCGCTTTTAGCTCATCAATGCAGGAATATTTCGGCGTTGTTGGATCAGACATCATTCTTCTTTCTTCCTCGATGGCTTCGATTGTAGTTTGGTTTGGTTCATGATTTTTATCGATCGTAAAAAAAAGAAGTCATATGACTTCTTAATCCTTCATTACGCGATTTCGTTAATAGCTTTAGCTAAACGTGCTTTTTGACGGCTAGCGTAGTTTTTGTGGTGAATACCTTTAGCTACGGCTTTGTCCAATTTTGAACTGCAGTCGTTATAAGCTGCTACAGCAGCTTCTTTATCTTTAGCATCAACAGCTGCTAATACAGCTTTAATACTTGATTTCAATGCTGATTTTTTAGATACGACTAATTTGTGAGCCTTGTTATTTGTTCTAACACGTTTCTTTTGAGATTTAATCTGTGGCATGAAGTGCACCTCCTGACATAAATTGCAAATGGATTATAGCAAAATTTCTGATTTATTGCAACACAACTTCAAAAGAATACGCTATAATACTCTAGTAATGGAGTGATATTATGGAAAATAGACGCATTATTTTTATGGGAACACCCAAAATTGCTAGTGTCGTATTAAAAACAATGTTAGAAAACGATATACATGTAGGCTTAGTGGTAACACAGCCTGATAAGAAAAAGGGTAGAAAACAACAGCTAGTCTATTCAGAAGTCAAAGAAGTGGCTTTAGAATATGACATTCCTGTATTTCAGCCGGTTAAAATTAAGTCAGACTATCAAACGATTCTTGATTTTGCCCCTGATTTAATTGTGACATGTGCTTATGGACAAATTGTACCTAAGGAAGTCTTGGATCTTCCTGTGTATGGTTGTGTGAACCTTCATGGTTCTTTGCTACCAAAATATAGAGGGGGAGCCCCAATCCAAAGAGCCATTTGGAATGGTGATAAAGTAAGTGGAATGTCTTTAATGAAAATGGCACCTAAAATGGATGCAGGTCCTGTTTTGGCACAAAAAGAAATTGAAATATTGCCTGAAGACAATTCCACATCTTTATTTGAAAAGATGGGTGTTTGTGCAAGTGAATTATTACTGGAACATTTTGAAGAGATTTGTTCTGGCAAAGCTGTCTATGTAGAGCAAGATGAAAGTCAGGTTGTATTCTCGCCTATTTTATCTAAAGAAGAAGAGCATATTGATTTGAATCAGGATGATGAACATATCTTGAATCAAATTCGTGCGTTTTCAGATGCACCGGGTGCTTATGTATTATTAAAAGGAAAGAAATTTAAGATCTTAAAGGCAAGTTATTTAGATGAACAGAATGAGTTTGGACGTCTTATCAAGCTTGGCAAGAACAAACTTGGCATTGGCCTTCATTTGGGTACACTTGTGATTGAAACTTGTCAAATGGAAGGAAAGCCAGTCATGGATTGTGCAAGCTTCTTTAATGGACAGGGTCGTAACTTAGTAGGAAATATTGTAGAGTAGAGGGGGAAATCTATGGATCAAAAGAATGTTCGAAATTTTTGTATCATTGCACATATTGACCACGGAAAAAGTACGTTAGCCGATCGTATCTTGGAACTTACGGATACGGTGGAAAAGCGTGAAATGAAAGATCAAATTCTAGATTCAATGGACCTAGAAAGAGAGCGTGGTATCACAATTAAATTAAATGCTGTACAGCTTGTATATCATGCCAAAGATGGACAAGACTACTTGTTCCATCTTATTGATACACCAGGCCATGTCGACTTTACATATGAAGTGTCTCGCTCTTTAGCGGCATGTGATGGGGCTATTTTAGTCGTGGATGCAGCTCAAGGCGTACAAGCACAGACTTTAGCCAATGTATATTTGGCATTAGAAAACGATTTGGAAATCTTGCCTGTATTAAATAAGGTGGATCTTCCTAGTGCTCAACCAGAAGTGGTAAAAAAAGAAATTGAAGACTTAATTGGATTGGATTGTAGTGAAGCGGTTGAAATCAGTGCTAAATCGGGATTGAATGTCGATAAAGTGCTAGAAGAAATAGTGCATAAACTACCTAGTCCAAAAGGGGATAAAGAAGCACCAACACAAGCTTTAGTCTTTGACTCTTTCTATGATTCCTATCGTGGAATCATTGCGTTTGTATCGGTAAAGAATGGAACAATCAAACCAAAAGATAAGATTCGCTTTATGGCAACCGGCGCTGAATATGAAGTCACAGAAGTCGGTGTTCGTACGCCAAAAGAAGTTGTGGAAGACCAGTTGAACTGTGGAGATGTAGGATGGGTCAGTGCAGCCATTAAAAACATTGAAGATGTTCGTGTCGGTGATACGATTACAGTTGCATCCAATCCTGCAAGTGAACCACTATCTGGATATCGTGAAATGCATCCAATGGTATATTGTGGTTTGTATCCTGTAGACAATGCGCGTTATGACGACTTAAAAGAAGCGTTGTCCAAATTAAAATTAAACGATGCGGCTCTACACTATGAACCGGAAACGTCACAAGCTTTAGGGTTTGGATTCCGATGCGGATTCTTAGGCTTATTACATATGGACGTAGTTGAAGAGCGTTTAGAGCGTGAATACAATCTTAGTTTGATCGCGACAAGTCCTTCCGTAATTTATCATGTCTATAAAACAGATGGTACTATGGAAGAAATCGATAACCCATCGGCTTTACCAGAACCTCAAAAAGTGGATCATATTGAGGAACCATATGTGAAGTGTGACATTATGGTGCCAAAAGAATTTGTGGGTCCGATGATGGATCTTTGTCAGAAAAAACGTGGCGAATATGTAGACCTTCAAGTTTTAGATGATGTTCGTATGATGATGGTTTACCAAATGCCATTAAGTGAAATTATTTATGATTTCTTTGATAAGATGAAATCTTGTACAAAAGGATATGCTAGTTTTGACTATGAATTTAGCGGATACCGTACAAGTAGTCTAGTAAAGATGGATATTTTATTAAATGGACAGATCGTCGATGCCCTATCTACGATTGTGTTTAGAGATTTTGCGTACAACCGCGGTAATGCGATGGCCGTAAAATTGAAAGACTTGATTCCTAAGCAGCAATTTGAAATTCCTGTGCAGGCAGCCATTGGTGGAAAGATCATTGCACGTACAAACATTAAGGCATTGCGTAAAAACGTATTGGCAAAATGTTATGGTGGAGATATTTCACGTAAAAAGAAATTGTTAGAGAAACAAAAAGAAGGAAAGAAACGTATGAAGATGGTTGGATCGGTAGAGATTCCTCAAGAAGCCTTCATGGCCGTTTTAAGTATGGATGACGACTAATGGTACCATCAGCCTATGTACATATTCCGTTCTGCGATTCGATATGTGCGTATTGTGATTTTGTCCGTATTCAAAAAAATGAACAATTCTTTTCACTTTGGAAAGAAAAGTTAATACAAGAAATTCAAGAGTATAAGATTTCAAATCTTCATACTCTTTATTTTGGTGGGGGCACACCAAGTGTATTGAGTTTGGATGATTTTGCATCGATAAGAAATTGTTTTCCCAAAAATATTGATGAATTTACCGTAGAATGCAATCCCGAATCTTTAGATGAAGAAAAACTAGCATCTTATGTTTCTTTGGGAGTCAACCGTATTAGTTTGGGTGTACAAAGCTTTAATGATGATCTATTAAGAGTCTGTCGAAGAAGACATACATCCAATCAGGCTAAGAATGTGATTCGATGGATTCAAGAAAGTGGGATTCATAATTTCTCCATTGATTTAATTTTTGGACTTCCAAATCAAACAATGGAAGATGTGAAAAGAGATATTTCCACATTTTTAAGTTTAGATATACCACACTTGTCCATTTATTCTTTACAGATTGAAGAAAATTCAATATTTGGTAAGACAGGCGTTGAACCAATCGATAGTGATCTAGAAGCGGATATGTTTGAATATATTACGAAAACACTTGAAGCAGCCGGATATATTCATTATGAGATTTCTAGTTTTTGTAAGCCAGGCTATTATTCCAAACACAATTTAGCGTGTTGGCAAGATAAAGACTTCTATGGCTTTGGCTGTGGCGCAAGTGGAAGAATTGATGGCATTCGTTATGATAATACGACAAGTTTAAAGAAGTATTGTTCTTTGGGTCCTTGTTCTACATATATTCCTGAACCACTATCTGAACGAGGTATGGATGCGATCATGATGGCATTGCGTACAAAGTTTGGATTGAATATAAGAGAATGGAATTTGAAATATCAGAATGATTTTAAAAATCATTATGCCACTGTATTAGATACGTATCATGAGTATTTTTGTTTTGAAGGGGAATGTATCTATTTAAATGATGCTGGACTTGAAATATTAAATACAATTCTAGTTGATTTTATGATGATAGAATGATATCATTTAATAGCTTTTGTACTGAGAGTCTGGAAACTTCCAACCTTTCGCTCGGTAGAAAAGGACTAATATACATGGAGGAAGAAAAATGTTATTAAAATCTGAAAAACAAGCAATTATGCAAGAGTATGCAGTACACGAAGGTGACACAGGTTCTCCTGAAGTTCAAATCGCTGTATTGACTGAAGAAATCAACCGTTTAACTGAACACTTCAAAGAACACAAACACGATTACCACTCACAACGTGGATTGATGAAAAAAGTTGGTCGTCGTAAAAAATTGTTAGCTTACTTGAAGGGTAAAGATTTAGACCGTTACAAAGCATTGATCGCTAAATTAGGTTTAAGAAAGTAATCGAAAAGATTACTTTTTTTTATCTTCATAAGAGGTGGTTTTAAATGCATATTGAAAAATTAAATACAATTCAACATAATCATTCTTTGGTTGTGATTAAAGATACTTTTAGTGTTGAGTCAAAAAGATATTTGACATACTATGATGAAAAATGGGAATGTAAATTATTTTTGAATTTCAAAACTATTGAAGAAGATAACGAAAATAATTTGATTGAAAATTTATCCTCAAATTTATCTATTAATAGAAGTTCAATTCGTTGTGAAATTAAGGGAAATCAAGTAGATGAAAAGTATTCAGTAAGTCATAAAGAGATGAGGACGTATAATCATCGATTGTATGAAGTATCTATTTCTAATTTCCCTAAAATCATGCGAAATGATAATTTTATGTTGAATGGAAAACATTATTATTGGATGAGTATTGATGATATGCGAAAAGATAAGGAAATTATCAAGAAAAATTTAGAAATTGTTGAGTTTGTACATAGTCATATAAAGTAAGCTTGTAAACTGTGATTTACAGGCTTTTCTTTTGCGAAAAATAATGAGTTTAATATGTTTTATTTTAAATTTCTATGATATTATATAAAAGTATGATTGAGGTGAAAAAATGGCGAAACAAGAGTTTCATTTAGATTTTTGTGGTCGGGGGATCACAGTAGAGACTGGTGAAATCGCAAAACAGGCTGATGGAGCCGTTATTATCCGTTATGGAGATACAGTGACTTTATCAACTGCATGTGCATCAAACCAGGCAAAAGAAGGGATTGACTTTTTCCCTTTAACAGTAAGTTTTGAAGAAAAGTTATATTCTGTTGGAAAGATTCCAGGAGGATTTTTACGTCGTGAAGGAAGACCAAGCGAACATGCGACATTAACAGCACGTATGATCGACCGTCCAATCCGTCCTTTATTTGCGGAAGGATTCCGTAATGAAGTACAGGTTGTCAACACGGTATTAAGTGTAGATCAAGATGCAAGTCCTGAAATGGCAGCTATGTTTGGTGCTTCATTGGCATTATGTATTTCAGATATTCCATTCAATGGACCAATCGCAGGTGTAAAAGTTGGACGTATCAATGGAGAATTGGTTGCCAACCCTACAGTGGCTCAAATGGAAGAAAGTGATATCGATTTAACTGTTGCGGGTACTGCACAAGCTTTAAACATGGTTGAAGCTGGAGCTAAAGAAGTTAGTGAAGAAGATATGCTTGTGGCATTGATGTTTGGACATGAACAAATCAAAAAATTATGTGCATTCCAAGAAGAAATCGTAGCCGCTTGTGGTAAAGAAAAACGTGAAATCGAATTGTATGCCGTAGATGAAACAATCGATCGTGAAGTTCGTGCAAACTTTGAAGCACAAATTCGTGCAGCTGTATCGATTAAAGAAAAATTAGAGCGTTACGGAAAAATTGATGATTTAACAGATGAAGCTGCTGAAATGATTGCAAACAAAGAATATGAATCTGAAAAAGATCAAAACAATGCGGTGAAACAAGCTCGTGAAATCTGTCGTGGTATTGAAGCAGACGAAGTACGTCGTTTGATCATCGAAGACAAAGTACGTCCAGATGGCCGTCAAATCGATGAAATCCGTCCATTGAACTCACAAGTGGATTTACTTCCTCGTGTTCATGGTTCAGCTTTATTTACGCGTGGAGAAACACAGGTATTATCTACAACTACATTGGGTGCATTAAATGACAACCAGATTATTGATGACTTAACTGTTGTCGATTCAAAACGTTTCATGCACCACTATAACTTCCCACCATATTGTGTTGGTGAAACTGGACGTATGGGAAATCCAGGACGTCGTGAAATTGGTCATGGTGCCTTAGGTGAAAGAGCTTTAGCTCAAGTATTACCAAGTGTAGATGAATTCCCATATACAATTCGTACAGTAGCGGATGTTATGGAAAGTAACGGATCTAGTTCTCAGGCAAGTATTTGTGCCGGAACAATGTCTTTAATGGCTGCTGGTGTTCCAATCAAAGCACCTGTTGCAGGTATTGCGATGGGATTGATTATGGATGATAATTCAGGTAAATATACTGTTTTAACAGATATCCAAGGTATGGAAGACCACTTTGGAGATATGGACTTTAAGGTTGCCGGAACGAAAAATGGTATCACAGCTTTACAGATGGATATCAAAGTAACAGGTATTACTAAAAATATCTTTGAAGAAGCATTGGCACAAGCTCACAAGGCACGTTTAGAAATCTTAGATAACATGTTGGCATGTATCCCAAGTCCAAGAGAACAATTGAGTCCATATGCACCTAAGATTGCGATGATGAACATTGATCCAGATAAGATTAAAGATGTAATCGGACCTGGTGGAAAAATGATCAACGAAATCATTGCGCAATGTGACAATGTAAAAATTGATATTGATGATGATGGAAAAGTAGTCATCTACCACAATGATTACGATACAATCGAAAAGGCGAAACAAATGATTAGTGACATCGTACGTGTTGCCAAAGTTGGCGATGTATATGCAGCTAAAGTTGTTCGTTTAGAAAAATTTGGTGCATTCGTTAACTTGTTTGGTAATACAGATGGTTTATTACACATTTCTAAAATTTCTCACCACCGTGTAGATAAAGTAGAAGACGTGTTAAAACTTGGTGATATCATCGATGTTAAGGTTACAGAAATCGACAATAAGGGTCGTATTAATGTAAGTGCGAAAGCTTTACTTCCAAAACCTAAAACAGAAGAAGAAAAAACAGAAGCGTAAAAGTTAGGAACTCGTTAAAAACGAGTTCTTTTTTCTTGACTATGTGGTAAAATAGTTGGGTAGAGGTGAAAATTATGGATTTTAATACAGAAGTACTTAAATATAAAGACGATTTCTTAAAAGACTTAAACACACTTGTATCGTATGAAAGTGTTCGTGATGAATCAACGAAAGCTGAAAATGCTCCTTTTGGAAAAAACTGTCGTGACGTATTGGATGCCATGTTAGATATGGCTAAGCGCGATGGCTTTGAAGCCAAAGACATTGATGGATATGCAGGCGTTGTTGAATATGGTCAAGGAGAAGAAACATTTGGTGTTTTAGGACACTTGGACATTGTGCCACTAGGAGAGGGATGGACAAAAGATCCTTTAAAAGTAACATTAGAAAATGGCTACATCTTTGGACGTGGTGTTATGGATGATAAAGGTCCTGCATTAGCTGGATACTATGCATTAAAGATGATTCGTGACTTAAACATTCCTTTGAAAAAAAGAGTCATGCTGATTACAGGATGCGATGAAGAATCTGGTATGGAATGTATGAACTACTATGTGGATCATGCCGAAGTTCCTCAAATGGGATTTGTACCAGATGCCAATTTCCCAGTTATTTATGGTGAAAAAGGTGGCTTACATGTTGGCTTAGTAAGTAGTGATGCAACTGTCATCAAGAAACTTCATGCGGGAAGCCGTCCAAATATTGTGATTGGTAAAGCCGATGTCACAGTGGATGTCATGAGTTATCAACAAGAAGATTTATTTAAATTCTATTGTGCTACGCAAGGCGTTAAGGGTTCCATCAAAAGAAGTGAAGATGGTGTAACTTTACATATTGATGGTGCATTTGCGCATGCAGCTATGCCATATAACGGTGTAAATGCCGCTGTCTTATTGTTGAACTTTATTGGTGAAGCCTATGATGATCAACTTTCAAAAGATTTATATTTCTTACTAAAAGACTGGATGGGTAAACCAGTAGGTATTGAAAAAGATGGTTTATATATGTCTTTCTTGACAATGAATACAGGTATTGTCAATATGGAAAACAATGAAACAGATATCTTAATTGATATTCGTTATCCAAATGATACAAATGCCGATGAAATCATGGCAAAATTTGATGCAGCTTGTGCAAACTTGACTTCAAATATCAAAGCAGAAAATCGTGGAGATTCAAAACCATTATTCGTAGACCCAGATTCTCGTTTAGTGAAAGATTTAATGAGTGTCTACCAAAAATACACAGGCGATACTTTCTCTTGTCCAATCACAATTGGTGGTGGAACGTATGCTCGTAAATTTGAAAACTTTGTATCGTATGGACCAGAACTTCCAAATGAAGTGATTGAAACCGATGCGTTTGTAGGAGGATGTCACCAACGTGATGAAGGTATTAAATTAGATAACTTGTTGCAGGCTATCTGTATTTATGCCGATGCGATCGTGACATTGTGCAGCTAATATGAGAATGCGTAAAGTAAAGTGGGCAACAGACTATTTGCCTACTGCGAGTTGTTTAGTAAAAGAACCATCCAAACAAGCAGGAAACTGGAAAAAGTTATTGGATACAGATACTTTACATATCGAAATTGGGTGTGGTAAAGGAAACTATTCTTTAGATATGGCTAAGATGTATCCAGACACTGGATTTATTGCGATTGAAAAGAATGAGAGTGCTGCAGGTATTGCCGCTAAAAAATACGATGAGGATACAGAAAAGAAACGTTTGAAACTGATTCAAGATGATGCGAGTTCCATTGGAGAATGGTTTGGTCCGCGTGAAGTGGATGTGATTCACTTGAATTTCTCGGATCCATGGCCTAAAAAGCGCTATGCGAAAAGACGTTTATCCAGCGCTACTTTTTTAGATCAATACAAGCGTATTTTATCTTTCAATGGTGAAATCCAAATGAAGACCGATAACAGTGCTTTATTTGAATATAGCTTGATTGAATTTCAAAATGCCGGTTTTAAGATGGTTGAAATCAGTGTAGATTATCGTCGTGAAAAACATGATGAAGATGCGATTACAGAATATGAACAAAAATTCATTTCTTTAGGGCAGCCAATTTATCGTTGTGTTTGGAGATATGCACATGACTGAACTTCGTAATAAAGACGAATTTTTAAACGCATTAAAAAATTCAGGCATTCAAGTGATGATGTTTACAGCATTTTGGTGTCCAGACTGTATGTACATCAAACCTTTCTTGCCTGAAATTGAAGAACAATTTAGTGATTTACAGTTCTATTCTTTGAATCGTGATCAATGTATGGATATTGCGGTTGAATATGAAGTGATGGGGATTCCTAGCTTTATATGTTTCAAGGATGGAAAAGAAATATCAAGATTTGTTTCTACACTTCGCAAGACAAAAGAAGAAATAGAAGCATTTCTGAATCAGACAATAGAAAGTGAGAAGGAAATATGTTAAAGGATTTAATGCATGCGATCTTCAATGAAGATGTTGAAGAAGACGATGAAGAAGAAGTCGTAGAAGAACCTGCGAAACAAGAAGAAGTAACACCTGAACCTGTTGTTGCAGAACCACAAGTTCAAGAAGAAGAAGAAGTTGTAAAGGCAGAGCCAATTTTAAAGGAAGCAGCAAGCTCTATTGAAACGGATCCTGAAAACTTTATGAATTCTCCTATTTTTGAAAAGGCGATTATTCAACCTAAACCTAAGAAAACAACAATTTTCCAAGGTTTAGATGTCGATTCGATTGCACAAGAAGAGGCAAAACCGAAACAAAAAGTGTATAAATATGATCGTCATAAATCCGTAAAAGTACGTCGTGTTGCCGAAGATTTAGATTATCAACCTGTCATTTCTCCAATCTTTGGAAATGTGGAAGATTCTAAAAAAGAATTTGATAAAGTGCACGATGCGATTACGTTAAACAAACCAGAAGATGAAGATTTCTCAAAGATCTTATCTCCAATGTATGGAACATACTTACCAAGTATGCAGCCTACGGATTCCATTCCTGAATACAAGGTTGAAGAATCAAAGAAAAATATGAATCTTTCTGAAATGTTAGAGAAGCCAAAAAAGGAAACAAACAAACAAGAATCGTTATTTGACAAAGAAGGTGAATAAAATGGCTTATCATTTTATTGGTATTAAAGGAACAGGTATGGCTGCCTTGGCATGTATCTTACATGATGAACATAAAGAAGTCACAGGTAGTGATAACGATAAATATATCTTTACAGAAGATGGATTAAGAGCGCGTAATATCCCAATCTATTCATTCAGTCCCGATAACATCAAGGACAATGACACAGTGATCATTGGTCTATCTTTTGATCAAACGCATCCGGAAGTGAAAGCAGCGATGGACAATCCAACTGTAAAAACATATTATTATAATGAATACTTAGGTATTTTATTAGAGTCATACAGTTCTATCTGTGTTGCAGGAACGCATGGTAAGTCCACAACAACAGGTATTTTAGGCCAAGTTCTTTCTTTACAAGATGAATGTGCATACTTAATTGGAGATGGCCATGGCTATATGCCAGAACATGCCAACCATTTTGTACTAGAATCTTGTGAATTTCAAAGACATTTCTTGGCATATCATCCAGATTATGCGATCATCACCAATATTGAATTGGATCATATTGACTATTATAAAGATATGGATGATTATGTATCAGCATTCCAAAGTTTTGCGAACCAAGTCAAAAAAGGCATTGTCATCTTTGGAGATGATGAACACCTTAAAAATCTACACTACAATGTGCCAGTAACTACATATGGTTTAAAGGATGGCAATGATTATCAAGCCATCAATATTGAACAAGGTCCATTTGGTATGCATTTTGATTGTAAGCATAATGGTGAAATTCTAGCTCACGTTGAATTAAATGAAGTGGGAGATGCCTTTATGCAGGATGCCTTAGGATGTTTTGCGCTAGCTCATATGTTAGGTATGCCAGCCGATATCATTGTACAAGGCTTACAAGACTATAAAGGAATTGCTCGTCGATTTGTGATTGATGAAGTCAAGGATAGTGTATTAGTCGATGACTATGCACACCATCCAACAGCGATTCGTCTAATGATTGATGCAGTTCGTAAAAAATATCCAGAAAAGAAAATCGTAGCGTTATATAAACCAGATCGTTATTCACGTCTACAATATTTCTTGGATGACTTTGCGAAGAGTTTAAATACTGCGGATCAAGTATGTTTACTGGATTTCCCTAAAAATGCCGTAAGAGAAGATGAAACAATCACAGTCACAATTCAAGATTTGATGGATCGTTGTCCAAACGCAATCTTATTAGATGTAGATGATGCTTCAGCTGAAAAGTTAAAAACATTAGCTCCTGCAGCCTTCGTCTTTATGTCTAGTAAGGATATCTATTTATTAAGAGATAAATTAGAAAAAATCTTATAAGAGTATCTAAGGATAAAAGCCTATACCTTTTTATAAGGGAATAGGCTTTTTGTTCTATATTAAGATTTTGGTTTCGGAACAGGGGAATGCGGTATGTGAAAAACTGTC
>OLOP01000562.1_pt1 | contig 28832 bp, 32 predicted proteins | sample 1672381 | NCBI WGS metagenome assembly OLOP01 (sample SAMEA3136678, study PRJEB25190) | human gut metagenome | biome: human gut; feature: human-associated habitat; material: faeces | place: Austria | collected 2013 | reverse complement strand
CCTAGCACAAAGCCAAGTGCTGGTAGCAACCAAGCTATGTAGCCAAGTTCTGCCGATAAATCTATGGCTGGTGCAATTAAAGACCAAAAAGATGCTGCAATCATCACTCCTGCACTAAAACCTAAAATGGTATCTAAAATCTTGCCATTCATTTCTTTAAAAAAACATACAATAAGAGCTCCTAAAGCCGTTACAGCCCACGTAAAGGTCGTAGCTAATATTGCTTGCATAACTGGTGTTAAGCTCTCAAACCAATTCAATCTAAATCACCTCATTCCATATTACATAATATGAAATGAGGTGATTTATGTTGCTTAGTGTGCTGTATGTCATTAAAATAATTTAATATTGTATTTCGTGCAATTATTTACACATTAAATCTAAATAAAACAATATCTCCTTCTTGCATTATATACTCCTTGCCCTCTGAACGCACTAGACCTTTTTCTTTTGCATTACTCATTGAACCCTCTTTTATAAGGTCATCATATGAGACTACTTCTGCTCTTATAAATCCTCTTTCTATGTCTGAATGAATCTTTCCAGCAGCTTGTGGTGCTTTTGTTCCTTTTTTTATTGTCCATGCTCTTACCTCTGGTTCTCCTGCTGTTAAAAATGACATTAATCCTAATAAATCATAGCTTTTTTTTATAACTTTGTCTAATCCAGATTCTTCAAGTCCCAAAGCTTCTAGCATCTCTTTTTTATCGTTATCATCTAAGCCAGATAATTCTTCTTCTATTTTTACACATAATGGAATTACTTCTGCATTTTCTTTTAATGCATATTCTTTTACTTTTTTAACATTTTCATCATTTTCAGGATCTTCTATTTGTTCTTCTGAAACATTTGCAATATATAATATTGGTTTTGTTGTTAATAAAAACATGTCTTTTACTAGTTCTTGTTCTTCTTTTGTATAATCAATTGCTCTTGCAGATATTCCATTTTCTAAACTTGTTTTTATTTTTTCAAGTAAATCAATTTCTTCTTGGTATTTTTTATCTGCTTTTAAGTTTTTCCTTGCTTTATCTAGTCTTTTATTTACTGTTTCTATATCTGCAAATATTAATTCTAAATTTATTGTTTCTATGTCTCTTACTGGGTCAACACTTCCATCAACATGTACTACATTACTATCTTCAAAACATCTTACAACTTCAACTATAGCATCTGTTTCACGTATATGTGACAAAAACTTATTTCCAAGTCCTTCTCCTTTGCTTGCTCCTTTAACAAGTCCAGCTATATCAACAAATTCTACAACTGCATGTGTTGTTTTTTGTGGATTGTACATTTTAGTCAATGCATCTAGTCTTTCATCTGGCACTGGAACAACTCCAACATTTGGCTCTATTGTACAAAATGGATAATTTGCACATTCTGCTCCTGCTTTTGTAATACTATTAAACATTGTGCTTTTCCCAACATTTGGAAGTCCTACAATTCCTAATTTCATTTAACTTTTTCCTCCTTAAAATTATTCACCTATACTTTTTTTATCTTTTATTTCGCCTAGTACTTTTTCTATAAATTCATCTATACTTATTGTTCCTAAATCAGCCTTACTTCTTGAACGTACTGTAACTTTATTTTCTTCTTTTTCTTTGTCTCCAACAACTAGCATATATGGAATTTTTTCCATTTGCGCCTCACGTATTTTGTAACCTATTTTTTCATTTCTACTGTCATATGCAACTCTAATTCCTGCTTTTTGTACTTTTTCTAACAATTCTTCACAATAATCATTTTGTTTTTCACTTATTGGCAATATTTTTACTTGTGTTGGAACTAGCCATAAAGGTAAATTTCCTTTTGTTTCTTCTAATAAGAATGAAATAAATCTATCAGAAGATCCTAGTATTGCTCTATGAATTACAACTGGTCTATGTTTTTGTCCATCTTCTCCAATGTATGTTAAATCAAATCTTTCTGGAAGCGCAAAGTCTAATTGGCATGTTGGTATTGTTACATCATGTCCTAATGCTGATTTTATTTGAATATCAATTTTAGGTCCATAAAATGCTGCTTCTCCTTCTGCTTCATAAAAGTCTATGTCTAATTCTTTTAGAATTTTTCTTAATTGATTTTCTGCTGTTTCCCACATTTCGTCATTGTCTATATACTTTTCTTTGTTCTTATCTCTTAATGATAATCTAAATGCAAATTTATCTCTAGAAAATCCAAAATCATTCATATATACTTCAAATATTAATTTTAAAACTTTTCCAACTTCATCTTTTATTTGATCAGGTCTTACAAATAAATGTGCATCATTTTGACACATTTGACGAACTCTTTCTAATCCACATACAGCTCCTGAATTTTCGTACCTAAAGTCATGTGCTAATTCTCCTATTTTTATTGGTAAATCTTTATAAGAATGCATTGAATTTTTGTATATTAACATATGGTGTGGACAGTTCATTGGTCTTAATACTAATTCTTCATTGTCCATTTTCATAACTGGGAACATATCTTCTTTATAATGATCCCAATGTCCACTTGTCTTATATAATTCAACATTTGCAAGAGATGGAGTATAAACATGACTATAACCAAGTCTTAACTCTTTGTCTTGAATATATCTTTCAAGCTCTCTTCTAATTGTAGCACCATTTGGCAAATACATAGGAAGACCTGATCCAACTAGCGGATGTGTCATAAATAATTCCATTTCTTTTCCTATTTTTCTATGGTCTCTTTGTTTAGCATCTTCTAGGAATTGTAAATATTCTTCTAATTGACTTGCTTTTGGGTAAGAAATAGCATAAATTCTTTGTAACATTTTGTTATGTTCATCACCTCTCCAATATGCTCCTGAAGATGATAATATTTTTATTGCTTTAACTTTTCCTGTACTTACTAAATGTGGTCCTGCACAAAGATCTGTAAAATCACCTTGTTTATAGAAACCAATTTCTTCCCCTTCTGGTAAATCATTAATTAATTCTTGTTTATATGGTTGTCCTTCCATTAATTTTAAAGCTTCATCTTTTGGTAAAACAAATCTTTCTATTGGTAAATTTTCTTTTATAATTTTTTTCATTTCGGCTTCTATTTTTTCTTTGTCCTCATCTGTAAAAGGCTTTTCTACATCAAAATCATAGTAAAAACCATTATCTATTGAAGGTCCAATTGCAAACTTAACACCTGGAAACAATCTTTTTACAGCTTGTGCCATAATATGAGATGTTGTATGCCAATAAGCCTTTTTTCCATCTAAACTAGAATCAAAAGTATGAATTGTCAAATTACAATCTTTTGTAATTTCATATCTTAAATCTTTTACCTCTCCATCAATTTCACCACAAGTTGCAACCCTTGCTAAACCTTCACTAATTTGTTTTGCAACATCTAATATAGTACTATTTTCTTTAACCTCTATACTAGATCCATCTTTTAATGTTACTTTAATCATAATAAAACCCCCTTAAAAATTGCCATCGGTTCCGGGTTTATTTGGCAATAAATTGCCAAAGTACACGGTTTAATATTTTCGATGTTTAATCTAAAAAGCACCCTTATGGATACTTTTTATCCATAGGAGTGCTTTTATAACACGGTTCCATCCTATTTTTTTCTTAATTTAAGATTGTAACGAATCTTACTCGTCTAGCTTGTTCACTAGAAACTTGAAGAGTTAGTTTTCAAATATGTTTGCTTAAATTAGCTTCCAGCCTTGGCTAATTTTCTCTGTAAGTAACCTTTATTTTACTTGTCTCTTACTTGTTTTTATTTATATCTTTATTATTTTAACGCTATTTCGAAAAAAAGTCAATGAAAATTATTTACTTTTTTATTATTGTAATGTATAATGTGTCTTAGTTGCTTCTATAGCTCAGTTGGTAGAGTGCAGCCTTGGTAAGGCTGAGGTCACGGGTTCAATTCCCGTTGGAAGCCCCATATATTATAAAAACTCCTCTGATAAAAACCAGAGGAGTTTTTTAGTTAAATAAATTTTTTATTGCTTTTTTTCTTATTCTTTGTATTGCGTTGTCAACAGACTTTACTGGTGCATCCAGCTTTGCTGCAATGTCAACATAGCTTTCGCCTTTTATATATCTATTTAGCACTTGTTTTTCAAAACCACTTAATGTTTTGTCTATTGTGCTTTCTATTTGTTCATAATACTCTTTTTTCATTAATGTATCTAATGGGTCTTCTATTGTTTTGCTATCAAATGTATTTATTAATTCTTCGTCATTGTCTTCATTGTCATATGCCGAATTATTTAAAGATAAATATGAATTTAATGGCATATGCTTTTGTCTATTTGATGTTTTTATCGCTGTTATTAATTGTCTTTCTATACAAATATTTGCAAATGTTTTGAATGAATTTTGTTTTTGAGCATCAAAACATTTTATTGCTTTAAATAAGCCTATCATTCCTTCTTGAACTGTGTCTTCTCGTTCTGCTCCTACTATGTAATATTTTCCTACTTTAATATTTACAAGTTCTTTATACCTTTCTAATAAATATGAAAGAGCTTGGTTGTCTCCTTGTTTTATTAGTTTTATTACATCTTCATCACTTAAGTTATTATATTTATTTGTAGAAAAATATACATTTTGCTCTTGCATTAGTCAAAATACCTCCAAATGTGCTTTTTTTGTATTATATATTTCAAATTTAGCTAAAGTCAAGTGTTTTTTTAAATTTTATTATTAATTATACAATTTTTTATATATTTCATAATCTCTTAAAATCTTTCTTACATAATTATTTGTTTCTTTATAAGGTATATTTTCTATATTAGAACCATCTGCCATTAATGTTCCATTTTCTACCCATGTATCAACATTTCCGCTTCCTGCATTATATGCTGTTAATGCAAGTTCAATATTACTATATTTAGCAAGTAAATTAGATATATATTTTGTTCCTAAATTTATATTAAACTCTGGCTCTAATAATTTTTTGGAAATTTCTTCTTTAGTAACTTCTATATCTAATTTTTTAGCTATATCTTCTGCAGTTTGCGGCATAAGCTGCATTAACCCCTTTGCCTCTTTGTTTGATACAGCCTGCTGATTAAAATTGCTTTCTGCTTTTATTATTGCATAAATTAAATTTTTGTCTACTTCATATTTTGTAGAATAATTCTCAACAAAATTTTCATATTTTATTGGATATATAATCTTTAGTATTTTATTTTGGATGTTTATTGGTCCAAAAAGCAAAAATACTATTAGTAACAAAATCACTATAATTATTACTCTTCTACTTAATAATTTTGTCAAAACAATTGTCTCCTTCTTTATATTCTATAGTTTATAATATATATTTTTCCATTCTCCCCATCCTAAAAATTCTAATAAAAGTTTATTAACTTTTAAAGAATTTTTGGACGGTCCCCACAAGCCATTACAAAATATATATTATAAACTTTATACTAACTATTTACAATCATACCAATTATTTGCTTCAGAAACCTCCACGATTAATGGCACTTTAAGCTTTACAGCTGTTTCCATTTTTTCTTTTATTATTTGCTTAATTTGCTCTGTTTCAGAAATATCTGCTTCTATCATCATTTCGTCATGTACTTGTAAAACTATTTTTGACTTTAAGTTTCTTTTTTTCAATTCTTTATATACATTTATCATTGCAATTTTCATTATGTCTGCTGCTGTACCTTGTATTGGTGTATTCATTGCAACCCTGTTTCCAAATTGACGTACCATATAGTTTTTAGAATTTAGTTCTGGTATATATCTTCTTCTATGGAATAAGGTTTCTACATAGCCTTGTTCTTTTGCTTTTTCTATAATATTTTCCATGAATTTTTTTATTCCAGAATATTCTTCTAAGTATTCATCTATATATTGTTTTGCTTTTTTTCTTGATATTCCTAGTTGTTCACCAAGTCCAAAATCACTTATTCCATACACTATTCCAAAATTTACAGCTTTTGCATTGCTTCTTTGTTCTTTTGTAACTTCATCTATTGGTGTTTTGAACACTTTTGATGCTGCTTGTTTGTGTATGTCTTCATCATTTATAAATGCATTTACCATATGATTGTCGTCCGAAAAATGTGCTAATACTCTTAATTCTATTTGTGAATAATCTGCATCTATATAAATTTTGCCTTGTTCTGGTTTAAATACTTTTCTTACTCTTTTTCCAAGTTCAAATCTTGTTGGAATATTTTGAAGGTTTGGTTCTGTTGAGCTTATTCTTCCTGTTGCTGTTATTGTTTGATGAAAAAATGAGTGTATTCTTTTGGTTTTTGGGTTTATATATGGTTTTAAACCTTCTACATATGTTGAATTTAATTTCATCAATTGTCTATAGTCTAATATTTTGTTTATAATTGGATCTTCTCTTTTTAATTTTTCTAGTACATCAACATCTGTTGAATAGCCACTTTTAGTTTTCTTAATAACTGGCAATTGCATTTTTTCAAATAGTATTTCTCCTAATTGTTTTGTCGAATTTATATTAAATTCAACACCTGCCAATTCATATATATCTTTTGTTAATTTTTCTATGTTTTGTTTTAGTTCATTTCCAAATTCATTTAATTCCTTTTCATCTACATACATTCCATTCCATTGCATGTCTGATAATACCTCTACAGTTGGCATATCTATATTGTAAAAAAGTCCTTCTGCATTAGATTCTTTTAGCTTATTTAAGGTTATATCTTTAATTTTTGCAATTGAATATGCAAAAACTCCAATTTCATATTTTTCAGAATCTACATTTTTTGTTGTATCTTCAAATAAGTTAATTTGCTCATCTTTTTGATTAGCACCTTGTTTTGATAAATAATCGTCTATATCTAAACTTAAAAAATCGTTTGCAAGTTTTTTTATATTTATTTTGTTATCTGTTGGATTTAATATATAACTTGCAACTTGAATATCATAATTTATATTTTGTATATTTATTCCTACTTGTTTTAATAAAATATATTGTTTTGTTAGATTTATTCCTATTTTCTTTATATTTTTATTTTCAAATATTTCTTTTAATTTTAATATTTCATCTTCATTTTCTAATTTTACAAAATAAGATATTTCATTACTATAAATTCCTATACTTGTTATTTTTTCTTTTATTATTTTTTCATTATTTTCGTCTTTTTTTGTTCCTAATGTAAATATTAATTCATCATTACCATTTAGTAATTGTATTACTTTTTCTATTGTTATTTCTTCTATTTTAATTTGTATTTCTTTTTCTTTTGCTTGACTTTCATGATTTAACCCAAATCTTTCTATATATCTACTAAAGTTAAGTTCTTTAAATATTTCATATACTTTTTGACTGTCCCATTCTTCTACTTTGAAATTTTCTAATGTGTCTTCTATTGGTACTTCTAAATTTATTGTTCCTAAAAATCTTGACATTTCTGCTAAATCTTTATTTTCTACAATTTTTTCTTTTTGTTTTCCTTTTAAATCGTCTTTTCCTTCTTCTATTGACTTATATAAATTTTCTATTGTTCCATATTTTTGTATTAGACTAAGTGCTGTCTTTTCACCAATTCCTGGGACCCCTGGAATATTGTCAGAAGTATCTCCTTGCAAGCCTTTAACTTCTATTAGTTGTTTTGGCTCAATTCCATAAGTTTGTTTTATTTTTTCTCTGTTATACTCTTCTGTTTCTGTTTTTCCTGCTTTTGTTCTTGGAATTCTTATTGTTACTTTATCTGTTGCAAGCTGGAATGTGTCTCTATCTCCTGATAAAATTGTAACTTCCAAGCCCTGTTTTTCTCCATACCTAGATAATGTTCCAAGTACATCATCTGCTTCATAGCCTTCTTTTTCTACTATATCTATATTCATAGCTTTTAATATTTCTTTTATTATTGGCATTTGCTGTGCAAGTTCTTCTGGCATTCCATGTCTATTTGCTTTATAGCCCTCATACATTTTGTGTCTTGCAGTTGGTGCTTTTAAATCAAATGCAACTACAATATATTCTGGTTTTAGGTCTTCTAGTAGTTTAAACAATATTGCTAAAAAGCCATATACAGCATTTGTATATGTTCCATCTTTTGTTGTTAGCATTTTACTTCCCATTATTCCATAAAATGTTCTATTCATTATACTGTTTCCATCAATTAAAACTAATTTTTCCAAATTTTTTCCTCCCACAATTTAAATATTTTTTGTATAACATTTAATTTTTCTTTTTTGTGTTTGTTTTTCTATTGCAAGTGCTAATCCCAATGTTGCTGCAATCATTATAATTACAAATGGTGTTCCATTTATATATCCTTCTCCGTTTAACAAAAATACACTATTGGCAAACTCAGAAATTATACCAACTAATGTCATTACCTTTAGTGTGTTTGGTTTTTGCCACATAATTACAGGAAATACCCACATTAAATACCATGGTTGAAACTGAGTTATTAATCCAAACAAAAACACAAGTAAAAATATATTATAATTTTGCATTAATTGTCTAAATTTAATTTTATTTTTATATAACAAAATTAAACATGAAAATGCATATATTATAATAAATATTGCAAGTAACATTTGGCTTAGTTTTTCAACTGAAATATTGGCAAAATATTCTGAAATTGGTATATATATACTTTTGGCAACTTTATTTTGTTGTGTTGCCATACCACTTAATATACTTAAATCTTTTGCATAAAGTAAATATGGTATTAATAATGTTATTATAAATATTACTCCATATTTTAAGCAACTTATAAATCTTTTTAAAGTTTTTTGGTTTCTTACATGATATATTATAATAAATGGTAAAAGTAAGATTGAAAAATATTTTATTCCTGTAGCAAGGCCTAAAAATGCTACACTTAATACTATATTTTTCTTTTTTAACACCATATACAATGATAATAAAGTAAATAATATTACAAACATATCATTATGAACACTTACTATTCCTTCTATTAAAATAAATGGATTTAAGCCATATATTAAAGTAAAAATTTTTTTACCTGTTATTTTGTATATCAAATAACAATTTAATATATGAATTATTAAATTTATAATTTTAAAGACTAACAATCCTATATCTATATTTCCAAATGATAATAAGGCAACTCCCTTACAAACTAACTGCCATATTGGGCCATATACTACTGTTGTGTCTGCCCAATCATTAAGATTTCCTTGCATTAATACCGTATCTTTTTCTAACTTTTCGTTTTGATTGTTTTCTACATATTCTTTTATTGTTGAATAATATGGATTTTGGTTGTATTCTTGGTCTATTCTTCCAACTCCTAAGTAATAAAATACATCTGAACACATAAATGGTATTGTAAATACATAAATTGTTCCAATTAATGCAATATATATTAATATATTTTTAATATTTTTAAATATTTTGTTTCTATTTTTTATTATCAATATATAAAATATTGTAATTAATGCAAGTATTATTATATACCAAAGTGTTTGCATTTCTCTATTTGAATTGTCTAACATAAATTTAAACCAATTATCAAATTTATATACTGTTCCAAATTTGGCAAAATACCTTAATGATGGTATTATAAACAATATTGATGATATAATAAACAATAATTTTAATATATTTTCTTTTTTTATTTTCATCTTTATTTTCCTTTGCATGAAGTTTTTTATACTATATCATATTATTTACAATATTTCTATAAATTTAATATTTTTTTAATATATAATTTAAAATGTATTTTTTTAGCTTATAACTAACAAAAAGGAGAATTTTACTAAATTCCCCTTTTTTGTTTAGTGATTAATTATTCACTTAAATTTCTTGCTAATTGTACTCCTGAGGCTGACGCCATCATAAGTCCTCTGGTTAATCCGCAGCCATCTCCTATTGCATATAAACCTTTTACCGAAGTTTCAAATGTTTTGCTTAAAGACACTTTATTGCTATAAAACTTTATTTCAGGTCCATAAAGCAAGTTAGCTGGGTTTGCAAACCCTGGTGCAACTTTGTCCATTTGTTTTATAAACTCTAAAATATCTGTTAAAACCCTATATGGCATTGCAAGGCCTATGTCTCCTGCAGTAGCTGATGTTAGCGTCGGGCTTACCTGATTGTTTTCCAGTTCTTCGCTCCATGTGCGTTTTCCTTGCCAAATATCTCCTAACCTTTGTACTAAAACATTGCCTCCTGCTAAGGTATTCATGTTTTTTGCAATATTTCTTGAATATTCCATTGGATTATCAACATTTTTAAGGTTTAAAGAAACAAGAAGAGCCAAGTTTGTGTTACTGCTTTTTATGTCTTTACATGAATGTCCATTTACGAGAGTAAGTCCTTCGTCATAGACTTCTGTAGTAACAAATCCGCTTGGATTTTGGCAAAATGTACGTACTTTGTCATTAAATGGGTTTGGCTTTCCTATAAATTTTCCCTCATAAAGGTATTTATTTATTTCTTCCATTACCTCATCTAAAAGCTCATACCTTATGCCGATATCAATTGTTCCTGGCTTTGTTTTGATTTTGTGCTTATCACACATTTTTAAAAGCCATTTTGCACCAACTCTTCCAACTGCCATAATTACAGTTTGGCTGTATGCTTCTTCTTGTTTTTTGTTTGATTCATACCTAACCCCTTGTACAGAGTTGTTTTCGACTAAAATGTCCGTAACTTCTGTGTTAAAAAGCATTTTAACTCCTGCTTCTTCTAGAGTTTCTTCGATTTTTTTGTACAGGTCATGTGCCTTGTCTGTTCCTAAATGTCTTATAGGAATGTTTATAAGGTCTAAGCCTGCACTTTCAGCCGATTTTCGAATATTAGATATTTTCCCTGGGTGAGTAGTTCCTTCAAGCTCTTTTGTTGCCCCAAATTCAAGATAAATTTTATCTGTATAATCTATCAAGCTTTTGGTTTCTTCCACGCCAACATATTTGTGGAGATTTCCACCAACATAAAAGTCATCATCATATTTGTTATATAATGAAAGCTTTCCATCAGAAAATGCTCCTGCTCCTGAAAAACCGCATGTTATGTTACAAAATGGTTTGCATTTTACACATTTTTTTAGTGTACTTTCAGGACATTTCCGTTCTTCTACCCGTTTTCCCTGTTCAATAAGAAGAATTCTTTTTTCTGGATTTTTTTTAAGCATTTCATATGCAAAAAATGCTCCAGCAGGTCCTCCTCCGACTACAATAAAATCATAATTTTCATGTCTCATGTCATATTCCTCCTTTTAATTATGACTTGTTAAATTAGCTTTTTATAACATACAAATAAATATGTTAAATATAAGTAAGTTACATAAATACTATACAATATAATTTTATAATATGTCAACTATTTTTTTATAATTTTTTTATACTATAAAACATTATTATTTTACTTTATTTCTCAATGCATTTATGTTATAATTCTTTTATTATTATAAATTTTTAGGAGGTTATTTTCATGAAAAAACTAAAGATATCAATAGTTACTGCCTACCCTACACAAGGAGCTGGTAGTGGAACTTTAATTACTGCACAAGCTAAAACTTATGTAGAAATGGGACATGAGGTTCATATTGTTACTGCCAACAACAATACAAACTTTGCAAAACTTGATGGTGTAACCTATCACCTTGTACCTTTTACTGGTGAAAAAGAACCAATCGAAAAACTTGAAGGTGCTCTTCCATTTAACTTTGTAATGTTTACTTCACATACAAATAGTAGTGAAAATTTTTGGAACATTACCCTTCCACAGCTTAAAGCCTACTGTAATAAGTTTAAGGAAATTTTTGAAGAGCATATTAAAAATGATAACCCTGATATTTTTCATGGTCAACATTGTTGGATTTCTACAGCACTTCTTACAGACTATAATATTCCTGTAGTATGTACTATTCATGGTACAGACCTTATGGGATATGAGAAAGCAAAAGAAATTTTAGCCAATGTTAATTCAAGTAAAGAAGATAAAGAAAAATGCAAATTTTATATTGAATCAGCTGAAAAAGCAGCAAAAAATTCAAAAAGAATTTTCGTTATTTCTAAACAACAAGAAGAAAAATTTAAAAGTCTTTTCCCTTTTGCAGCAAATAAGGTAACTCTTGTTCGCAATGGTTGTGATACAACTATATTTTATAAAGATACTATTGATTCTAAAAAAGTTTTAAGCATGCTTCCTTCAAACATTTCTTCATGTGGAATACCGCTTAATTACGATAAGCTTGCAATTTTTGTAGGAAAATTTGCACAATTTAAAAGAATCGACTTAGTATTAGATGCTGCAAAAATTTATGAGGAAAAAATGAAAAAACTTGGAATTAATGTTCTTACACTAATTGTAGGCGCTGGAGCTTTAGATGCCGAATTAAAATCACATCAAAAAGAGCTTGGTCTTACAAATACACATTTTGTTGGAAGACAAGGTGCTGATGTTGTACGTGCACTCCAAAATATTTCTGACGTATTTCTTGCTCCTTCAGATAATGAACCTGATGGTCTTGTTTACAAAGAATGTATGCTTTGTAACAACATTCCCGTTGGAACAATTGGTGGAGGTGTTCCAGACACACTTAATCCAACTGATGAAAAGCTAACTGCAGTTCCAGGTACTCAAATTTTTCCTACATCATATGGAGTTCTTATTACTATGAATGATAGCAAAGCTCTTGCAGATGCTGCAATGTATGTTATGAATAATCCTAATAAGTTTGATAAAGATAAGATTATATCTTATGCTAAAGAAAACTATGATCAAAGGAAAATAAGCAAAAACGTAATTATTCCAATTTTTGAAGAAGTAATTAAAGAAGGAATTTAAACCCAAAAACATTAATAATAATTTATTAGTAAAAGCAGCCTATATAAGGCTGCTTTTTAATTTACTAAACTAATGCTGATGAAATATGAAATACATTAATATTCCCATCTAATAATTTTTGAGCTTCTTTTAATATTTTATGATCATCATCTAATAATATAAAATAATTATATTCATTTTCCATATCTTTTATTTTTTGAGCTTTTATTATATTTCTGTTTTCTTTTGAATATTCATTTAGTTCTTTTGTTATAATTATCCAATTGGCTTCTTCAATAAAAGGAATATATTTCTTTAACCATTTTTTCTTTTCCTTTGTTATTTTTACTGTTCTTGACAATGAAAGTATATACAAATCTAGATTTGGAATATGATTTACTTTTTCTAGAATGTCTATTATATATTGAGCTGGCTCTGCTTGGCTATATTCCTCTTGCATTTTTTCATTTACCATATTTTCTGGATAAATATCATATACTGTTATTGTTCCATCCATATCTATAAACATTGCTACTTTTTCGTTTTCTTTACATATTTTTTCTATTTTTTCTATAAATTTTTTCATTAATTATCTCCTATTTATTAAATTAGCACAAAGGCAAGATGCAAGATGCCTTTTGTGCTATTTGCTTTACGGTAGCTCATTTAGGATAGTACTATAAATCATATTATTCATATCAACAATGCTAATATTATCAGTTTTTATTAATTTTTTATTTACTTCTATTGTTTCAAAAAAATTAATAAAAAACTTATTATATTCTTTTACGTATTGTTCATTTACTAATCTTCCTTCTCCACCTCTACGCTTTATAGACGTTTTAGGAGATACCAAAAGTCCCAAAAACAAATCTGGATTTATCTTTTTTAAGCAGGTTCTTTGGAATTCGTTAAATTGTTCAACTGAACATTTTTCTTCTTTTAAAAACTTCCATGCATAAAATTTACTGTCAATAATTCCTCAATTTGCTTCAAATGTTCCCTTTTTAAATTCATCTGGCAAGCTCTCCGCAGATTCCTTTAAAATCATTGTCTTATAACCTATAGTTTTAAGCATATTTGATACTGATAAAATTGCCGTACTTTTACCCGCTTCAGGTGTCCCTGAAAACTCTACCATAAAAGGTTGTTTTAATTGCCGCATAATTATGCCTCCAATTTTTATTATTTTTTGTTGGCTTAAATTATATTATATTTTAATTTTATTTTCAATACTTTTTATTCGTTTATCACTAATCCAAAATCCAATTATCGATTTCATCTATTGGTGTTACCAATTCATTTTTATTATAATCCTCAGTAAATACAATATTCATACCCTCTTTTACATTTGAATTAGGACATAATTTTTTTATCTCTTTAAATGTTTGACCTAACCATCCTGCATTTGTCGCAAAAGGTTTTATTGTTTTTCCTGACAAGTCATTTTGTTTTAAAAATGTTCTAATTACTGGAGCTATTGTATACCACCACACAGGACTTCCTATTATAATTTCATCATATTTTTTTAAATCCTTATCTATTTTTTCAATTTGAGGTGTTTTGTTTGAGCTCTCATTATTTTGTTCTTTATTTACTACTGTTTGGTAATTTGTAGAATATGGAATTATAGGCTTTATTTCTAAAATATCGCAACCTAACTTTTCTTCAATTCTTTTTGCTATCATTTTTGTGTGTCCTGTATATGAATAATATACAACTAATTTTTTACTATTTACCATTTATAATTCTCCTTAAATTTTTCTATAAGTTTTTATTCTGGTAATTTATCATATTCCTCGTCTGTAACTTTTTCGCACCACTCATTTGAGGTATTTTCCCCTGGTACTTCAACAGCAATATGACTAAACCATGATTTGGCAGTTGCTCCATGCCAATGTTTTACATTTGCAGGAATTGTTACAACATCTCCCTGTTTTAATTTTCTAGCTTCTTTTCCTTCTTATTGATACCAACCTTCTCCATCAACACAAATTGTAATTTCTGTTTCTAATTTGTAATTTCTTTTTTTATATATTCAATATTAAATTTATCTAAATCACTTATTTTAATATTTCCCTCTGCAAGTGATGATTTTAAGCCCTCTTGGTATTCATTAGGTGCATATATTACTTTTATATACTGACTTTTCTCACAAGGTAAATAATAAATATATTCATCATCTCTATAAATTTCTTCTTCAATGTTGTTACAGTCAAATTCTTTACTGTTGTCTATAATTGCAAATTCTTCTTTAAGACTATACTTTGTATTGTTATAAACTGTCATATTAAAGATTTTTATTACTATTCCTTCTTTATATCCTAACTCATACTTATTACTTTCATTTCCAACTGCATAAATACTATGAACATTGGCTATTGAATAAGTTAAAGACTTCCATTCTACTGTACCACCATCTCTTAATTTAAAAGGTATTGGAACTAATAAAATCATTAAAACTATAATTACTACTACTATTATTACTTTCTTTTTCATAAAACACCTCTCATTTCATAAACTCAATCCAAGCGATAATTTACTAATTATTGTTTGCATTATATCACAAAGGACAGATAATTTTCAACTAATTACCTGCCCTATCTATTGTAATTTACTGTTTTATTTAATGATATTATTTTTTAAACTAAACCATAAGTTATTATCCATTTCTATTTGAATTCCAAGTGTGTTTATAATTTCATAATCTTTCTGTGATATTTTTATCTTATATCTTTCAATAGAAATACACTCCTAAGTTGTTGTTTTCAAATAACATAAAAGTAATTTATTATTATCTAATTATTTGCTCTTATATTAGACTATTTTTCTTTTATTAATTTAACTATTCCTTGAATTAAATATCCGAATCCCAGTCCTACAACTGCAAATAATAATGCAATAAAAAAATATTCATATACTTGAAATCTATTTGAAGTTGAAGCCCAAATAAATCCTATTGCTCCAAATAATATAGCACTTCCACGATATATCAATTTAAGTGCCTCCATATTAAATTTGCTTTTTTCTTGTTTACTTGTTGCATTTAATAATTCATCAACTGTTGTTCCAAGTATTTCTGCTAATTTTGGAATGGAATTAACATCAGGGCAAGATAAATTTCTTTCCCATTTTGACACTGCCTTATCTGTTACGCTCATTTTCTGTGCTAACTCATTCTGTGTCATACCTTTTTCTTTTCTTAAATAACTAATTATTTCTCCAATAGTTTTGTTTGACATATCCAATCCCTCCTTTGATTGTTAATTCCATTGTACTATCCTTTTTTCACAAACTCAACCGACAATCAGTTTACTTTAATAAACCATTAGTTTAGTTGTTTCTTTTACTAGACAAATTACTATTTTTCTAACTAATTACTAAATTGTAATTTTGTGTTATCTTTCAAAATCACTTTCTTTACTTTTATTATACATTTTTACACCTTTTTTTACATCTAATGGAATAACTACATTTCTAAATAATGCAGAGCCCTCATCAATCCAATCTCCATAAAAAGTAATATCTTGTGTCCTTTTTCTTGGTTTTACTTCACATTCTACTGATAAACTTTCACTTTTACCTGCAAAATTTGTTACTTTTCCATCTGAATATATAATTGAATTTCCGTTAAGTTTGTATTTTTGTGGATTCATAAGTTTTCCTGTAATACCTGCCATTTGTTCGACTTCTCCTACTGCATTTGCAAATACAACAGGACAATTAAACGCATTTCCATAAGAGCTAACTAATGTAATAATTTTTTGTTTATCTTCTTTTTCCCTATCTTTATCTGTTGCCCAAGCGTGAGGCATTAAAATCATACTTATATCTTCACTTTTTATTGAATCATAAAATGCTTTTTTATGAGAGTCAAAACATATTGAAATAGCAATTTTTCCAAGTGGTGTTTCGATAATATGACCAAACTTTCCTCTCTTAAAAATATTAGATTCAGGCTCACTTTTTCTAACTGTTCCAAGAATGCCATCAGAATTTGCTATCAAATATGAATTATAAATATCGTTCTCTGCTTTTTCTACAAATCCTGCTCCAATATAAATATTATATTTTCGTGCAATCTCTGTTGCCCATTCTTTTGTTAATTCTCCATTACTTTCAGCATACTGCCATATTTTTTGATTAGGAATATAACTAGATGTAGATAATTCAGTTAAAATAACAAAATCTGTTTCATCAATATTTTTTATTTGTTCTTCTATATATTTTAATCTATTTTGAATACCCAAAATATTATTATTAACTTGTATAACTGTTATTTTCATAAATACATCCCCCTATAACTTACTATCTTTTGTTCCGATTATAACATAAAGGACAGATAATTTTCAGCTAATTACCTGTCCTACAATTTGTAATTTGTCTTTCAATGTGTGTGCTGTTGCCATAATTCTTCTTTATTTAAATTAAATGTACTACTATCCCAATAACGCCTATCATTGCTAATCCTAAACTTGGCATTATAATTCCTGGTAAATCTTGAAATTTATCTGGGTTAATTTTTCTAAACACTACACCTATAATTAAGAATACTATTGAATTTAGTAAAGCCATCCACTTTGGTACCCCTAAAGCTCCACTAAGTACTGCTATTACAACACATATATCTGCAATCATTAAAATACAATATAATAGAAAAAATGGAAACATTATAGCTTTATAGAAACCTTCCAATGTGTTGTCTGCAATTTTAAAATTTGTTTTGCCATTATCAGTAATTCTTTTATAAATAACTGCCTGAACACATAGTAAAGCATGAACAAATAAGCCACCTATGCAACCTATAAATCCTGTTATTAAAATTATATTTGATAGTATTGTATTATTTTCTCTAATCATATCTGCCATAGCATAAAACCCAAACCCAACAAATATTACGCCAAACATTGCACATATAATAGATACTCCAAATCTCCATTCAGACATTTTGCTCCAATTACTATCAATATTTTTTGATGCTCCTAACTTTTTATTGCCTTTTCCTTTTAAGTCAAATAATAAATCACCAGCACAACATAGTAGACCTCCGACTAACCCCATAATACTAAAAATCAAATTCATAACCATTACCTCTTTCTATTATTTCTTTTTATAAAAATGAAAATCACAGCAATCTTCACCATATCCTAAAGTCTTTGTTCTTGAAAATCCTATTTTCTCAAGTTTTCCATAAGTAACATTATCAACATCACAGAAAAGATGACATAATTTTGCACAATCATTTTCAATACAAGCTGTATGCCAAAGGCACTTCTTCATTGTTACGTCAAAGTAATTCTTACCATGTTTTTGTGTGCTTTCCCACAAATCTGTTTTACGTACAACTCGAAGAAATATATTGCTATAAAGAAAATAAAAGCATGGTACTTTTTCCATTTTTTTCATAGACAAATGCTTTTGTTTTGCAACTATATCAATCATGTATTTTCGCATATGCTGATATACTTCTTCATCAGATAATCCATCTTTTAACATTACTTTATATAATGCTATACGAGGAATAATTGTTTGAATAAGTGTTTTGGTTTGATTTTCTGACTTATCCTTTATGTTTTTTATAAGTTCATTAAGTATTATCTCTTGCTTATTAAATAATTCATTTCCATTATTCTCTCCAAATTCTTCTATTAAAAATATTTTTATTTGTTTTTGTTGTTTTATATTCATACTTATAAATCCTCCATAAATTACTACTTATTATTATATTTCTTTTATAACTTTACAAGGATTCCCAACTGCTACACTATTTGATGGAATTTCTTTATTTACAACACTTCCTGCACCTATTACAACATTATCTCCAATAGTTACTCCAGGAAGTACATTCACATTTCCACCAATCCATACATTATTTCCTACTTTAATAGGTTTGGCATATTCTAATCCTTTATTTCTAGTTTCATAATCTAATGGGTGTCACGCCGTATAAAAGCCACAATTAGGTGCGATAAAAACGTTATCACCAAATTCTACTTTCGTCCCATCTAATATTATACAATTATGATTCATATAAAAATTTTCTCCTACAAAAATGTTATAACCATAATCACACCAAAAGTTCTGTTCAACAATTATCTATTATATTCAAAGCAAACATCTTTAGCCTTATATCTATCTTTTATTAATTCTTTATCATAATTGGCATCATATAATTCTCCTGCCAACATCTTATCTTTTTCTGACATGATTTCCTCCTATTATAACAGCAAATTTAAGTTTTTGTTAGATTTTTTAAATTATTATCCCATTTTGAACCTTTTTTACATATATAAAAATCACAGCAGTCTTTGCCTTCGGCTAAAGTTTTTGTTCGATAAAGTACACCACCCATCATATCAACTGACATAATATCTAAAACGCACATATATTTTATTAATTCTGGATGATTTAATTTTCTTGCTAAAGCACATATTCCACATTTCTTATAAATAATAGTATACTCATTTTCATCTCTTCCTTTGATAAACTCTGTTTTCCAATTAAATTCATTATTACTAGCTTTATTATCTCTTTCTACATTTTTTTCTTTTTGGATTTGAGCCTTCTTTGTAAATGGTTTTTTAGCAATAAAAGCTTTTTCTATTAGAGGTGAATTAATTGTTGCTTTAACCATTTCTCCGAATTCTTCATCTTCTATTTTTTCCTCGCAAGTTTCATAAAACGCTAACCAAAGAGCAGCACCACTTAAACAAACTCGTAAAGAATTTTTTCTTAACTCTCCTATATCAGGTAATTCAGTTACTATCTGCTTATAACGTTTTTTTGTGTTTATTCTTAATAATTTTATATTCCAATTTGGATGTTTCTCACTTAAAAAGTCAATAATTGCTTTATTCATAGCATACCATATTAATGTTTCACAATAAGTATATTTCATTTAATTTTACTTCCTTTCAAATTACTATTTATCTTTTATATTTTCCTTATCTTTCTTAATCTGCTTACTATATCTGTCTTCCTCTCAACTCCTCGTATCTAACCATTCAAATTCGCGTACCCTGTCGTTCTTCATTAAAACAGTTATAATATCAAGGGTTTTGAGGCTTTTATTCGCCATTTTTTCTTGTTTTTCGTATTTTTCATAATCTTATGTAAGTGTTCATACATAAGTTTTTTAAGTTTTTGCGGTTATAATATATAACCTCCTTAAAACTTTTCAAATTATATCATAAAATTTAATTTTTTTCTATAAAATTACAGAAAAAAGAGAGATAAATTCTCTTTAAAGTATATCTCCCTTTCTTCTTTTTATATATTGAATTAAATAATTGTATTCATCTTCATATTTAAACTTAACTTTAATTTTCTTATCTTCATAAACATATATATCATCTATTAGTCCATCTATAAGTTCTCTTGATAATGAATTTACATTCTGATATTTTTCAAAATATTCAATCCATTCTCCAGAGGTACTCATTTTGTCTAAATTCTGTAATTCTTTATAGTTTTCTTCAATATATGCTTCATTTTTCCTTATTTGCCTTCCGTATTCTTGGGTGTAGTCATTATATTCCTTTTCTGTAATAATGCCTAATTTCCAATCCTCGTAAGCCTCTTTTCTTAACTTTCTTTTAATATTCAATGTTTCTTCACATTTATTGATATTTTCTAGCAAATAACTTCTACGATTATCATTAAATGTTTTACTATCTATTTGTCCTTTTATTCTTTTCATATCTATTATAAGTCCAATTTGAACTTTTACGCTTTCTAAAACTGCTTTTTCTAATTCATCATTTTTTATACTATGCTTTGTACAAATTTCTCCACCAGACCTCATATATGCAGAACACATATAATGATAATAATTTCTAGGTTGTCCTTTATATTTTCCTGGTATCTTTTTACTCATTGCCCTTTGGCAATCTCCACATTTAATATGTCCTGCAAATATGGATATTTTTCCATCTGTATTCATTCTTGTATCTCTGTCTAGTATTGCTTTTTGTACCTTATCAAATGTATCTCTATCTATAATTGCATCATGTGTATCTTTTACAATAATCCATTCTTCTTGTGGTACTAATACTCTTTTATGTATTTTATAACTAATTAGTTTTCCTTTGTTTTGAACTAAATCTCCACAATACATTTGATTTCGTAAAATATCTCTAATTGTTGTTGAACACCAAGAATATGTAACTTTATCGGTATTATTCTTAAATGGTGTTTTCATTTTTAAATCTATTGCTCTATGTCCTGTTGGATTTAATATTCCTAATTCATTTAATTTTTTTGCTATTGCTGTTCTTCCATATCCATTTAAAGTAAGTTCATATATCATTCTAACGACTTTTGCTGCATCTTCATCAATAATTAAATGGTGTACATCATCTGGATCTTTGATATATCCATAAGGTGCATAAGCTCCAACATATTCCCCTTTTTTCATTTTTACATTTAATACTGCCTTTATTTTATTTGATATATCTCGACAGTATTCGTCATTTATTAAATTCTTAAAAGGTACAATTATGCTATTAACTGATTCAGGATTTTTTATGCTATCTATTTGGTCATTAACTGCAATAAATCTTATATTATATAAAGGAAATACTTTTTCAATATAATTTCCAACTTCAATATAGTTTCTTCCTAATCTTGATAAATCTTTTACAATAACAGTATTAAATTTCTTTTCATATAAGTCTTCTAACAATTTTTCAAATCCTGGTCTATTAAAAGTAGTTCCAGAAAATCCATCATCTGTATAATAATCATATACTTCAATATCTGAATTATCTTTTAAAAATTGATTTAATAACATTCTTTGATTTGTTATACTATTACTTTCTTCTTTATCTCCATCTTCTACTGATAATCTTATATATATTGCTGCTTTATATTGATAACTTTTCACATTATCTTTTTCTCCTTTATTATATTTACTTTGTCTAGGCATTAGTATTTCCCCCTTCCTTTACAATTTTCAAATAATCCATTGCTAATTTAAAAGCGTCTTCATACTTAAATACTAATTTAATTTTTCTACCATCATTATTGATATAAATTTTTTCTATTAAGTCATTTAACATTTCTTTTGTAATCTTCCTTTGATTTTTATATTTCATTAAAGTATCTACCCAGTTATTTTCAGCAACATTCTTATAACTTAATCTTGCCTCCATTAACTTTGCTTTTTCTTTTTTAATTTGTTCCTTTATATTTTCTTCCTCTGTAACATTCTCTCTGATAAAAGCAATATATTCTTGCTCGTCAATTTCCATATCTCTATATTTTGTGAAATATTTTGTTCTTTCTTTATCAAGTCTTTCTAATTTATTTTTTAAATTCTCAACATTCTCTTTTATTTTGTCTGCATATTCTTTATTTTCTTTAACAGATAATCTTGCATTTTCAAATCCATTTAGTAAATCTATATGATATTTAATACTTCTAAAAATACATATTTTTAACTTGTCCACATCTATTACATAAGGTTTATCATTTTGATTATTGCATTCTTTACATTCCAATACATATTTTTCAATTTCAGTATCATTTATCATACTTTTTTCTTTTATAGTTGCTACTAATGGCTTATTACAATTACTGCAAAATACAATTCCGTCAAATATAGAAATATTTTCTATTCTTCTGTTCCAATTAAACTTTCTATCTTTTCTTATTTTTTGTATATTAAAAAATCTTTCTTTTTCTATAATTGGTTCATGTGCATTTTCAATTATAATGTAATCTTCTTTATCGTTTTTTAATCTCTTATGTACTTTATAACTAATTCCTCTTGTCTTGTTTTGAACTAAATCCCCACAATAAACTCTATTATCTAATATCTTTCCGACAATACTTGCTGTCCATTGTTTTGCAACTTTACTACTTGATGATGTGATTTTTAAAATCTTACAGTTATATTCGCTTGGTGTTAATACATTTTTTTCATTTAATTCTTTAGTAATTAACACATTACCAATTCCAGATTCGCATAAATCAAATATTCTTCTTACAACACTTGCTGAAGCCTCATCTACTATTAGTTTGTGTTTATTATTTTCATCTCTTATATAGCCAAAAGGTGGTATTCCCCCTATATATTTCCCCTCTTTTTTCATAACCTCAAATGTCTTTATCAATTTATCTGATACATCTTTGCAATACATTTCATTCATTATATTTTTTAAAGGAAAAATAATATCATCTACTGACTTTTTATCTTTATAACTATCTATCTTTTCACAAACAGATATAAATCTTATATTATCTTTCATAAATGAATTTATCTTATTTCCAACTTCAATATAGTTTCTTCCAAAACGAGATAAATCTTTTACTATAACTGTATTTACTATTTCTTTTTCTATATCTTTCATCATTTTCTTGAAAGCAGGTCTATCAAAAGTTGTTCCAGAAAATCCGTCATCAATATAATATTCTTTAACATTAAGTTCTTTATTTTGTTCCAAATACATATTTAAAAGTTCTTTCTGATTGATAACACTATTACTTTCTGCTTTATCTCCATCTTGAACTGATAATCTAATATATACGGCAACATTCCATACTTTTGATTTATTTATTTCAATATCATATTTACTTTTTCTACCTCTTTTCATTTTCTAAAACCTCCTACACCCAAATAGTAGCATAACCTTTGATTTTATCCTATTTTACTAAAATTCCTCAATTCTAAAATTTACACATTTGACATTTCTCTCATTTTGTATTCATTTATTAAAGTAGCGTCTATACACTCCATTGGAGATATATTAGAATTATCTGAAAACTCCATTTCCACTACTATATTTCCAACTCTAATTGCATAAGGATTTTTAATCTTTTGAAAGAAATTAAGTATTCTCGATTCTAATGAAGTATTAGAATCTATACTAATATTATCAATTTTATCAATTCTTCTATTTGCAATATCTGCTTGTAAATTTTCTTTGCTTTTCTTTAGTTTGTATTCTAATTGATTAATTTTCTCCATAACTTTTCCTTTCAAAAAAGATGCTAGTAAAAAACTAACATCTTTCTTTATTATTTATTTTTCATATTTATTCATTAAATATTCTGCCATTCCCTCCACTCCATCTTTTGCATATAAAGTTTGTAGTGGATCTATGCACTTTTTAAAATTCCTCATATTTATTTCATTTGCTGATTTTGTTAAATTATGTAATGCAATTTCTCCATAAGCTCTTACTTGTTCCCATGTATAAAGTTCTTTACCCATTTGAAAAACCTCCTAATTTTTATTTTTCTAATTTTTTTCTTTCTTATTTGTTCTTTTTCATAATCTCTCCAGTATTGTGCTTCTTCTTCTAATTCATAAGCTCTTTCTTGTTCTGACTTACTTTTACTGCCACCTATAATTATTAAAATCATAGGTAGTCCCATTAAAAAGAATAATATTATAATCATTGAAATAATATCTAACATTTTAGCCTCCATTTTAATAGTTAAATTATTTTAACTTTAATTGTTCCATTCATTTATTAGATTGCTATTGTTCCTAGCAACATTGGTTATCTACCACCCAGAACTCTGGTTTGTACTCATTGCGTGGGACGCACCATTATAGAAACATTATGGTCTATTCCTATAACTTTACGCTCGTTCTATGACTATACAAAAGTATCCAAACTACTTCATAATAAGATAACATTCTTATTAGATATCTAAATAGTTGCTAACCCACCTAGAATGTAGTTCTTGTCGTTCTAATAAAATCTATTCAATTTTCAATGTGCATACCATAGTAGAAGTTTTTTAACCCTTCTACTATGAACAGCACAAAAAAATCGAAAAAGTGGACATCAAATTTCAAATTTTTTATAAATTTTTTTATTTCGTATCAATTCAATAGAATATGTAATCAATTCGCTCTTTAAATCCTCGTTAATTTCCCCATCATCATCTTTAGAATTACTATTTATAAGTTTCATTATTTTGTCTAATACTCTTACTAATGCTGTATCATCATATACAGCTTGTCTTAATAATTTATAAAACTCTGTATTATATTGCATTTCTTCATTCCTCCATAACCTTTTTTAGTTTCTTTAAAGCTCTAGTTCTTCTTTTCTTTAAAGTTTCTATATTTTCATTTGTTATTTCAGATATTTCCTTATAACTTAATCCCTGTGTATATAATAGGTTTAATAATTTAATTTCAGTATCATTTAAAACTCCTATACTTGATATATCTTCATTTATAACATCTTTTGAATTTGGACATTCAATTTCTTCTAGTTCAACCTCATAATCTCTCATTCTCTCATAATCTCTAAAATAATTTAATCTCATGTGATAAAGTGCTTTTTGCATATAATTTATAAATTTTGCAAGTACAACATCATCTTCTAATTCTTCATTAGACATAAGAAAAACCTCCTATTCACTCAAATTTCAGTTAATTCAAGTAATAGGAGGTCCTCTACATTTAGGAGCTAAAAACACAAAATGAGCAGAAAAGTCTATAAAATCTTTTCTACTCACTTTGAAATATTCAATTATATTGAAATCAATCAAGACAATTCTCAAATCTACACACCTCTTAATGCGTAGATTTTTAGAACATAAACATAAACATTTCTATAAAGCTACGCCAAAAAATCTCTCATAAAATTTTTTTCCTTCATCATGTTTATGCTTAATAAGTACATAGAATGGAATTGTCTTATATAAAAACAAAAAAGCACACAATTAACCCTTAAAAGTTAGTGTATGCTTTCTAAATTATTTTTATATAATAAATAAAAATCCATCTTATCCCTCCCTGATTTTAAAAAAACATCATTGGTAATCTGATGGATTTCTCTTTCGTTTTTAATTTCATCGACATAGTACCACATTTTTTGACACAAAAACTAAATAGTTTATGAAATGCCTAAATTTATATACAAAAGTCAATTTTTTTATTTTAGTATATGAAATATGCTATTTCATATAATGATTATAACTATCAAAATATGCTTTTTTCCGATATTTTCTGGTAATTTCAATAAAAATATATCATATTTCTATCGCAAAATTTGTCGAATTGTGCAAATATACAAATTTTTTCTGTTCGTAATAGTCTATTTTCCCTAGAATTATTATATTTGCCCTAGTAAGTGGAATAATTATATAGGGGGAAAAAAATGATAATTAAAAACTTTAAAAATAGTAGAGAAAATATTGATATAAAACAAAAAGATATTGCAGAGTTCTTTAATTTGAACTTTACTACAATATCTGGTTGGGAAACTGGAAAAGATACTATCCCATTAAGAAGATTAATTGAATATGCTAATCATTATAACTTTAGTCTTGATTACTTGTTTGGTATAACAAATAAAAATGATGAATCATATTTGCCATTAGAAATAGATATAGATTTAATATCAAAAAATCTTCGCATACTTCGTAAAAGAAATTCTATGACACAAGAAGAAGTTGCAAAGAAAATCAATACATCACAAGCAAATTATGCACACTATGAAAATTCTAAAAACTTAATACCAACAACATTTTTGTATAGTTTAACACTTGTCTATAAACCTTTTTCAATAGATAAGTTATTAGGTAGAAAAAAGCAATAGGTCTTATGCTGACTTATTGCTTTCTATTTTTGTAAATTCTAAATCTTTAAATAATTTTGGTAATGTTTCCATCACTTTATCTTGTGTTAAGAGTTTTTCCATATATTCATTAAATCCATAACCATTAACAAACATATCTCTTTTTCCTTTTGAAACAGTTAAAACAATAACAGGAATATTAAAGTTGTCTATTTCTCTTAATCTCATAAGAGTTTCTGGTCCATCACAATGACCAGAATCATAAATATTATTGCTTATTATTAAATCATATTTTTCATTATTTTTAATTCTTTCAATTATTTCAATACCTGAATTAGCAATAGTTACATTTAATCCCACACTTTCTAATACAGATGTTGTATTAGATACAGATGCTCTATTATAATCTCCTACTAATATTCTCAATTCTTTATTTGAGCTATATTTAGTTTTTGTATCAACTATTGAAGATATATTTTTCCTAACCTCATTTTCCCATTCTCCTATTTTCATTACTGGTTGTTCATCATAATTAAACTCTCCATGTTCTTCCTTTACTGCTCTAATTTTTTTACTAAATCTATTAGGATCTTCTTTTATTTTCTTATCCTCTTTTTTAAATTCTTTATTTTCTTTTATTACAAAGTAGCTATCTACTCCAATTAAAATAACTATTAATATTACAATAAATATTTGTTCCATTATATATCCTCCTTATAATATGCTATTTTCCCAAGTTGTTTTTAATAAAAAAACAGCACTCTCTTTAATCAATTTGTGCTGCTTTTCTTCTGTAATAATTTTATATCAAGCATTATACCATTTTCAATATTTTAAGTCAACGGATATCCGTGTATATTTTCTTAACTTTTCTTATAAAATATTAAAAGAAAGTGAGGGATTTATAATGTTGTTTAAAAAAGCTTTAAGCCAAAGAATTGAAGAATTATGTGCAGATAGAAAAATAACAATAAATAAGTTAGCTGAAACTTCCACTATTCCTCCATCAACATTAAGAGATATCGTTAATTGCAAAGTTGAAAATCCAAGTTCTATGGTAATATATCAAATTTGTAAAACATTAAAAATATCATTAAAAGAATTTTATGATTCTAAACTATTCGAGGATATAGATGATTAAAAGGTTGCCATTTAAGACAGCCTTTTTTATTTATTTAAATCTAAAAACACGAAAAGAAGCAAAAATTCTGCTTCTTTTCGTGTTTTGCCTATACAATACGTTCTAAATTATTCATTATTGGATTTTTTGAATTTACCCATCCAATATTCTCAATGTTAAAATGTAAACCAAACACATTAACCTTTGAATAAATTTCTTTCAAAAATGTACCTTTGTCGTAACTCTTACCCTCATAGATAAAGTTTTTAGTAACTTTAAATTTAGCTTTGCCCATAATCCTAATCCCTTTCTTAAAAAAATACTTGCTACTCTAAAGCTTCTTTCCATCTCTTGATAAAATCATTTAATTCAATAGGTACTGAAAGTCTTGGATTTGTCTTATACTCTAATATTAGTACAACAAATATCTTCTCAGCAATTATATAGTGAACAATCTTATCATACTTATCAAATCCTCCTTCAGTTGTTTTTACGATAGTTCCAATTTTGTACGGCAATTTAATATTCATTTTTTTCCTCCTTAACAAATCTGTTTACAAGTTACTTGTTACATTGTGTATCTACTTCAATCAACAATAATTCCTTAAAGCCTACTGCATAGTGTATATAATCACTTGGAACCTTCTTATTTGGAAACTCTACCAACTGATAATAGCCATTACAATTAGAAATAAAGCTTGCTGAAGATATTAATGGTGAAAAAGCATGTTCTTTATGATATCCGTACCAAGTTTCTCCTCCAAAACCATCGTTATCTTTATTATAATGATAACAACCCAGTCCGTTAAATTCATAAACATGGTGTTCTACGCCATTTCTCCGTAATTCTTCAATCAACTCTTCTGCTACAAAAATTTGAATATCTTTTGTAACGCTTAATGATTGCTTTATAACTTCAAATATGCTTTCTGCTTTAGTTATAGATACATAGACCTCTTTAACTTTCATAAGATTTCCTCCTTCAATAATAATTGTGTTGTGTACTCGTTCTATATGCTAACTCCAAAAGGAGATTATAAAAATTTAATTATGTGAATTATATCACGATTTTGTATAAAAGTAAAGAAAGGAACTATTATGATAATTCCTTTCTTTACACTTTCAATATCCAATTACAATTTAATCAGTTCTATTAATTGTTTTTCAGTAACTATTCTTTTTCTTCCTGTCTACGAAGAAATTCTCTTGAACTTGTATCACGAAATTCTGATACTCCATATTTCTTTTCAAGTTGTTCAATTTCTTCCTGTGTTGCTTTTTCAGGTTTTAAATATAGATCTTTGTAATCTTCAAATGCCATACTATTTTCCTCCTGTGCAATCCCCACCTTGAAATGGTCGATACGCATTGTTTTTTTCATAATTGGTATAATTACTTGTGTTAACTCCCATTTTCCTAATATCACTCTTATAATGTCTAAATGCAATTTCATCTTCCTTTGA
>OLOP01000554.1_pt1 | contig 29135 bp, 17 predicted proteins | sample 1672381 | NCBI WGS metagenome assembly OLOP01 (sample SAMEA3136678, study PRJEB25190) | human gut metagenome | biome: human gut; feature: human-associated habitat; material: faeces | place: Austria | collected 2013 | reverse complement strand
TGGCAATCAACTTCGACCTGGTAATGGCAACGGCGCTGATTAACTTTGGTGCGCTGGTGGCGTTCACCTTTGTTAACCTGTCGGTCATCTCGCAGTTCTGGATCCGTGAGAAGCGTAACAAGACGCTGAAAGATCACTTCCAGTATCTGTTCCTGCCGATGTGTGGTGCGCTGACCGTTGGTGCGCTGTGGGTTAACCTGGAAGAAAGCTCAATGGTTCTGGGTCTGATCTGGGCGGCTATCGGCCTGATTTACCTGGCTTGCGTCACCAAGAGCTTCCGTAACCCGGTTCCGCAGTACGAAGACGTAGCATAATCATCTTTTCTAATAATAAACCGGAGTCGAATGAACATTTGGCTCCGGTTTTTTTATTCTTTTTTATCGAAATCCTCATTAATAACCATTTGTTCTAATTTAGAGAATTTGGTTATTGGTCTGCATTCCACCAGTCATGAATAATTTCCCCATTAACATTCATCTGGTTAATTAATTTATGTTTTCAATGATATTAAGCGGGCTAATTTGTGGTGCTCTGCTGGGATTTGTCATGCAGCGTGGGCGTTTTTGCCTGACAGGTGGTTTTCGCGATATGTATATCGCGAAAAATAATCGCATGTTTTACGCCTTGCTGATTGCAATTTCGGTACAAAGCGTGGGGGTTTTTGCGTTAATTCAGGCGGGCCTACTGACTTACGAAGCCGGGGCGTTCCCGTGGCTTGGTACTGTTATAGGTGGGTATCTTTTCGGGCTGGGAATTGTTCTGGCGGGTGGATGTGCCACCGGGACCTGGTATCGCGCGGGTGAGGGATTGATCGGCAGTTGGATCGCGCTTTTCACTTATATGGTGATGAGTGCGGTGATGCGTTCTCCACACGCCAGTGGTTTAAATCAAACCTTGCAGCACTACAGTACTGAACATAACTCTATTGCTGAGACTTTTAATTTGTCTGTGTGGCCGTTGGTTACCGTTTTGCTGGTGATAACGCTCTGGGTGGTGATGAAAGAGTTGAAGAAGCCAAAACTCAAAGTCGCGACCTTACCGCCGCGCCGAACCGGGATCGCTCATATTCTGTTTGAAAAACGCTGGCATCCCTTTGTCACTGCTGTACTCATCGGTTTGATTGCGCTTTTAGCCTGGCCCCTGAGTGAAGCAACCGGACGCATGTTTGGGTTAGGAATCACTTCCCCAACGGCCAATATTCTGCAATTTCTGGTCGCGGGTGACGTGAAATACATTAACTGGGGCGTTTTCCTGGTGTTAGGGATCTTCGTGGGGTCATTTATTGCCGCCAAAGCGAGCCGTGAGTTCCGCGTTCGCGCTGCTGATGCACAAACAACATTACGTAGCGGGTTAGGTGGTGTACTGATGGGCTTCGGTGCCAGCATTGCAGGTGGTTGCTCTATCGGTAATGGACTGGTTATGACTGCAATGATGACTTGGCAGGGCTGGATTGGCCTTGTATTTATGATTCTCGGAGTCTGGACTGCGTCCTGGCTTGTGTATGTTCGACCGCAGCGTAAGGCGCGACTGGCAACTGCTGCGGCAAATTAAGTAAGGTGTAAAGATGGCGATTAAAAAGCTGGATGTGGTGACGCAGGTCTGTCCGTTTCCACTCATAGAAGCAAAAGCAGCACTGGCAGAAATGGCCAGCGGCGATGAGTTGGTAATTGAGTTTGATTGCACCCAGGCAACTGAAGCAATCCCACAGTGGGCGGCAGAAGAAGGGCATGCCATCACCGATTATCAGCAGATTGGCGATGCAGCGTGGAGCATCACCGTTCAAAAAGCCTGACTCAACATTGTCCTCCGCCGTACCAGCGGCGGAGGCTTCAAATTAGACGATCTCTTCCGCGTACTGCCAAAGCGCTTTTAACAGCGCCATTTTCTCTCTGTCATCGGCATATTGTTGTGCCAGCATCTGCAATTCATCTGCATAACCCTGTAAAAACTCTGGCGTGAAGACCTGGCGGCGGTGCTCCAGCCAGCGTTGCTGCTCGGCATAATCCAGCGTCCCCGGGAAGTTGCGTGCCCGATAATTGAACAATAGTTTTTCAATTCGTTTATCAACAAAAGTGATATCCAGTGCCGGTAAATTACGCGGCTCGGTTTCCAGCACAATTTTCATTGCTGCACGATCTGCGTCACTGAAAAAGCCGTTATAAAGCTGTGCATCCACGTTATCTGAAGGCGTAAACGGTTCGGCTTCCGCGAATATCGCCACCACTTTTTCACGCACTTGCGGATTTTCACGCAGAATTTTCAGGTTATCGAGGCAATGCTGACGATTAATTCCCAGTCGGTCGGCATCTTCCGGGCGTAGCGTATTCGCCTGGGCCAGCACCGGACATTTATTGATATGCACCAGTTTAACCGGAACGGCGGCGTTATCGCCAAGATCGGCTTTTGCGGTATATAGACGCTCGCGCAATGTGTCGCTATCCAGTTCCAGTAATGGCGAAATGTCTCCTGCCAAATCCACCATAATTACGGCATTGCGATTTTCAGGATGCCACGCCAGCGGTGCTACCCAGCTGGTATTGCCGCGCCATGCCCCAAACATTCCGGAAACGTGAACCAGGGGTTTCATCTGCGGAACATCAATCAACGCCATTAGTTTGTGTTTATTACGATGGGTAAAGAGATAATCAAACAGGCGTGGCTGACGCGTTTTTACCAGTTTTGCCATCGAAATAGTGGCGTACACATCAGCCATCGCATCGTGTGCGTTGCTATGTTCAATACCATTCGCTTTGGTTAAATGCTCAAGGCGAAAGCTCGGTAGACCGTCATCATTTTCAGGCCAGTTTATTCCTTCCGGGCGCAGGGCATAACAGGCACGCATAACATCCAGTAAATCCCAGCGCGAGTTATCATGCTGCCAGCTCCAGGCGTAAGGATCGTAGAAATTACGATAAAAAACGTTGCGTGTGACTTCGTCGTCGAAACGCACATTGTTGTAGCCCAGAATACAGGTCTTCGGTACGGTAAAAAGCGAGTGAATACGGGCGGCAAACGCGGCTTCGTTTTCTCCTTTCGCCCGTGCCTCCTGCGGGGTAATACCGGTAATTAATACTGCTCCAGGCTGGGGTAAATAGTCATCCGCGGGCTTGCAGTAAAAGACTTCGGGTTTGCCGATGACATTGAATTCGTTATCAGTGCGAATGGCTGCGAACTGTGCAGGGCGATCTAATGCGGGGTGCGTTCCAAAGGTTTCGTAATCGTGAAACAAAAAGGTAGATTGTTGCTTACCGTCATTCATCATTAGGTTAAATCCGTTGTTTCTGCTGTCTGCCAGAGTATCAAATATCACCGTGCTAATCAGCTTTAGCGCGACAATTTGGCAGCGAGTGACAACAGATCATGTCAGATAAAAATGAGATAGTAGTCACATTTTCTTGCACTTTATTCCAGCCAGTTCATAAGTATTTCCGTAAAAAGAACAGCTATTTGAAACTCCTGAGGGTTTGCTGTTGAAACGCCGTCTTATTATTGCTGCTTCTTTGTTCATTTTTAACTTATCGTCTGGTTTTGCGGCGGAAAACATTCCTTTTTCACCTCAGCCTCCAGAGATTCATGCCGGGTCCTGGGTATTGATGGATTACACCACCGGTCAGATTCTCACCGCGGGTAATGAGCATCAACAGCGCAATCCCGCCAGCCTGACAAAGCTGATGACGGGTTATGTCGTGGATCGCGCTATCGATAGTCATCGCATTACGCCAGACGATATTGTCACCGTAGGGCGCGATGCGTGGGCGAAAGATAATCCAGTGTTTGTCGGTTCTTCACTGATGTTTTTGAAAGAGGGCGATCGCGTATCGGTACGTGATTTAAGCCGTGGTTTAATTGTGGATTCCGGAAATGACGCTTGTGTTGCACTGGCTGACTATATTGCCGGTGGGCAACGGCAGTTTGTTGAAATGATGAACAACTATGCCGAGAAGCTGCATCTCAAGGATACGCATTTTGAAACAGTGCATGGTCTGGATGCACCTGGCCAGCATAGCTCGGCTTATGATTTAGCTGTGCTTTCTCGCGCTATCATCCACGGCGAGCCCGAGTTTTATCATATGTATAGTGAGAAAAGCCTCACCTGGAACGGTATTACCCAGCAAAACCGTAACGGGTTATTGTGGGATAAAACCATGAATGTTGACGGCCTGAAAACGGGTCATACTTCTGGTGCCGGGTTTAATCTCATTGCTTCGGCTGTGGATGGGCAGCGTCGTCTCATTGCAGTGATAATGGGTGCTGACAGCGCAAAAGGTCGTGAGGAAGAGGCAAGAAAATTACTGCGTTGGGGGCAACAAAACTTTACTACGGTGCAAATTTTGCACCGTGGGAAAAAGGTTGGTACGGAACGCATCTGGTATGGCGATAAAGAAAATATCGACCTGGGAACGGAACAAGAGTTCTGGATGGTGCTACCGAAAGCCGAAATTCCACATATCAAAGCCAAATATACCCTTGATGGTAAAGAGCTCACCGCGCCAATTAGCGCCCATCAGCGGGTAGGGGAAATTGAACTTTACGACCGTGATAAACAGGTGGCGCACTGGCCGCTGGTTACCCTGGAATCTGTCGGGGAAGGCAGCATGTTTTCTCGCCTGAGTGATTATTTCCACCATAAGGCCTGACCTTTCTTTTGCAGCAGACTGGCAGGAGTGCGAGTCTGCTCGCATAATCAACACTCATTCCTTGTGGTTTTAACATTGCAACTATGCTGTATATAAAAACAGTAATAATGGAGGCGTCATGAACTACGAGATTAAGCAGGAAGATAAACGTACCGTTGCAGGTTTCCATCTCGTTGGCCCGTGGGAACAGACGGTAAAGAAAGGTTTTGAGCAGTTGATGATGTGGGTAGATAGCAAAAATATTGTGCCGAAGGAGTGGGTTGCTGTCTATTACGACAATCCGGATGAAACACCCGCCGAAAAATTACGCTGCGACACCGTCGTGACGGTACCGAATAACTTTACGCTCCCCGAAAACAGTGAGGGCGTCATTCTGACAGAAATTTCAGGTGGTCAATATGCGGTGGCGGTGGCTCGTGTAGTCGGTGATGATTTTGCTAAACCCTGGTATCAGTTCTTTAATAGCCTCTTGCAGGACAGTGCTTATGAAATGTTACCAAAGCCCTGCTTCGAGGTTTACTTGAACAATGGCGCGGAAGATGGGTACTGGGATATCGAAATGTATGTTGCGGTGCAGCCAAAACATCACTAATTCATCTCAGGGCGGTGTGTTGACGCGAAGACCACTCTTTTTTTGAAAGCGAAAAGAGTAAGATGCGCCTTTCAATTTTTTCGCTCCTGCCGGGAAATTACACTGTTCCCGGTTTGTCCGTCGGATAATTCAGAGGCGCGCCTTCTGGCCGACAGATGAGTTATGAGCGCTTTTAATCTTCATTACGGAGTTTCTGCGTGCGTGCCGATAAGTCATTAAGCCCGTTTGAAATCCGGGTATACCGCCATTACCGCATTGTGCATGGTACTCGGGTCGCGCTGGCATTCCTGCTCACTTTTCTCATTATCCGCCTGTTTACTATCCCGGAAAGCACCTGGCCGCTGGTCACCATGGTGGTGATTATGGGGCCAATCTCGTTCTGGGGTAACGTTGTCCCTCGTGCCTTCGAACGTATTGGCGGTACGGTGTTGGGGTCGATTTTAGGTCTTATCGCTCTGCAACTGGAGTTAATCTCGTTACCGCTGATGTTAGTCTGGTGCGCGGCGGCGATGTTTCTTTGCGGTTGGCTGGCGCTGGGCAAGAAACCGTATCAAGGTTTATTGATTGGGGTGACGCTGGCAATTGTTGTTGGTTCCCCGACAGGTGAAATTGATACGGCGTTATGGCGAAGCGGCGATGTGATCCTCGGCTCTTTACTGGCAATGTTGTTTACCGGTATCTGGCCACAACGAGCGTTCATCCACTGGCGCATTCAACTGGCAAAAAGTCTGACCGAGTATAATCGGGTCTATCAATCTGCATTCTCACCGAACTTACTCGAACGCCCACGTCTGGAAAGCCATCTACAAAAACTCCTGACCGATGCCGTGAAAATGCGTGGGCTGATTGCGCCCGCCAGCAAAGAAACCCGTATTCCAAAATCGATATATGAAGGTATCCAGACCATTAATCGCAATCTGGTTTGTATGCTGGAGTTGCAAATCAATGCATACTGGGCCACGCGCCCCAGCCATTTCGTGTTATTGAACGCGCAAAAACTTCGTGATACCCAGCATATGATGCAGCAAATACTGCTGAGCCTTGTTCATGCGCTGTACGAAGGTAATCCGCAGCCGGTTTTTGCCAATACGGAAAAATTGAACGATGCTGTGGAAGAGCTGCGTCAGTTGCTGAATAACCACCATGACCTGAAGGTTGTGGAAACACCAATCTATGGTTATGTGTGGCTGAACATGGAAACGGCACATCAGCTTGAGTTGCTATCGAATCTGATTTGCCGGGCCTTGCGCAAATAATTCCTGAACTTCAGAATCATCTTGCTGCTGCTTCGATTCAGCAAGGATAAAGGGTATGATAGTGAAAAGGGATAAAAGCATTGTCATCTGCGGCAGCTATGAGTAATGTTGGCCCTAACGAATAGCGGTTGCTTAAACGAATCCGACTCTCACATTATCAGGGGTATAAAAATGGAAACTACCAAGCCTTCATTCCAGGACGTACTGGAATTTGTTCGTCTGTTCCGTCGTAAGAACAAACTGCAACGTGAAATTCAGGACGTTGAGAAAAAGATCCGTGACAACCAGAAGCGCGTCCTGCTGCTGGACAACCTGAGCGATTACATCAAGCCGGGGATGAGCGTTGAAGCAATCCAGGGCATCATCGCCAGCATGAAAGGTGACTATGAAGATCGCGTTGACGATTACATCATCAAAAATGCCGAGCTCTCCAAAGAACGCCGCGATATCTCCAAAAAGCTGAAAGCTATGGGCGAAATGAAAAACGGCGAAGCGAAGTAATTCCTGTTTTATTCAATGAGGGTTGCCCGGCAACCCTCATTGCTCATTGTTTCTTTTCTGTGTATCACCGTCATCATTCCCATCTGATAACCTATTGAAATTAGCGACAGCCTTCTTCTGTATGCAGCAAGGCAAAAAGTTCTGCAACTCCATTGTTATTAACCGCACTGGTTACTAACACGTTGTGCGCTCCAGCTTCCCGTAACCAACTTTTCACCAAAGATATTTGTTCCATGCTGGCTAAATCTGCTTTGGTTACTACTCCAATGACCGGGCGATTCATTGACGAGGTAAAGCCTGGCGAAAAAGGGGACCACGGTGCGTCCGCATTAAGCACCAGGGCGATAATGTCCGCTTCGCAGGCGCTGACCAACAGAGCACTGTAGAGGCTGCGGTTTTATCGGTGAGGACTGGCAGCAAGATTTCCAGCCTCTTGACGGTGGGCCTGTGCAATCGTTATCAGATGCGTATAGCGATTATTCAGTGCTGCTATTGATAGCAGCTGAAAGCGAGATATCCGTACCAGAATGGCTCCCTCATTCTGAGGGAACGACGGTAATTGTGATTGCAGAACACAATGCCCGTTTGCTGACTGGTCCGGCTGGTGGGGCTGTGGCATTGATCCATTATCTGAATGAAATCTGTCATGCCAGAGAAACCGCTGTCAATGACGCATTTTGTCGGACGTTAACACGAGGAAGTCTGGCTATTCCGCAATGCCATCTTCTTTCGTAATGGATTGAGAATGCTGGATTTTTAATTATATTACGCGCAGTATTAATCGCGTAAATGTTTTGCGGTCAGCAACGGTGGGGGATCCATTGTTCTGTTCAATGAATACCATCATACAATTGAATCAGGAGTCGGTATGATGATTTTGGTGACAGGTGGAGCACGGAGCGGGAAGAGTCGCCACGCAGAGGCGCTTATTGGGGACTCTTCACAGGTTCTGTATATCGCCACCTCGCAAATCCTTGATGATGAGATGGCTGCACGGATAGAACATCATCGGAAAGGCCGCCCGGCGCACTGGCGCACGGTGGAGCGCTGGCAACATCTTGATGAATTAATTCATGCAGACATTAACCCGCATGAAGCTGTGTTGCTGGAATGCGTTACCACAATGGTGACTAATCTGTTGTTTGATTATGGCGGAGATAAAGACCCTGATGAATGGGATTATCAGGCGATGGAACAGGCGATTAATGCTGAGATTCAGTTGTTGATTGCTGCCTGCCAACGTTGCCCCGCGAAGATTGTATTAGTGACTAACGAAGTGGGAATGGGGATTGTGCCGGAGAGTCGTTTGGCACGACATTTTCGTGATATTGCCGGGCGGGTAAATCAGCAGCTGGCCGCTGCGGCAAATGAAGTGTGGCTGGTGGTTTCGGGTATTGGAGTAAAAATCAAATGAGTAAATTATTTTGGGCGATGCTCTCTTTTATCACGCGTCTGCCTGTGCCGCGTCGCTGGTCCCAGGGACTGGATTTCGAGCATTATTCTCGCGGTATTATTACTTTTCCTTTAATTGGTTTATTGCTTGGCGCGATTAGCGGGCTGGTCTTCATGGCGTTGCAGGCATGGTTTGGCGTACCACTGGCGGCACTGTTTAGCGTGCTGGCGCTGGCGCTGATGACCGGGGGATTCCACCTGGACGGCCTCGCCGATACCTGTGATGGCGTATTTTCTGCACGTAGCCGCGATCGCATGTTGGAAATCATGCGTGATAGTCGTTTAGGCACCCACGGCGGTCTGGCATTGATTTTTGTTGTACTGGCAAAGATTCTGGTGTTAAGCGAATTGGCTCTGCGTGGCGAACCGATCCTTGCATCGCTGGCGGCAGCATGCGCGGTTAGCCGCGGGACTGCCGCATTATTGATGTATCGTCATCGTTATGCCCGGGAAGAAGGGCTCGGCAATGTGTTCATTGGCAAAATTGATGGGCGACAAACCTGCGTCACACTCGGTTTAGCCGCTATTTTTGCTGCTGTATTATTGCCAGGTATGCATGGTGTGGCTGCTATGGTGGTGACGATGGTGGCGATTTTCATCCTCGGTCAGCTTCTCAAACGTACGCTGGGCGGGCAAACCGGCGATACGCTGGGAGCAGCCATAGAGCTTGGTGAACTGGTCTTCCTGCTGGCACTGCTATAAAGAGACGTGACATGCAAATACTTGCCGATTTACTGAATACGATCCCAGCCATCGATCCTGCCGCTATGTCGCGTGCACAACGGCATATTGACGGGTTACTCAAACCTGTTGGTAGCCTGGGAAGGCTGGAGGCGCTTGGCGTACAACTGGCGGGAATGCCGGGGTTGAATGGCATACCGCATGTGGGCAAAAAAGCGGTACTGGTTATGTGTGCCGATCACGGCGTCTGGGAGGAAGGGGTCGCTATTTCCCCAAAAGAAGTGACAGCCATTCAGGCTGAAAATATGACCCGCGGAACAACCGGCGTGTGTGTGCTGGCAGCACAAGCGGGCGCTAACGTCCACGTAATTGATGTTGGTATTGATACTGCTGAGCCTATCCCCGGGCTTATCAACATGCGTGTCGCACGAGGTAGCGGCAATATTGCTTCAGCTCCGGCAATGAGTCGCCGTCAGGCTGAAACGTTGCTTTTGGACGTCATATGTTATACGCGGGAGCTGGCAAAAAACGGTGTCACGCTGTTTGGTGTAGGTGAACTGGGGATGGCAAACACGACACCGGCAGCGGCAATAGTCAGCACAATCACTGGCCGGGATCCTGAAGAAGTGGTTGGGATTGGCGCAAACCTGCCGACAGATAAACTGGCTAATAAAATTGATGTTGTGCGCCGGGCGATTACGTTGAATCAACCAAATCCGCAGGATGGCGTTGATGTCCTTGCAAAAGTGGGTGGATTTGATTTGGTCGGAATGGCTGGCGTGATGTTGGGCGCTGCGTCCTGCGGTTTACCGGTGTTGCTGGATGGATTTCTTTCTTATGCTGCCGCGCTCGCAGCCTGCCAGATGTCTCCTGCAATCAAACCGTATCTCATTCCTTCTCACCTGTCGGCAGAAAAAGGGGCGCGTATAGCGCTGTCGCATTTGGGGCTGGAGCCTTATCTCAATATGGATATGCGTTTAGGTGAGGGGAGTGGTGCAGCTCTGGCGATGCCCATCATCGAAGCTGCTTGTGCGATATACAACAACATGGGCGAACTTGCTGCCAGTAATATTGTTCTACCGGGGAATACGACTTCTGATTTGAACAGTTAAAAACGAAAAGTCTGATAAAAGCTATACTTAACCGATAGCTTTCGCGACTTAGGAAAGGGACATGATGCGTCGTGTAAATATTTTTTGCTCATTTGCTCTACTTTTTGCCAGCCATAATAGCCTGGCGGTAACTTATCCATTACCTCCAGAGGGTAGCCGTTTAGTGGGACAGTCGCTTACTGTAACTGTTCCTGATCACAATACCCAGCCGCTGGAGACTTTTGCCGCACAATACGGGCAAGGGTTAAGTAACATGCTGGAAGCGAATCCGGGCGCTGATGTTTTCTTGCCGAAGTCAGGCTCGCAACTCACCATTCCGCAGCAACTGATTTTGCCCGCCACTGTTCGTAAAGGGATTGTGGTTAACGTCGCTGAGATGCGTCTTTATTACTACCCACCAGACAGTAATACTGTGGAAGTCTTTCCTATTGGTATCGGCCAGGCTGGGCGAGAAACCCCGCGTAACTGGGTGACTACCGTTGAACGTAAACAAGAAGCACCAACCTGGACGCCAACGCCGAACACCCGGCGCGAATATGCGAAACGAGGGGAGAGTTTGCCCGCATTTGTTCCTGCGGGGCCTGATAATCCCATGGGGCTGTATGCGATTTATATTGGCAGGCTATATGCCATCCACGGTACCAATGCCAATTTTGGTATTGGGCTCCGGGTAAGTCAGGGCTGTATTCGTCTGCGCAATGACGATATCAAATATCTGTTTGATAATGTTCCTGTAGGTACTCGTGTGCAAATTATTGATCAGCCAGTGAAATACACAACGGAACCGGATGGTTCAAAGTGGCTGGAAGTTCATGAGCCGCTGTCGCGCAATCGTGCAGAATATGAGTCTGACCGAAATGTGCCATTGCCGGTAACCCCATCTTTGCGGGCGTTTATCAACGGGCAAGAAGTTGATGTGAATCGCGCAAATGCTGCGTTGCAACGTCGATCGGGAATGCCTGTGCAAATTAGTTCTGGTTCAAGACAGATGTTTTAAGAGCGTTGGTAATTAGAAAGCAAAAAGCCTGCTAGAAAGCAGGCTTTTTTGAATCTGGCTCCTCTGACTGGACTCGAACCAGTGACATACGGATTAACAGTCCGCCGTTCTACCGACTGAACTACAGAGGAATCGTGTGAACGGGGCGCATATTAATGGCAGTGCATGGTGATGTCAAAGGGTGAAATGCATTTTTTTGTTTGTTTGCTGTCAATTTCAACAAAGTGGTGAGCTTTCAATCTTATTGGTAATGAACCATCGTGGTGCATACCCTCCTTTTATGGGGCAGGGGAACGCGACAGCTGATAAAAAGAGCCAATGACGAACCTATCATAATCTCTTATTTGACAGTTGGTTAGCTTGCACATCAACGCCAAAATAAAACTGGCAAGCATCTTGCAATCTGGTTGTAAGTAATGGCGGCACTTGGGCCGATTCTTATAAACCGGAGGCAACATGAACTTCAGACGCCTGAAATACTTCGTAAAAATTGTAGATATTGGTAGCCTGACCCAGGCTGCTGAAGTATTGCATATCGCACAACCAGCGCTCAGTCAGCAGGTTGCCACACTGGAAGGTGAGTTAAATCAACAACTTTTGATTCGCACAAAACGGGGCGTTACGCCAACTGACGCCGGAAAAATTCTCTATACCCATGCGCGGGCCATTTTACGTCAGTGTGAGCAGGCCCAACTGGCGGTGCATAACGTTGGTCAGGCATTATCGGGGCAAGTCTCGATTGGCTTTGCGCCAGGAACCGCTGCGTCATCCATCACCATGCCCTTATTACAGGCGGTTCGCGCTGAATTCCCGGAGGTCGTTATCTATCTTCATGAAAATAGCGGTGCAGTGCTTAACGAAAAACTGATAAATCACCAACTCGATATGGCGGTGATTTATGAGCATTCCCCTGTGACTGGTGTATCCAGTCAGGCTTTACTGAAAGAAGATCTTTTTCTGGTAGGAACTCAAGATTGCCCGGGGCAAAGCGTTGATGTTAATGCTATTGCGCAAATGAACCTCTTTCTCCCAAGTGATTACAGTGCTATTAGACTTCGTGTTGATGAGGCTTTTTCCCTACGGCGACTCACGGCAAAAGTCATTGGTGAAATTGAGTCTATTGCCACGCTTACCGCAGCGATTGCCAGCGGCATGGGCGTTGCAGTATTACCCGAATCGGCCGCGCGTTCGTTATGTGGCGCAGTAAATGGTTGGATGTCACGCATTACCACTCCTTCCATGAGTCTCTCTTTGTCATTAAATTTACCCGCCAGAGCGAACTTATCGCCACAGGCACAGGCAGTGAAAGAGTTGTTAATGTCAGTGATGAGTTCTCCAGTGATGGAAAAAAGGCAGTGGCAATTGGTGAGCTAAGCGTTATATCGGGATGGAATAAGATGCGGGTTTTTATTATTTGTTATGCCGGGCATTAGACTTTAACAATAACGGGATATCTGAACTGCCCGGAGTTTACCGTGAATTTCCAACAACTAAAGATAATCCGCGAGGCTGCACGTCAGGATTACAACCTGACAGAGGTTGCGAATATGCTTTTTACCTCACAGTCAGGCGTCAGCCGTCACATTCGGGAACTGGAGGATGAACTTGGCATCGAAATATTTGTTCGACGAGGTAAGCGACTGCTGGGCATGACTGAACCGGGCAAAGCATTACTGGTCATTGCAGAACGCATTCTTAATGAAGCCAGTAATGTTCGTCGGCTTGCAGACCTGTTTACCAACGATACGTCTGGCGTTCTCACTATTGCAACGACGCATACTCAGGCACGTTATAGCTTGCCTGAGGTCATTAAAGCTTTTCGCGAACTTTTCCCGGAGGTTCGGCTGGAGCTAATCCAGGGTACACCACAGGAAATTGCGACGTTGTTGCAAAATGGCGAAGCTGATATTGGTATCGCCAGCGAGCGTTTGAGTAATGACCCGCAGCTCGTCGCCTTCCCGTGGTTTCGTTGGCACCATAGTTTGCTTGTTCCACTCGATCATCCCTTGACGCAAATTACACCGTTGACGCTGGAATCAATAGCGAAGTGGCCGTTAATTACTTACCGACAGGGGATTACGGGGCGCTCACGTATTGATGACGCATTTGTCCGCAAAGGTTTGCTGGCAGATATTGTATTAAGTGCGCAGGATTCTGATGTCATTAAAACCTATGTTGCTCTTGGGCTGGGGATCGGATTAGTTGCCGAACAATCCAGTGGTGAACAAGAGGAAAAGAATTTAATCCGTCTGGATACGAGGCATCTTTTCGATGCTAATACTGTCTGGTTGGGACTGAAGCGAGGGCAACTTCAACGTAACTATGTCTGGCGCTTTCTGGAACTTTGTAATGCAGGACTGTCAGTTGAGGATATCAAGCGCCAGGTGATGGAAAACAGTGAAGAGGAAATTGATTATCAGATATAGCAAAAAGCCCGCTATAAAAGCGGGCTTTTCAGAAATTTGGCTCCTCTGACTGGACTCGAACCAGTGACATACGGATTAACAGTCCGCCGTTCTACCGACTGAACTACAGAGGAATCGCTGTTGAGGCACATCTTAACGGCGAAAAATCTTTTGTCAAACCCGATTTTTAAATTTCCCAACTGTTTGCCGTTTCTATCAACAGTTTGTTGCATTTGCAGACAATTTGTTGGCGAAAATCTTTGCAGCTTTGCTGATTCTCCCTCATTATTTGAAATGTGGTTTCACTTTCTGCAATTAAGGTCGGCTTTGAATATCTCCTCTGCTTTACGCCAGGTTGTTCACGGCACTCGCTGGCACGCCAAACGCAAGAGTTACAAAGTGTTGTTCTGGCGCGAGATAACCCCGCTTGCTGTTCCTATCTTCATGGAGAACGCCTGTGTCCTGTTGATGGGTGTCCTGAGCACTTTTCTGGTCAGCTGGCTGGGAAAAGATGCGATGGCCGGCGTGGGATTGGCGGACAGCTTCAATATGGTCATTATGGCTTTTTTTGCAGCTATCGATCTTGGTACTACTGTCGTTGTGGCATTTAGTCTCGGTAAGCGGGATCGACGACGAGCGAGGGTGGCGACGCGGCAGTCATTGGTGATCATGACGTTGTTTGCCGTACTGTTGGCAACACTTATTCATCATTTTGGCGAACAAATTATTGATTTCGTCGCGGGTGATGCCACGACAGAAGTTAAAGCACTGGCGTTGACTTATCTGGAGCTGACGGTACTCAGTTATCCAGCAGCTGCCATCACTTTGATTGGTAGCGGGGCACTTCGTGGTGCAGGGAATACGAAAATACCGCTACTGATTAACGGTAGCCTGAATATTCTTAATATTATTATTAGCGGCATATTGATTTACGGCCTTTTCTCCTGGCCGGGACTGGGATTTGTCGGGGCTGGGTTGGGGTTAACCATTTCTCGTTATATTGGCGCAGTGGAAATTTTGTGGGTGCTGGCGATTGGTTTTAATCCTGCGCTAAGGATTTCGTTAAAGAGCTATTTTAAACCGCTGAATTTTAGCATTATCTGGGAAGTCATGGGGATTGGTATTCCAGCGAGTGTCGAATCAGTATTATTTACCAGTGGTCGGTTATTAACCCAAATGTTCGTTGCCGGGATGGGGACCAGTGTTATTGCCGGGAATTTTATCGCGTTTTCAATTGCGGCTCTTATCAACTTACCCGGAAGTGCGCTCGGCTCTGCTTCTACGATCATTACAGGCCGAAGGTTGGGGGTAGGGCAGATAGCGCAAGCAGAGATTCAGTTGCGGCATGTGTTCTGGCTGTCCACTCTTGGATTAACGGCCATCGCCTGGCTAACGGCTCCCTTTGCCGGGGTTATGGCATCGTTTTACACCCAGGATCCACAGGTTAAACATGTCGTTGTAATTCTGATTTGGCTAAATGCTTTATTTATGCCTATTTGGTCTGCCTCATGGGTGCTACCCGCTGGATTTAAGGGTGCTCGCGATGCCCGTTACGCCATGTGGGTTTCTATGTTGAGCATGTGGGGTTGCCGGGTTGTAGTCGGTTATGTGCTGGGAATCATGCTTGGCTGGGGTGTGGTTGGTGTCTGGTTGGGAATGTTTGCCGACTGGGCTGTGCGGGCCGTGCTGTTTTACTGGCGAATGGTTACTGGACGTTGGCTATGGAAATACCCTCGACCCGAGCCGCAAAAGTGTGAAAAAAAGCCAGTTGTGTCGGAATAAACGACAAAATGCAGATTATTTCAGCAAACGATTTCAAATTTAAAAAACAGGCTTTGACATTGTGGATGGGCATCGCTAATATTCGCCTCGTTCTCACGATTCCTCTGTAGTTCAGTCGGTAGAACGGCGGACTGTTAATCCGTATGTCACTGGTTCGAGTCCAGTCAGAGGAGCCAAATTTTAGTTTTGAGACATCTCTATGAGTCTCAAAACAGTTAAAAAATAAAAATTATTTTTACCCGGTTATTTGTAAAAAAGTGACCGGGTTTTTTGATTTCTGTGTTTCGTGCGCTTAATCGAGTCTCACGCTTCAGTGAGCAAATTGCCCCTCCCCAACAGACATCACGATTCGCAAGGTCAAAAACTCTGTTCCATGAAGTACCGTACAAAGATAAAGAGAAAAATGCCTTATGCGGGATGTCGCTATCGCGTCTTTATCGGGAAACTATGCGTAATTGCCACTTTGCCTTCTGTAATCAGAAAAAGAAGAACTGGAATTTTAATAAATATTATTTCTCTGGGAATGGGGATTTTTTATAATCAATATGACGAGTTGAATATTATATTTTTATAAGGATTATATGAGATTAAAGAAATCTGCCATAAAGACAGATTTCTTTAAAATATAATTAGAGATTTGCGACGTTATGATAAACTTTTTGAACATCGTCGTCATCTTCAAGGGCATCAACAAGCCCTTCAAAGATTTCTAAATCTTCTGGGGAAAGCTCAACTTCAGATTGAGCAATCATTTCTAATTCTGTTGTTGAGAACTCAGTGATTCCAGCTGCTTTTAGAGCCGCGATTCCTTTATGAAGGTCAGTAGGTTCAGTATAAATAACAATATTACCTTCTTCTTCAGTTACATCACGAACATCAACTTCAGCTTCAAGTAAAATTTCAAAAATATGGTCAGGGTCTGTTCCTTTAAATACAATCACACCCGTATTGTCAAACATATAGCTGACAGAACCTGCCGCTCCGATATTGCCGCCTTTTTTATTGAAAATTGTGCGAACGTTAGCAATCGTACGGTTAACATTGGAAGTCAAGGTCTCAGCGATAATCATTGAGCCATTAGGACCAAAGCCTTCATAACGGCCCTGCACGAACGTTTCATCTCCGCCGCCTTTGGCTTTATCAATTGCTTTATCAATAACATGCTTTGGAACTTGTGCCTGCTTTGCTCGTTCAATAACGAATTTTAAAGATGTGTTTAATTCTGGATCGGGTTCACCTTGTTTGGCAGCGGCATAGATTTCTACACCGAATTTTGCATAAATTTTAGACGTCGCACCGTCTTTAGCCGTTTTTTTAGCAACAATATTGGCCCATTTACGTCCCACTGGAATGATCTCCTCGAAAATTTATTTACATTACTGGTAAATCGTTAACATGTGTTAATTCGGCATATTATATCATAACAGGAAAAATCTCGTCTATTAGAAATAAAAATATTCTAAAGCCATAATATTATATTTAATCTCATAAAAACTAATGTTGTTGGCGGATTTTTTTATAATTGTGTTTTGAAAGCATACTTGCTTTTAATATGTGGAAATCATTAAGGCTATAATAAAACTCGTATCCGCCCCAGGAAGCAAACAGCCTGCTTTATTGCAGGCTATTTGCTGGATGACTTACTAAATCCTTCACATCTATTCCTGATAAAAAGGAACAGAACTTATTATCGGAACGGCGGCTCATTAAAGGTTCGTAATTTACGCGAATGCAGTCGGTCGCCTTCTGCGCGCAGCAAATCGATCGCCCGAATGCCAATTTGCAGGTGTTCGGAAATAGCGCCTTCATAAAAACGGTTAGCCTGACCGGGAAGTTTAATCTCACCATGTAATGGTTTATCTGAAACACACAGTAGTGTCCCGTATGGCACGCGGAAACGATATCCTTGCGCGGCAATGGTTGCACTTTCCATATCAATTGCTACGGCCCGGCTTAAGTTAAAACGAAGTGCAGAAGCTGAGTAACGTAATTCCCAGTTCCTGTCATCTGTGGTTACCACAGTACCAGTACGTAGCCGCTGTTTGACTTCCTCACCGGGCCTGCCGCTGACTAACTTGGTGGCGTCATAAAGCGCACGTTGCACTTCAGCAATACTCGGAATAGGAATATCGGGCGGCAGTACCGCATCAAGAACGTGGTCATCGCGTAAATAAGCGTGTGCAAGTACATAATCTCCAATGGCCTGGCTTTCACGTAAGCCACCACAGTGACCAATCATCAACCAGACATCCGGGCGTAGCACCGCCAGATGATCGCAGATGGTTTTTGCATTTGACGGTCCCACGCCAATATTCACCAGAGTAATACCCTGACCATCGGCGGTAATTAAATGCCATGCTGGCATCTGGTGTTTTTTCCATGCAAGGTCGGAAATGGCTTCTTCTGGCGCTTCGGTTTCGGCGGTGATCCAGTTCCCGCCAGCACAAGAAAGGGCAATGTAGGGACTATCAGGGTCGAGGATCTGGCTGCATCCCCAACGAACGAATTCATCCACATAACGTGTGTAGTTGGTAAACAAGACGAACGGCTGAAAATGTTCAACTGGCGTACCGGTATAATGGCGCAACCGCGCGAGGGAAAAATCGACGCGGCGCGCATCAAAATGCGATAGCGGGGAGAATTCCGTTGGATGATAAATGCCGTCTGCAGTTTCATCGCCAATTTGCGCCAGTTCTGTTGTCGGGAAGTAGCGAGTTAACCCAGCGCTCATCGAGCGATCAAGTGTCAATTCAGAGCCATCGATGACATAAGGATAAGGGATTTCATGCTGCGAGGGTTGCACCGAGATATGCGCACCATAATCCTGATACAGCAACGTAAGTTGTTCATTGAGATACGAACGAAAGAGAGTAGGGCGAGTAATCGTGGTGGTGTAGCTGCCTGCGTGGGTAAAACGACCAAATGCGCGCGTTTTGGGGGGATTGGTTGTGCTACCGTCCCAGGTTACGGTCAGTGATGGATAGACAAAAAGACCTTGTTTGCGGGCGTTTTCATCAGGTAATTCGCCACTTTTAATATATTTGCCAATGGCGTTGCGTAATGCGACTACAGATTGCTCATACAGCGCGTCGAGTTTATCCAGTGCCTGAGCTGGGGTCAGACCGGAGCCCTTATTATTCATGTGTGTCTCCTGTTCCATACAATTACCGCACATCCGATAGTATGTCACAGGAATGTGAAACAAAAGTGTAAGGCGAAGATCGGATGATCTTCGCCAGGCTATTAAGCGCGTTGATTGTCTTTCATCAACAAAGCGGTCATTGCGGAAATCAGGCATCCAGCCAGCAAATAAATGGCGACGCTATGCCAGTTCCCGGCAAAGTAAGTGATGAGTGCAGCGGCAATAAAAGGTGTAAATCCACCGCCAACCACACTGGCAACCTGATATCCGACTCCAGCGCCACTATAGCGATAACTGGCACCAAACATTTCGGTAAACATCGGTTGTTGCACGCACACCACCATGTCATGCGCAATGTTTGCCAGCATTATGGAGAAGAAAACTATCCAGAAAATGGATTGTGCTTCAAGCGCCATAAAGAAAGGAAATGCGCTCAACGTTCCGATTAACGCACCTGTGATATAAACCCTGCGGCGACCAAAACGATCGGCAAGCCAGGCAAAACAGGGAATTGTCAGGCAGCTTAATCCACCTACCAGCAAACCAATATTGAGGAAAAGTTCGCGCGGTAACCCCATATTCTGGGTTGAATAATTAAGTGCGAAGGCGGTAACGATGTACATCGTCAGCAACTCGCACAGTCGTAGCGCAATAATCTTCAGGAAAGCACCAGGATGCCGTAATAGTGCTTCGATAACCGGGATGCGTTTTTTCGCGGCCGCTTGATTATGTTGCTGTTGTTCAAATTCCGCGGACTCCTCCATGCCATTACGCACCCACAATGCTCCCAGTACCAGTACGATGCTAAACAGGAAAGGAATGCGCCAGCCCCAGCTTAAAAACTGTTCGTCAGTCGTCATCATACTGATCAATGAAACCAGTCCAGTTGAAAGCAGTAAACCTACACCGTAGCCAACTTGTACACCGCTACTGTAAAAGGCTTTTTTATTTTTCGGTGCACTTTCAACGGAAAGTAACGCCGCGCCTCCCCATTCGCCGCCGACGGCAAATCCCTGAATGGCACGCAGCGTCACCAGCAAAATGGGGGCCCACCACCCAATAGTCGAGAATGAAGGAAGAATACCAATCAAGGCTGTCGCGATGCCCATCATCCAGACGGTCAGCATTAACATGCGTTTACGTCCCAGTCGGTCGCCAAAGTGACCGAAAATGACACCGCCGAGCGGACGGAACAGGAATCCGACACCAAAGGTGGCAAATGCGGCGAGCGTTCCCATAGCCGGGCTTACTTGCGGGAAAAACTCGCGATTAAACACCAGTGCGGCGGTAATGCCATAGAGTAAAAAATCATACCAGTCGACGACTGCACCAGCGAAACTGCCTAACGCAGCTCGTCGGGCGCGACTTAACGAAAGCGTCTCTTCATCGGGACGAGTGGAGATGAGCGTGGAGTCCATAATGATCCTGTTTGTACTGTCTTTTTATAATTAGTATGGAAAAGGTAACTCACATTGCCGTCGATCTATAAACGAACCTTATGAGACTACCTCGACAGAGCGCATCTGCAAATGATTTTATGGCTGATTAACGGCAACATGAAAAATTCGCTGGAAGATGAAAGCGCAGGAGTTGCTGGTGTTGTTTAAGGATTAAGCAGAGGATCCACAGATTCGAGATATGAAACATAAAAGTCCGCATATGCACAAAATTGCGCCCTGATGAGTCTGATAAACTGCATTGTATTATAACCAGTAGGGAGGCGGGGTTAGTTATGTTTTTAGCATCATTGTTGAGACGTATTGCATTTAGTTACTACGATTATAAAGCTTATCATTTCAATATTGAAAAAACAGAGTTTGTTGTCATCCATATTCCCGATCAAATTGGCGATGCTATGGCCATCTTTCCAGTTATTCGGGCGATTGAAATGCATAAAATAAAGCATCTTTTAATTGTTACTTCGACTATTAATTTAGAAGTCTTTAATGCGCTCAAACTTGAACAGACTAAATTAACATTAGTTACAATGACTATGCAGGATCACGCAACATTAAAAGAAATAAAAGATTTAGCGAAGAACATAACACAGCAATACGGTACGCCGGATCTTTGTATAGAGGCGATGCGTAAAAAGAACCTGAAAACGATGTTATTTATCAGTCAGTTGAAAGCAAAAACGAATTTTCAGGTTATCGGTTTAACCATGAAGTGCTATTCCCCTTTGTGTAAGAACGCGTCCCGGATGGATCAGAATCTCAGGGCTCCCGTACCCATGACATGGGCGTTTATGATGCGTGAAGCGGGTTTTCCGGCAGTCAGGCCAATATATGAATTGCCATTAAGCGAGGATGTACTCGATGAGGTGCGCGAGGAAATGCGATCGTTAGGAGTTTACATTGCGCTCAATTTAGAAGGTAGTGCACAGGAACGTACATTTTCATTATCGATAGCAGAAAATCTAATAGCAAAAATTAAAAATGAAACAGATATGCCAATAGTGATCGTTCATGGACCAAAAGGGGAAGATAAAGCCAGGGTATTAGTGGATTGTTATAATAATGTCTTCCGTTTATCCTTATCACCCTCGATTAAACGTTCGGCAGCAATCATAAAAGATGCTTATATCGCAATAACTCCTGACACCTCAATATTACATATGGCAAGTGCCTATAATACCCCCGTTGTTGCAATTTATGCTGATTACAAAACGCGATGGCCCGCAATGGCCGATGTTTCGGAGTCAGTCGTCGTTGGGCAAAAAATTGACAATATAAGTCTGGATGAATTCGCAAAGGCATTAAAAAGTGTTTTGGCGAGAATATGAGGCAGTATTTATGCATATTAATGCCGATCTGTTATGAACGGTGGTGTCATCAATACTCTGTGGCTGGTCAATCATTACAGAAAGCCAGCCTTTGGATCAAAGCTGTACTCACCGGATACAACCATAGTCACACCGAACGCGAATCTGGCGGTATCGCATTTTTATTTATTCATTTTCTGTGAGAGAAGGGCAAGTTCTGTAGAGAGAATGTAAAAAAGAGCGCCCCGAATGGAGCACTCTTTAAGGAATTATAGCGGAAAATCAGAGGTTTTTATAACATGTCGCATGAGCAAACCCAAGCTTTTCATATACACTTTGCTCACCTGTTGCCAGAGAAATTACGTATTGTTCGCTTGAGTTTGCGGGACTAGATGACCAATACATATTTGATTGAAAACCAGCTTCAGTCGTGTAATGCCCCATATCTCCCCATTCACTGTACAGTGACCCGATGCCTCGGGAACGACTATGGTTTAAATGGTCTCCAAGGGGAAGTGTGTAGCCATTGCTACTGCAAAAATTTTCAGCAAGGCTGTATATCATGAAAGCATCGCCGGCGTTCACCCACCAACTCTTCACTCGGATTTCGTATATATAGCTAGGGCCGCCTGTTTTTGGCGTCGCCGTAATCCTCTCCCATTTGCTGCCGACATTTTTAAATGTCACTTTACCGGTAGCATCAACATCGACCCAGGAGCCAGAGCTTGAAAACTCATAATCAGCCGCCGTTTTTCCTGGAGCAAAGTTGTCATTATTCAACTGATAATACGCCCCGGTGAATCCCTGCGAAGGGAATGTAGTTGTTGGTAGGTTAGCACCATTGACCAACACTGTACCGCTCATTATTTTGTCTTCTGCGCGAGTGAATTGTATTGTGGTACTCAGACCCGCTTGATGAACACCATTCAATACAGGGATCAGCGTTGCGATACCCTCTCCGCCGCCTGTAACAGTGGCTTTGTAATCACCGTTGATATTTTGACTGTAATCAATTGCGCTAATTTTCACATAGGGCACGTTAGTACCTGATTGCACAAATTCCATCCCTTCAGAAACTTTGATCGGATTGCCTGATATATCGTACAAAACAAGATGTAGCTCAGCACTATCGGTATAGTCCCCTTTCAGTGATGACCGATTGTTCTTAAGGACGGACTGCGAGGCGTCAGCCGGGCCTGCCACCAGCGTTATATCTACTGTTTGCATTCCACCAGCGGTCGTGACTGCGCTTACCGTGACGCTACCTGTCATCGCTCCTTTCACGCTTGTTGTCGCGATTCCGTTTTGATCGGTCACCGCTGTTAATGACGTTAATGTGGCAGAGCCGCTTTTTAAGGCGAAGTACACAGTGAGACCTTCGATCAGGTTACCACTGCCATCCTCAACCGTTGCCTTTAAGGTACTTAAATCACTGTTGGTGGCGGCGATAGTCGATGGATCAGCGATAAAGCTAGCAACATGTGCGGTGCTTGAGTTGCCAGTGACTTTCACGGTTGTCTGTGTCTGTATTGTTACGCCGTTATGGAACGATGCAGTCACCGTATATGTACCGACTTTATTGCTGGTCAGAACGACTGGTGCCTGACCGGAAGAGTTGGTTCTCACTTTTCCGCCACTTAACGTTGCACCTTCTGGCGTTACGCTAAAGTTGATGACCTGACCTTCCACTGGAGTGCCATTTGCAGAAGTTAGCGTTGCCGTCAGAGTTGCACCTGTTGGGGAATTGACACCGATAAGCGGGCTGGACGCCGTGAGTGTCAGTTTTTCATCAATAGCCTCCAGTTGTTTCTCAATTGAGGCTCCATTCGCCAGGGATGCTTTCACCATATACGAACCGTTTCTTTCGGGCGTCATGGTGACCTCGGCTATACCCTGCGTATTAGTAGACACCGTATTCTGGCTGATGATCATTTGCGAGGATGGCTCTGCACTGAATGTCACGGGTTGATGCGCAACCGGGTTGCCAAACTGGTCGTTAACGTGAGCTTTAACTGCTACGTCTTGTGCGACCATTACCTGACCTTCAGGTATCTCCAGACTGGTAAACGTCGCAGAATTAACATCTGCACTGGCATTCAGTAATCGCGAGATGACTTCAGTAGGTTTATCTGCCAGAGAGGCTGAAACTGTTTTCAGTCCGACCTCGGTGCTTGTCACAAGAATTTCAGCGAATCCCTGACTATCCGTTTCAACGCTGGTGCTGCTTAGCGTGACGGAGGTTCCGCGGAAATTAACTTTTATGCCTTCTACCGGGTTGCCGTTAGCGTCAGTGACGCTTGCCGTCATGGTTGCGCCCTCGGTCGTGCTGACGACGAATGAGTATACAGAGGTTAAGGAGGTCAGTTTTGCGGTACCAGCATCGGCAATCAAAGTCACCTGTTTCGTATCACTGACACCATAATTGATCACGCTAACTGTCACGGGATAAGTGCCGGATTTTGTACCGCTCAGTGTAACTTCAGCCTTGCCGTTGATGTCTGTAATGGCGGAACCGCCTTGTCCGAGAGTGAAGCTTGCGCTCACATCTGCCGGTAGTGTGAATGTTACCGCCTCATTGGCTAACGGGTTGCCGTTTCCATCAGTCACTGTTGCCTGAAGTGTGGTCATCCCAACGTTATTGGCGATAAAGTTGTCCTCGGTAACGTTAAGATTAACCTGCGCAGTGAGCGTATCCGCAGTAAAGTTCACCACCAGTTGTCCGCTCTTACTGCCAGCCATCGATGCTGTAACAGTATGAGCGCCTGCTTTTGTACCTTTCAGCGTGACTTTCGCTTTGCCTTCAGTATCCGTAATCGCTTTACCGCCATCGCTCAGCGTGAAGTTCGCCCTCACATCTTCCGGCAGAGTAAATGTTACCTCAGTGTTGGCTATCGCATTGCCCTCTGTATCAGCGACTGTTGCTGTTAGTGTCGTGAGATCGTTATTGTCGGCAATCACCGGATCCTTCGAGGCTGCTAGCGTGATTTCAGCATTCGCGACGTTCGGCACATAGGTCACTGTTTGTTGCATCGAATCGCCATTGTCGAGGGATGCCGTCACTTGATAAACCCCGGCTTTTGTAGCGGTAAAGCTTGCGTAAAAATTGCCGTCGTGATTGGTCGTATATATAGCGTTATTACTGGGGGTCACGCCTTCACTTGGTGAAACGCTGAGGGTTACCTGATGCTGGGGGACACCGTTGCCGTAATTATCCTTCACCTCAATATACAGACTGGTTGTCTCGCCTGCGGAGACTGTATCAAAAAGTGCATGTAGCAAAGTGAGATGTGCTGTAGACGCATCCGCGTTGACATTAATTGATGTGCTAAGCGTGGAGCTACCATTTTCCAGACTGGCCTCAACGGTATCCGGTCTCGCTCCTGATTCTATCGAGGAGCGGGTATTGGTATAAGTGACGGTTGCCTTACCCTGTTCGTTCGTTACGGCTTGGCCGCCATTCGTCATTTCGGCAGAGTTTGTTCGGCTGGTGAAGTTCACAGTCACACCTTTCACCGGAAAGCCATTATTATCAACGACTGTGGCGGTAATGACGCTGCCGGTGCTGTTCTGCGGGGTACCGGCGATTATGCTGTCTGGGACAGGCGTCAACTCGATAATTTTTGCCGCCGCTGTGTCGCCAATAAAATGCACAGTTTTGTTGTCGCTGGCACCATTATTAGCCAGTGATGCAGTGACCGTCTGCTCACCAAAGACAACGCCTGCGAGAGTGGCCTGCGCGATGCCAGACTCATTGGTATTACTCACTCCCGGGGTCAGGGTGAGTCCTGAAGAGGCTGAGCTGAATGTTACCGGAAGATTGTTCACCTCATTGTCGAACTGATCTTTAACCGTTGCAGTTAGCGTTGCGTTATCGACGCCATTACCTGTGATCTCATCTTTTGACATCTGCAGGACAACCTGAGCCGAGGTTTTGTCCGCCACAAACGTTACCGGCTGCGAATCACTGGTATTGTTATTACCCAGCGTTGCGGTAACCGTATGCGTGCCCGCTTTTTTACCTTTGAGCGTGACATGCGCTTCCCCATTGGCCTGGGTAATGGCAATGCCGTTATTTTCAAGGGTAAAGTTTGCCGCAACGTCCTGTGGCATGGTGAAGTTCACCGTTATTCCCGCCACTGGATGATTCGACGGATCTTTCACCGTTGCCGTCAGCTGCACGCTGTCACTGTTATTCGTCACCACCTGTTGAGCAGGGATATTCAGCGTGACCTGCGCGTTGCTGGCATCGGGCGCAATATTGACTGTCTTCGTATCGTTGTTGCCGTTAGGCAGTGTGGCTTCGACTGTATGAACACCCAAAACCGTGCCCTTAAGGGTAACTTCAGCAACACCACTGTCGTTAGTATTGCTCGTGCTCTGACTAAGTTGAGTATCAGCCGGGTCGGTACTGAAGGTGACCGGTAGATCTTTTACTACGTTATCAAAAGGATCTTTCACTGTTGCTGTCAGCGTCGTCTCATCCACGCCATTCCCAATGATTTCCGCTTTCGATGTTTGCAGAACGACAACCGCGCTGTCCTTATCCGCCACGAATGTGACTGGCTGCGCATCGCTGGCATTATTGTTACCCAGCGTTGCGGTAACCGTATGCGTGCCCGCTTTTTTGCCTTTGAGGGTGACATGCGCTTCGCCATTGGCCTGGGTAATGGCAATGCCGTTATTTTCAAGGGTAAAGTTTGCCGCCACGTCCTGTGGCATGGTGAAGTTCACCGTTATTCCCGCCACCGGATGATTCGACGGATCTTTCACCGTCGCCGTCAGCTGCACGCTGTCACTGTTATTCGTCACCACCTGTTGAGCAGGGATATTCAGCGTGACCTGCGCGTTGCTGGCGTCGGGCGCAATATTGACTGTCTTCGTATCTCTATTGCCGTTAAGCAGTATGGCTTCGGCTGTATGAACACCCAAAACCGTGCCCTTAAGGGTAACTTCAGCAATACCGTTCTCATTAGTATTACGCGTGTTCAGACTCAGTTGCGTGTCTGCGGGGGAGGTGCGGAAGACTACTGACAGATTTTTAACCACGTTATCAAAAGGATCTTTTACTGTTGCTGTCAGCGTCGTCTCATCCACGCCATTCCCAATGATTTCCGCTTTCGATGTTTGCAGAACGACAACTGCGCTGTCTTTATCCGCCACAAACGTCATTGGCTGTGTATCGCTGACATTGCTGTTAGCCAGACGAGCCGTGATCATATGCGTGCCCGCTAACGTGCCGGTCAGGGAGGCGATTGCAACCCCGTTACTATCCGTCATGCCTTTTCCGCCGTTGCTAATCGAGAACCGACTTGCGACGTCGTTTGGCACAGTGAAGGTGATTTCTTTATCTTTTAGTGGGTTGCCATTTTTATCCTGCAAGGTTGCAGTCATATGTTGCGGAGCTGTGTTGGTGACGGTGATATCACCTGAAGGCACACTGAGGGTCAGGGCAGCAGTACTTTGATCACCGATAAAATTCACCTGTTGATTGGCCTGGGAACCAGAGCTCACAGAGGCCGTAACCCTATAATCACCGTTTTTTAAACTGGTCAGCGTAGCTGTGGCGATCCCGTCGTGGCTATTCACTTCGGTTTGGCTCAGTTTCGCTGCTGCTGAATTAACATTGAAGGTGACCTTGACGTCATTGAGCAGGTTGCCTTTTGCATCCCGGACTGTCGCGGTCATGGTGGCGCTGTCATTGCCGTCAGCGACCACTTCATTTTTCGACTTCTGCAGATCAACCTGCGCGGTACTCGAGTCACCGACAAAACTGACGATTAATGTTTGTTTCACGCCATTTTCAAGGGTGACTTCAACCGTGTTGTCTTCCTGCTTACTACTTTTCAGATCAAAAGTCGCCAGACCATTAACATCCGTTTTTGCGGTGTTTTGATTATTAAAGGAAGTTGCCGATCCGTTTAATACCGCAAACGTGACGGTATGATCATTGATTGGGTTGCTTCCTTCATCAGCGACATTGACCGAGACGGTATTTGCTGCATTCTCATTGGCGAGCACACCATTATTGCTGGCAGATAATGTCGCAATTTTCGCTGACTGCGGGTTGGCGTCGATGATAAATCCAGCGGTATGCAAATCTTCATTCCAGTTTTGCATTAACAGCTTCGCAGTAAGTCCACTGCCTTTGGTATAGGCGGTATAGGTTGCCTTATAGACGCCATCTGCGGTTTCTTTCCAGTCAGTAGTGACTCCTGGTTTCACGTTGTCGATGCTGACTGCGGTATTAAGTTGCTGTTTTTGTTCCTTAACAGGTTTGTCATTTTCATCTCTCAGTTCTACCGTCACCTCGATAGGATTGCCGGAGAGATAACGGTCCTTATCAATCTTAATTGACGAGTGAGTTCGCGATGACGAAACAGAAATGATATTCACCACGGCGGGGGCTTTAGCCGCATCCACACCGTTCAGCTGTGGCATCAGCGTTAGCGTGCCAGACATCGCTCCTGTGGTCAGGACTTGGGTATAGCTTCCGTCACCATTATCTTTCCAGTCAGACAGGGTGATGTCCTGAACACCTTCGTGACGCGTCGAGAGCACCAGCCCGATAACAGGATTACCAGCTGCATCATGAGCAATAAAAGTCAGTGTGGCGGTTGAATGGGAATCCGCGCTCAACGTCTGGGTACTTAACGATACCGAGGAATCTTTCTGGCTTAGCGTAGGTGCCTGAACGACTACCATGCTCTGTTCACGATTCGAAAAATTGCCTTTGACATCTTCAGCGGTGACTTCAATCGGCCAGGTGTTATCGGTTTCTGGCGTACTGGTGAACCGGTACGGCGGCAGGGTAACCAGAATATCTTTACCCGTTGTGACCACTTTACCACCGGCAGCTTCCAGAGCGGTGGCTTCGACGTTATAGCCTTTCAGGGCATATTTGGTTTGTAGCGACGAAACCAGTGATTTCACTTCTCCTGACTTCCCTGTCACGGGGTCTGTCAGGGTCAGGCGAACCCGTTCTTTTTTGCGATATTCCAGAACGATGTTGTTGTTGCGATCCACCAGATCATAACGGCTGCCTGCAAGGCTACGCCGTGCAGCGACTTCGTTCGGGTCAAGCTGTTTCTGCATTGCGCTGCCAGGTTGCCAGGTAAAATCGACGGCAAAACGGGTGTCATTTTCGCCCTGTTTACCCTGGCGTTGCTCCGCGCTGAAGGTCATCAGCGGGAAGGGGGTATAGTTAAGTCCAGCGGTTATGGCATGAGGATTACTTTGCCGATCGTCTTTATCGAACAGGGCCACTTCATCGCCATAATACTGTTCATAGACCAGTTTACCGCCAAGGTGCGGCCAGGCGGGTAGCCAGCCTTCTGCGCGTACATCCCAGCCATTGGCCGGGCGTGCTTCATAATCGTTGTCCAGTTCAGGTGCGCTGCGCCAGTTGGTCAGTCGCAAATAGCCGTTACTGCTTAATTTAAGATAGTCGCGCCAGTACTCCGCGCCAATGCCGGCGCGGGAGTGGTAACGGCTAAGATCGTGGTCGAAAAAGAAGTTGATGCCCGACATCCATGTGGGAGTGAAATGACGCCAACCCAAGCCGTTGTTAATCTGCGTACGCTCGTCAGTACGGTGGAGAGTATGCTGGCTGAAAAAGAGATTATCAGGTGTTTCATACCACGGATGGAGAAAATCGAACTGGGAATTCTTCAGGCTAAAATCTTCATCCACGCCCAGCGTGATTCTTGCGGTACCGAAGCGGCTTAACCAGTCTGTCATTGCGCCAGATGCCTGAGAAGAGTGTCACGAACGGTGCAATAGTGATCCACACCCAACGCCTGAAATCAGATCCAGGG
>OLOP01000539.1_pt1 | contig 29505 bp, 33 predicted proteins | sample 1672381 | NCBI WGS metagenome assembly OLOP01 (sample SAMEA3136678, study PRJEB25190) | human gut metagenome | biome: human gut; feature: human-associated habitat; material: faeces | place: Austria | collected 2013 | reverse complement strand
TATCACTAATTTCTAGTATTGCAACATCATTTAGTAATCTTCTCTTTGTGAATATTAAAATCCATTGAGGTAAGTCAATTCCGTCAGTAATGTAAATCAATGGTTTGCTTTCGTGTGCTTTTTCACTGCGCTTGCCAATCTGTGGTTTTAATCCTTCGGAAAGGATCTGGGCTAAAGCACTTCTCTCTGTGATATGGTAAGCACAGTTTGGTTGAATGGTGGTGCTATCTTTAAAGAACATCATTTTCTCCATTGTAAAACCTCCTTTTGAGTAAAATAAAAAGAGACTTAGCTTTGATACTAAATCTCTTTGCTAAAGCATTTTATTCTTTACTAATAATATGTTATGAAGATCTCTTTGCTAAAGTTACTCTTCATATTTTACATCCTCACGTAAATATTTACCAAACCGTTTTTCAAGGTCCACTTCGTCTTCTGGAATTAAACTAAGCCCACCTTCTGATACTTCATAAGAATAGTTATCTATAAAGTTTTTAATGCGTTCTGGAATTGAAATTCCATTATTAATTTCTGAAAGTAGATAAAGATAATCCCTATGATGTATTCTCTCTATATGCTCCAAATGACGAGTTAAATATCCACCATTTTCCTTAAGAACTAATGTAGTGCTGTTAGCATCAACATTTTTACAATCAAAATTTGGTAAATTTACACAAAATTCAAAAGTGTACTTACTTGTGCTAACGTTTTCTAGGTTAAAGTGCTCGAGAACAAAAATATCTTTCAAGTCTAAGCAACCATAAAAAGCATAAGAAAAATCTGCATGTTTTAATGATACATACGTTATATCAATACTTTCTAAATGGTCACAACCCTGAAAAGCGTGTGCAAAGCTATTTACTTTGAAAAATCCAACAGCAAAAGCATCACCCATCCTAACAAGTTTTAGATCTTTACAACCTTCAAAAGCGCAACTCATATCCACTTCTAATTTAGAATAATTTTCTAAATTGTACAAATGTGTGAAGCTCGATAAGTGTGAAAACATTTTATAACAATTTGTTATACCTGCAGGTAAATATAAAACTTTTGCATGTTTTGCTACCAAGTATGCTTCATCTTCATACTTAATTTCATAATTTTCTGTGTTATAAAGAACCCAATGTTTTTGTCCTTTTTCTTCTTTAAACCACGCATAGTGTACACCAAATTCAGATGTAAGCTTGGCTAAAGCCGTTTCTCTGCATTCTTCTGAATCGGTATCAACAACAAAAATAACAATGTGATTATCAATATTTAAAATATAAGTATTGTAATCATCTTCTTGTAAACACTCTGGAAATCTGAAATACGTTGCTCCGTGCAATAGATTTGTATTAAATTGACTTAAATTCAAATCATTGTTAGTTGTACAATTGTCAAACATATGAGTCATGTTATTAAAGGAGAAATTTTTAGAGTCAAAATCTTCAGACAATCCTGTTTTTAATGAGTCACACTTCGCAAATATATCAGGCGCAATATCCTTATCTTTCTTTTTATTTCCAAACATATTCATTCTTTCCATTCTTATATCCTCCTAATTATTTATTCTCTGTTATCTTGGCTATATACCTTTACTTTAATTGTTACTATTTTTACCACATTTTATATCCAAATAATCTTCTGCTTCTTTTAAAGCTTTCTGAACTAAAGGATTTTCTCTAAAATGTTTAATTTCATTGGTGCTATCTTTAAGTACTCTTTGTTCTGTCATTATTGGCCATTCTGCTCCATCGTAATCACTGTTATCGTGTAGAATAAAACCGACACACTTCCTAGCGTGCAATCTTTCACTTGGACACTTCTCAAAAAGTGAGATTGCCTGGACTAATGTTGAAGTCTCTCGAAATTCACCGTATGAAATGAACTCCATGCATTCTGCGAAATAAAAAGTGATTTCTGGTTGTAGAGTGGTTTGTTTGTTATGCAGTACTTCACCACTGAAGGAATCTATCTTTCTCATTATAAACATCTCCTTTCTAATAAAATAAAAAAGAGATTTAGCTGTTGCACTAAAGGTTCTGACTTTTGTTATCTGGGCTAAATCTCTTTGCTGACTTGTGGCTGTAATCCTTTGGAAATGATCTGGGCTAAAGTATTGCAGAATCCTTTACTAATTTATATTGTAGTCCTTTGGAAAGGATCTGGGCTTAATCCTTTTAAAAGCTCCTCATTGAATTATTTTTATGTCTTCGATGTTCTTCTTCAACCTTCTTTTAAGATCTGTGCTAAAGCGGCTACTAGCTCTCACAGTGGTTAAAGCATTACACCCTTTGAAGACATCTGAATTGTATTCCACATTTCCTGTGCTAAAGTTATTGAGATTTAGTACAGTGAGTTTGGAACAGCCAGAGAACATTTCACTCATTTCCTCTAATCGGTCTGTTTTGAAGTTACTAAGATTAAGCATAATAAGTGATTTACAGTCTTTGAACATGGCTTCCATAGTCTTTACTTTAGTCGTGACAAAGCTACTGAGATTAATGCTTTCTAGTGATATACAGCCTTTAAACATCGAAGACATATAAGCAACATCACCGGTGTTAAAACTACTTAAGTCTAAGTACTTTAATTTACTACACCATCTAAACATATTATCCATTAACTCAACATTGATTGTATCAAAGCTACTGAGATCAAGTTGTTCAAGTAATTTACATTCTGTGAACATATAAACCATAGTTGTTACTTTTTCTGTATTGAAGTTACTTACATCCAGTGACAACAATTTTGAACATTTGTAGAACATATTACCCATATCGAGCACGTTAGCTGTGTTAAAGCTACTGATATTTAATTCTTCAAGACTACAGCAGTCTGCAAACATATATTGCATATCGTCCACATTTTCTGTGTTAAAGTTACTGAGATCCAGTACTTTGAGCGATTCACATCCTGCAAATAAATAACCCATACTAGTCACTCTTCCTGTGCTAAAGCTACTAAGATTTAATTCTTCGAGACTGTAGCAGTCTGAGAGCATACCATACATGTCAGTCACGTTTTCTGTATTAAAACTACTTAGGTCTAGTGTTTTGAGTGATTCGCAGTTTTTGAACATACCATGTAGGTTTTTCACATTTTCTGTGCTAAAGTTACTGAGATCTAATACTTCGAGAGATTCACATCCTGCAAACATATAACCCATGTCAGCCACATTTGTTGTGCTAAAGCTGTTAAGACCTAACTCTTCGAGATTACGACACTTAGAGAACATTTTAAACATGTTAGTCACTTTTGTTGTGTTAAGCAACTTCAGGTTTAGCTTACTGATTTTGTTGCATTTGGAGAACATGCCCTCCATAGTGATGATGTTTTCTGTGTTAAAGTGTTTGAAGTCTAACTCTTTCGTATCACAGCAGTTATCGAACATATGATGGCACGAGGTCGCATTGATTGGTACCATTGGAAGTAATTCACTCAATTCTATATAATGAAGATGTCTATCTATACCACAATTACTGATTTCGTACATGTCAGTATTGTAAAGCACCCAATGGTGGTCTCCTGTTTCCTCCTTGAACCAATCGTAGGTGTACCTAGAATTCTTGTTTACTTCTTCCTTAACTCTTTGCATTTCCTCTTTAGAAACGATCTTTAAGGAATACTCTTTGCCTTCTACTCTGAAGCAAATGAATCTGTTTTCGTCTTGGATAGGTGCTGGAGGCATTGGACCTTCCCTTATCTCAAAGTTTACAGATTTATCGTTTTTAAACATTTCACCTACGCCACTTAAATAACGAATCTCTTCATCTGTGAATTTAAAGTTTTCTCTCATTTCAGCAGGCAGTGGATCACAGTTATCAAACATACCAGTTGTGACCTTTGGTTTAGAATTCTCTTTGCTTCTTAGATAGCATTCGGCCTCTTTGATTGCTTCTTGAACAAGCGTTGTGTTTGCGTAATGACTTATGTAATTAATGTCATCTTTTAGAACATGTTTGGACGTCATCAATGGTTGCTTGACATCGTTGTAGATACTGTCATCATGTAGAATAAAGCCTACGCATTTGACTGCATTTAGAAGAGTACCAGGACATTTTTCAAAGAGGGAAATTGCCTGGGCTAAAGAGGGAAATTCTTTGTACTCACCATAGTCTGGGAATTCCATGCACTCTGCAAAGTAAAAGGTTATTTGTGGTTTGTTGTTATCTTGAAATAAATTCATTCTTTCCATTTTTGATTCTCCTTTGATTTAATGTGAATGCTGGTGAAGTCATTTTTCTTTTAGCTCTAGTTCTCCTGATAACTAAGTGTTAAGTATACAAAGTTTTCTGGATGTTCTTTTATCTTGGCTAAAGTGCTATCTGCAATCACTACTTCCCAACCGTTTGATTTGTCATAGATAAGTCCTGTTGTGTTGTAATTGTAAGCATTATCTAAATCCATTAGAGTGTACTTTAACCAATAGTTTATGCTTGCGAAATCATCCGAATTCCAATTCTCTTTTACATATTGAGAGACTGCGCTAAAGCCAGATTCCTGGGCTAAGGCTTCGAGTTCTTCTAGGTGTCTGACAGCATTGTCTCTTAGTTCTGAATTCCATTCCTCCGCTATTTTAACTAGTTCGTTAGGTCTTTCAAAACCAAGAATGTAAATGTCAGAGGTGCTACTGATATTAGACATGTTAGGTTGTACATTGATGACATTGTTGTCGTATTGTATGTACATGGTTGCAATGTCTTCTCCGAGTGCTTTTAAAACTATTTCTCTATCAATATCATTTAAATTGTCTTTATAGTAATTTATATCGTCATGTTCTACTAAAACTGTTATTGTGTTTGCCATTTTAATTCTCCTTTGCTAAATCTGAATTCGTAATGCTCGCTTTGCTCTCGTGATCTAAATACATCTATTACCTCTAGCATTCAGATTTTATTTCTAGTAAATGTATTAAATAACATTTACCCTATTGAAATAATTCTCTTTCACATATTGGGAGACTGTGCTAAAGCCTACTAGCTTACTTTGTTAAATAAAAGAACCTTAAGCTGTTATACTTAAGGTTCTTGGTTATTGTTTTATTTTTGTTTTGCTATCTACTTTTACTATTTACTTTTACCAAGTAGCACTCTTAGCACTAGTGTACTTATTCTTGGCTAAAGTGATCAAGACTTCTTTAAAGTGGAGTCTCTTCCTCATCGATAACTGTCTGCATAACTGGATCTTCGTAGTCTGGTAATTCTGGAGTCTGATTTCCATGAATTGTAGTTGATCCACCAGCTACTCTACCAGCTACTCCGCCAATTGTTGCAACTCTTTTAGTGCAAGTGACTTTTTTGTTTATTTCTGCTGCTGCCCTAGTTTTTACTGTGACTTTAGGCTGTGAGGCTGCTACTGTATTTCCTACTGTGCTAAAGCGACCAATACAACTAAAGCAAAATAATAAGCTAAAGCAAAATGCTAAGTAAAAGATACTTCTTTTTACTGTACTTAAATTCTGTTTCATTTTTAAATCTCCTTTACTTCCAACGCATTAATCCTGCAATACGTAACCCATTGTACTGTTTGGCATAAAAAGGTCCGCATCCAACCTTACTATAGCCTAATCTATTAGCATTACCACCTGCTTCGTACACGTAGATTTTTCCATTGCTAAAGCTGTCAAAAACATATGTATGTGTGAATGACTGATTAGCAATAATGTCCCCTCTAACAAGTAAGCCTGCTTTGGCCGCATCTACTACTTTCATACCAATTAAATCTCCGGTTTCTGTTGCTACATCTCCCTTTTTTAAAGTAACTAAGTTCTTTTTCATATTGGCAGAAACTCCTGAAAAATTACCGTTGGGTTTACTGTAAAAGTTAGCATTTGTAGCTAAAAGTCCCATTTCCTTGAGTGCCCAATTTACTGGCATAACGCAATTAGCACCTGTGGTTTTCTTCTTTTTAATGGTGGTTTTAGCTTGTCTAAAGGTTTTACAAATTTGAGTATTACTACGTGAGAAGTACTGTCCATTAGTTTTAATAAAGTCGGAATATACATTTAACTTTTCAATAAACTGCATTGACTTTTTAGACTGTTCTGTTGGAATGCCAGATTTAATTGTGACTGTAGCACCATCAATCTTAACTGTACCATTTTCAGTCTTGATTGTAGCATTACCAGCCTTAACTGTAGCATTACCAGTCTTAACTGTAGCATTACCAGTTGTAGCTGCATAGGTAATTACTGGGCTAAAGCTCACAGCAGAAATTACCACAGCTAGTGCTAGTGCCGCAGCCATACCTTTAGACACACCTTTAAAATGTTTTTTCATTGTTAGCATCTCCTTTTATTTTTATCTATTGTAAACAATGTGTTCGTTTAGCTATTGCTACGGTGCTCCTTTCTATTAGATTTGCTTTGCAAACACATTGGAAATTTCTTGGTTATTTCATCTACAATGGATAAAAAAGAAAATCCCACAATTAAGAGAATTTTCTTTGGAGATTCGTAATGTACAGTGCTTTATTAAATAATTTACCAGCAGTATTGAGTTTTAGCTATTTTCTTTGCTAAAACTTCCCAGGTTAACGTTGGGTTAAGTTCTCTTGAGTTGTTGCCCTCAGACTCTGCATTTGAGGTATCTTGGCTAAAGCTATTGGACTCCGTGTCGGTAGTGTCTTGGCTAAAGCTATTGGACTCCGTGTCAGTGGTGTCTGAGCTAAAGCTATTGGACTCTGCATTTGTATCGTCTTGGTTAAAGCTGCCAGACTCTGCGAATTCATCGTCTTGGCTGAAGTATTTTATCTCATTCAAATCTTCATTTAGTTTACAGCATTCAGTGTACTTCTTAAGTAAATTCTGTGGAAAATGTTCTACCAACTCTGGAACATTTTCCACTCTGTTTAAATTAATTTTGTATATTGGAATTAATTGTGTATTATCTTCATTCATCAATAATTCTCTTAAAGGCATTCCTTCAAGTGTTTCTTCTGTTTCTTTTATAACCTCCATTTTTAATAACTGTTCTGCAATTTCGTTGTACTCAGGCATAAAAGTGCATTCGTTTTCTTCCATTTTATCTGGGTTCATAATTGTAATTATTTCTAATGCATTTTCTGGTGTTGGTGGTACTAGAATTAGTAAAGTATTATTTGTTGGTGGTACTGATGTACGCACTACTAAGTATTGTATTTCTCTCCACATTACTATACATCTGTTTTCATTCATCTTAAATCTCCTAACTGCTTTGCTAAAGCGTGTACATTATTACGTAGTGCTTTGTTAAAAGGTGCTTTGTTAAAACACTTGCTAAAGTGCTTCATCGACTGGTTTACCTTGACTTCCACACTCCTTTAAAATATCTACAATTTGTGTGTTTGTTTTATCTTTAATATAAAATTGAATACCTAAGCTTCCTCCATAAAACATATGTTTAGAATAATCAATTGAATTTAAATTAAAACCAATTGGTAATTTAAAATTCTTAGTCATTGTGTGTGCTGCATTAAACATTTCACTCATATCAATTACATTTTTAGTATTGAAGAAATTATTATTACCTAACTCTTCACTAAATGGATTACTGCTTAAACTACAAGCGTAAAACATTCCCTCCATTGTAAATACATTTTCTGTGCTAAAGCCTTTTGAGAATTTTACGCCTTCTCCGAGGAACGCTCTGGAAAACATGTATTCCATACTTACAACGTTTTCTGTGCTAAAGTCTTCTGGTAAATTAACATCACCAAGTAGTTCCGCATTGTAAAACATACCATCCATTTTAACCGCATTTTCTGTACTAAAATCCTTTGGAAAATGTGAATGTACTTCAAACTTAGCACCTGCAAATGTTCCAACAAAATCTATTACTTTAGCATTACTATTTTTGTAGAATTGTGGTGTGCTGCCGTTTTGTAGTGAAGTGCTAGAGCTTTTGTCGATTTGTTTAGAAGTGTTGATAGCATCTTGGCTAAAGTTCTGCTCCTCTTCTGGTGTAATCCTAATGTTAGATTTCTTTTTAAAACGTATGCCTGAAAACATCAGAAAACAAGTTGTCACATTAACTGGAAATTCCACATCCTCAGAATTATCACCTCTATAATGTAAGTATCTAAAATGTGTTGGAACTAATTTTGATTTGCAGGTATTTAAGTAAAATATAGAAGAAGTTTCAACTGTTTTTACTTCAAACTGATCAGTCCGATATAACACCCAATGCTTATAACCTCTTTCTTCTTTGAACCATTCATACTGAACACCGTTTCTTCGTATGAAGAGATTTTGTAAAACATCTCTAAAACGTTTGTCATCGTAATCTATTTCATACGGAACACCATCAATTACTATTGGATTTTCCTGAGTATTTTTCTTAGCTAAATTGATTTTAACTTTATCGTTTTGCATGCGTTTTCTAAGTTGTATTTGTTCTAGTTTTGAATTATCTAATTCAGGATTTCTTCCTTTGCTAAAGCTTCCGTATCTTTTACGTTGAAAATTTCTATGTACAGGATACCCTAACTCTTTAGTTTGAAGTTTTTCATAACGTTCATCAGGTGTCTCACTACTTTTGAAACGTTTTGAGTACTCTTTTGAGTATTGTTTCGCTTTTCTATTTAAAGTACTGCTCAATGTTGGCTGCACTGATTGCACCGGCTGCTCCGATTGCATAACACCTTCTTTAAAGTATTGCATTGATTTCACTGATTTGACCTCCTTTCATAACGAAAAAATGATAATTAGTACCCTACACTATTTTTACAGCATTAAATGCTACCAAATACCACCTCACACTATTCTTACAGCACTAAATGCTACCAAATACTATTTTTACAGTGCTGAATGCTACCAAATACTATTATCGAATGTGTAGGTAGTAATGTAAAAAGGGATACCATTTTGCAGGTATCCCTTCTAATTTGAGTTTTAAGATTTAAATAATTTATGGTTTGAAATCCAATGATTTGAAATCCAATTATTTGAGTTTATTTTAAAGAAGTATTATGTTTGCATTCCCCTTTCTTTTTATTTTTATTAGTTTGTTTAATTCTTTAAATGGCGGGAATTTTCCCTCAATTTCTAGTTACTGCGCTGATTTGTTTTTCTTTGCTAAAGCTTATCACTCCTTTTCTTTTTATTGTGATTCTCGATTCTTAATTCTTAATTAAAAACTATTTAGATAATACGACCAAACAATAGCAAAGCACTAGCTACTGTTGCTAAACTTCCAAGCAACTTGTTAGTGATACCATCTGCTGCACACAAGTTAAAACATACTTTTACATTGATTGGAAAAAGTAAGGATTCCCCTTTCTTGTTGAATAAATCAATCACTAAGTGACTTGCATAGCCAATTGCAAACCAAGTAGAACTATTTCCAACAACTGCGTATGCTGCTGTACTAAAAAGCACAAGTGCTAAAATAGAATGCGTAAAACCTCTATGATTGGAGTTAAGACCAAGAACCACTAGAACAGTTAAAGCAATTAATCCTGCTATTGTTGTGGACATTACTAAGCTGCTAGTGAGATTTTTGTCTACTCCTCTTAAAGCAAGAAAGAGTACTGAGCTAAAGCCTACTGTTTTGGCATGTTTACTGTTTAAGTCTATGTCTGGTATCAGTCCTCCGATTGCACCAAGTGTTGCTCCTGATATTAAACTAACTGGGTGATGTGCAACTGCCCCTCCCATTATTAGAAGTGCACTCGCTGTTCCTACCGCCTCATGTGTTTTTCCTAACATCTTATTACCTCTTTCTGTTTTATTAATTTATACAGAAAGTGGTTGTTTAATTTGGTTTTGTCATTTTGAAATAAGAGTGGAAAAGTGTTAGTTCTTGACTAAAGTGGAAAAGGCTTGACCGTCAACTTGGCTGATGCTATACTATAATCTCCAGTAAGGTTGTATTTCTAGCTATCTAATATGCATTTATCGTGCTAGTTATACATCCAAATATCTTAATAGCAAAGGTGGTTGCGGGACTGTCTTTGCTATTTTTTATTATTGTGAATTTGTTAAATTTGTGTTATAATAATTGGTGTCACCAAATACTATCCCCAAAGTATGACACAATTCAACTTAAATGCAGATGTAGTGATTAAATCACTATTCAACATCATCATCTTAAAAGAGACCTGTATTTCCCCACAGGTCTCTCTTTCCTTATTTTAATTCTTTATTGATTGGTCACTTAATGTTCTTCACTTCATGCTAAGTACTGGGCTAAGGCTGTTTAGTTGCCATCTTCTCTAAATATTTCTTTACATCTTCAAAGACATTCTGCCAGTTTATTATCAATAGACTTCCGTCTTGCCTACAGATAAAAAGTGGTATGTGCATTACTGTACTTAGAGAACAGACTTGGCTAAAGCACTTGCTTAATCTCTTTTCCCACACAAAAATACCATATGGTTTTGCATCTGGTTTAAGTAAAAGCTCATTATAATCATAGGTACTATTCAGCAATTCATTTAAATCATACAAAGGTAATAAATCTATTGGTGTTGCTTCAATTATCTTATCTACGGTTAACATTGGTTTACCACAGAAAAGTGTTTGGAACGACTCTTCTAAGCTTTCGATTGTTACGGTTGAAGAATACATATCAGAAAAACTCATAGCAATGAAATCTTCTTGCTTAGCGTTGTACATGAATCCAAATGCTCTGTCATCAAAACTATAGTTTGTATCCGTTTTAAATAACATTGCTGAAATCATTTTCTGTGTGTGCATAAAGTATTTACTTGTGTCGTTACAAAAGCTAACAATGACTATACTTGGATCTTGTATTTCTAATTTGTTGTTAAGAGATAACTGGGCTAAATATCTTGATTCGCTACTATCGTCACTGCCATCAAGAATTTTATCTTGCGAAGCATAAGTTTCTTTTATGGTCATGTAGTCTGAAGAGTTTTTCTGGTGATATAACTGAGCTAAAGCTTTGTCGCCAAGAACATCACATTTCCAATCAGTCCAATTGTCTTTGATTATTCTATCTTCTAAACTGCAGATAGCAGAGAATAATTCACTAAGTAGACTTGTGTATTTTTTGTAAATTGTAGCGATTTCTTCGAGTGTTATTTCACTTTTTAATTTAAGTGGTTTTACGCAATCACTTCGGTAACCAAAGACTCTTTCTAATAAATCGAATAACTTCGATACATCAGTGAATTGCTGGGGATTTATCTGTGATGCATAGTCCTGTCGGTGATTTAACTGTGCTAAATATCTTGATTCGGTACTATCGTCCCTGCCATCAAGAATCTTATCTTGCGAAGCATAAGTTTCTTTTAGGGTAGTATGTTCTAATGGGTTCTGCTGATGATATAACTGGGCTAAAGTAGCATAGACCTCTTTGAAGGATTGCGTGTTTAAAATATACTTATACAGGTACTCATAATAAAGATAACTACTATTGCATAAGGATAATAACTCTTTCTTTCCTTTTTCTATGTCAGTACTATATACTTTATTAAACCATTTTCTATACATTCCAAAATAACGATTAAATGTACCTGCTGTTTTAGTAGAGTTAATTATTACTTCCAATGTGTTTTTATCACTTGGAATGAATTTTAGATTTTTTAGCATTTCTAGTAAATGTGCATTCGTTTTATAAAACATTTCTAATACCTATTCTCCTCCTATTACTTAATTCATTGTTTGGTATTAGTCTAACGGTTAATGTTTTAGAATGCAATCTCCTTCCTATAATGTTAACATTTTCTTAACAATTAAAGAAAGTGACAAAAGGTCACTCTCTTCTATCACTCCCTCTTTCCTTATTTTAATTCTTTATTGATTGGTTACTTGGTGTTCTTCATTTGGGGTTGCTTGACTCACTAGCGCCTTCGGCGCTTACCCCTTGGGACCTAAAGATAGCTCAAACAATTGGTGGGCGGCACCGGAAGTACTGGGCTAAATCTAGGGATTCGTCTCTAACGTGACTGCCATCTCTAGTGCTGCTTTGTAGATGCACTACAAGGTATACATGGAAATGTAAAAGTCCCTACTGGTGATTATACCAATAGGGTCTGATTTGAATCTTATTCGGACCTTTGAATGTGTACTGGGCTAAAGCTCAGCACCTCTGCCTGGCTAGAAGCCTATGAATTATTAGTACCTTTGAAAGTGTACTGGGCTAAAGCTGGTGCTGTGCTAAAGCATTGATACTAAAGAATATCTGTGTTACAATATGAATAATAAAGTTACATCCTATCACACATGTAAAATCAAAAGGAGTGATACCTTATGTCGAAAAAGATTATTAATAACCACATGTATAACACAGAAACTGCAAAACAATTAGGATATTGGAGTAATGGATATAATTACTATGATCTTTACTTTGCAGAAGAGACTTTATATCAAAAAGACACTGGAGAGTATTTTTTAGTTGGATGTGGTGGAGCAATGAGTTCTTACTCAGAGTTTGATGAAGACTTTAGATGTGGTAGCACAATCTTTATTCCGTTTACAGAAGAAGAAGCGAAAAATGGGTAATGGATCGTTTAGACGCAGACACCTACATTACTTTGTTTGGTAAAATTGAAGAATAATTTGTACACGCAAAAGATTAGCAAAGATTAGTAAAGACCAGCAAAGACTATCAAACGATAGTTTTTGCTAAATCAATCTGTTCTAAAGCCATTTATTGTCACATAGGTTACGCATAATTCTAACTTTGCTAAAGCCATTTATTACTCCTAGTCATCTATTACCCATAGCTATCACTTCTTCTTCCTGTTTTAGTTATCACTTCTTTTTTCAAACTCTTCTTCCTGCTTTAGCATCACTTTTTCTAATGCTGTTGTAATTTGCTGTTTAGCAAGTTCTTGCTTTTTACTAAGCTCCTTTTCATGCATCATAAGTTCATTGTGGTAAATCTTCCAGCTTTCTTTTTCACTTGTACAGTAACGGCGGCATTCAGAATTAATTGTTCGGCAATTCTCATTAATTCTGTATTTCCAAACAGGTTTTCCCATTAACTGCGTTACCCTTCCTTCACTAAGGGTTGCCGGATTAATGCAAACTAATTCGCCCTCTTCTGGTTGTGCGAAAGTATTTTTTCCATTGCACGCCCAGACTTTTATTATACTTCCTTCAATTTTATTATCTTTTCGCCATTGCGTGATTTCTTTTGATGTATTTGGAATCTCACCTGAAACATTTAAAAACTTTTCTGATTTGTTCATTTTGTCTCCCCTTATTTCCTTTCTTGGCTAAAGCGTCGCTACGCTAAAGCCCACTAAATTAAATGGGTTAAATTAAAAGTGGTGCTAAGCGATTAAACTTAGCACCACTGGAATTTTAGTCTTAAATTTACTCAAGACTTAACTGAATTATTAAAACTGCATCTTTTACTTTCTTGTAATTAAAGCTTCTTGTACAGTCGATTGATTCTAAATCTCCTTTGTCTGTAACTTCTAATTTAATTTCATAGCCAGAATAGCTACCTTTCGGACCAGTAATTTCTGTAACATCTTTGAGAGTTATGTGCTTTGCTAAAGCTTCTGAAAGACTTACAAAGAAATGTATTCTACCATCAAATACAAATCCGTCTTGCATTGCAATAGTAATTTCTGGTTCGTCTTTAACTTCGATAGTAAAGTCTTTTGTGTGTTTGGCTTCAAACTTTTCCCCAATGCTTACCATAACACGGTCACTTCCATCAATTAATGTAATGGCTGTATGCTTTTCCTCTTCCTTTTTGTTTACTTCTTCTGGTTCCTTTTCATCAACACTAATCTGATCATGAAGAATTAATTCTACAGGAGCTTCTTTCTTCTCCTGTAGTTCCACTTCTTCTTTCTCTTGTAGTTCCACTTTTTTCTTAATTTCTTCTACAACTCCTTTAGCATTTCCAATTTCTTGTTTACCTAAATTTCCAAAGAAATTTTCAATCATCTCTGCGCTGTATAAATCATCATTATCTTCTTCACTGAGTAAAGCTTCCATTTCATCTTCGCTTGATTCATCTTTGCTAAAGTCTTTGTCGTCACTGCTCTCTTTGTTAAAGCTCTCAGCAGAGTCGTCGTCACTGCTCTTTTTGTTAAAACTCTCAGCAGAGTCGTCTTTGCTAAAGTCTTCTTTACTAAAGTCTTCTTCGGTAAGGTCTTCAACAACAGAGTCGTCTTTGCTAAAGTCTTCGTTAAGTTCTGTAATGCCTTCAGCAGCAGAGTCGTCCTGATTCTCTTCAGCAATAGTAGAATCGCTAAAGTCCATGTTGCCCTTACTAAAGTTTTTACTAGAATCTGTGTCGTTTTCGGTAATGCCTTCAACAGCAGAGTCGTCTTTACTAAAGTCTTTACTAAAGTCTTCTTCGGTAATGCCTTCAGCAGCAGAGTCGTCATGATTCTCTTTGTTAAAGTCTTCGTTAAATTCTGTGCCGTCACTGCTTTCTGTACTTAATTTCTTCTTTTTCTTCTTTTTACGGATGAAAGAAACCAATGCAATTAAAATTACAATCAGTATAATCATTGTTGTGAACAGTACAGTACGATTACTAAAGTCTAAGAAATCATTTAAGAATTTCTGCAAATCATTCATTTGTGATTAATTTCCTCCTCACTTCTTATTTTGTTACTCGGTTAAAGAGAATAAAGAAATGCATAATAACTTAATTGGGGAAAACCTATTATTACACTTCTTTTCAACTTTAACTAATTTATTATAATAAAATACCAATTATTTTAGGGTGATTGTTGAAATAGTGAATAAAGTAGCTTAAAGCACTTATTTGTTAAAAAGTGTTGGTAAATCAGTACTTTTTTCTCTATTTTTATTCTAAATAGCATTTCAACCCGCTTTACCTGTTTTAAGTAGCATTTTATCTGTTTTATCTACTCTAAGCAGCATTTCACCAATTTTAAGTAACATTTTATCTTACTATTGTAATTAGTGAGCTAGGCAGAAGTGCTTGGCTAAAGCTAGACAATGGTGCTTGGCTAAAGCTTTACACTAATACTGCATGCCATTGATAAATCCACCACATTTAGAAATGTCACATTGCTTTTCTATTTTATCAAGCATCTCTTGTGATACTACTACATTATCTAATAGCAAAGCTTTAAAAGGTTTTTTGTATTTTTCTTTAACATAGTCAATGTATTTATCGCAATCATAGATAACATCTTCTCCTTTGAAAAAATCATCGAGTTCTTTTATTGTTGTGAAAGTACGTTTGTTAAATTCATCTTTAAACTCATATACGATATCTACATAATAAATCTCTACTTCAAATGTATTATCTTCGAATAGAATCACATCTAACCAACATACTGCATTTGGTGCTGTAGATTTGGAATTGCTTCCTACTGCATTAATATTTTCTTTTGCATTAGTATTTTCTTTTGTTTTCATTTGACTCTTTAATACCTCCTGTTTTGTTTACGTGGCTAAAGCTAGCCTTAATCATTAATCTTTTTAAAATTCTTTTGAATGAATTTTTCACTGATAAAAGAGTATTGTATCTTCTCTTTTTCTCTTGCTTCATCATGAATATGAATATAATTTAGTATGTAAATTAAATCATCGCAGTTTACATGTTGCTTGTGAAAACCATTTCGAAACATTTTTCGTTTTTTACCTTTATTCCTACAACCGCCACCTTCAAACATATTTTTGTGAAATAAATTTGATACTTTACTAGAATTTATTGTAACATCAAGAAACCATTCTGATACATTTGTTATTATTTCAAAATTACCATTAAGTTTTACACTAAACTCATACTCATTTCTATTACAAAAGTTTTTTACTATTATTTCATTGTAATTGAATTCTGTTACACTATTATAAATGCCAGTTAGTTTTTCTGCACACTTTTCACATAATGTGTAACCATCAAACAATGCAATAATGCTTTTGTAAATCAATACTATTTTCGGAACTACTGGGCTAAAGCCTGGACTATCATCTTTGCTAAAGCTGCTATTGTGTTGAATGCCTCCGGCGGACGAGCGCGGGCTTAACTCTTCTTGGTTTTGGATAGCTTCGCATTCTATTAAATGTATTATTTCTTGATCACGCTGTATTACAACACGTTTACTGCAATTTTCCCAAAGAAAAGTTGTGATACGTAGTTTAGACATGAAGTATAGACTTTTTAAATCTTGCAAAAAATAGTAAACAGTACTTGTAAAGAATTTATCAATTAAAACACTATTTTCTATTAAGTTTTTCAACCAAGGTATAGTAGCTTGGTTAAAGGTGCATACTATTCCACTTTGTACCCTATTTTGTAAGTAATTGTTTGGTAAAACTCTTTCTATTTCGCTTAATAGTATTGTTTCAGGCAATTCAATTTCATGGGTTATGATTGGAATAAAGTCCTTCATAGCAGTAAAACTATTCGGGTAATTTTTTCTCTGTAAAACACAATGAATACATAAATTGTATTCAAAAGAATTGATGTAATTACTAGTTAAAAGTTCTAGTAATTCACTTAGAATTACAATACGTGGTGTAAATCCCAGATAATCTAGGATCTTGGCTAAATTGTTTCTGTCCCATATTACTAGAATATTAAAGTCACTAATGTCTAATTTAACTGTGCTGCCAATAAAGCATAATTGTTCACTTCTAATGTATTCATTTGGTAAGCTAGAGTATTCATTCCTTTTGGTTTCACAAAGTAAAGCTAGGTAAGTATTATTACAAAACTCAGTGTAACCTTGTAGCGGTTTTTGGTTTGCTACAAATAAATATTTCATTTTTCACCTCCTTCTTTTTATTTTCTCTTTCGAATTAATTTCTGCTTGGCCAAAGCTGTTGCATGTTTAAAGCTAAGTACATCGCTTGGCTAAAGTTAAGTACATCGCTTGGCTAAAGAAAGGATTGCAATTCGAAAGAAAAGAGCCAAAGACTTTTACATCTTTGGCTCTTATTGTTCTTATTTAAAAATTACTATAGTTAATAAAAGATTTACTACAATTAATAAAAGATTTACTATCGCACAGTAAATCGTATCTAATTTCCATGCTACTCTTATCTATTGGAACTAAAATGTTATTAAAAACTTTCCAAAGCATTCCTCCGATTTCTACAGGTTTTCCAATGTACTCCCTTTTATCTACAATTTTTGTAACGTTAATGTTAGCTTTCGTAGCTTGCTCTTGCTGCTTTTCTTTTGGGATATTGTAGATTTTATCCCCAAACTTAAAAAGCTTGCCAGTAGAAAGAAAAGAGTATCCAATCTTGAATTCCTCGCACTTCTTGGCTAAAGTTGAGTGCCAAGCAAAGTCTGTAACTTTTCTTCCTGTAGAATCACCGTTTGAGCAGATGTATTCTACGTTTCCGCACTTAGCTAAATCGATCTCTTCTTCGATCTCTTTAACATTTAACCATAAGTGTTTTAAGTGTAGTGACTTGGCTAAAGCATAGAAATCTTCTAGCTCATCCTGAGTTTTGATAGTCAACGCTATTACCACATTAGGGAATTCACTACTGTTAGGAAATCCGTCTTTAAGACAATGCACATTTTTAGTATTAATAATAAATAAGCAATCATAACGAATTTTCATCATGTTTAGAAATCGTTGTTTATTTACCCACTTAATATCAATGAAAAAATCATTACCAGGGCACACATTAAATACTGTTTCACTTGGAAACTTTAGTTCAATCTCTCCTTCACTTTTTGTTTGTAGTGGTAAATTAATGGCATCGGTTGCCATTTTTACTTTAATCGGGTTTTCGTTAGCAATAAACCGATGTGTGCTGGGTTTGTAGATTTCTTCCCAAATTTTCCAATCAACCATGTAATCTCTCCTCTGTTTTAAGAGTTATAATTGATTGCTTGGCTAAAGTGGATTTTACATTGCTTCTTTAGAACTTCTCTTTTGATTTTAGGAGATGTGGGGAAAATGTAAGGAAGTACATTAAGAGTATGTGAGTGTGCGTTTAGAGGTCATGTCTTCCCTCCGGCGCTTCGCGCCTACGGGTTGACGCTTGCTAGCTGACCCTACGTGATCTAAAGATAGCTCGCTAATGGCTGACACCGATAGTCTCACTGAGCTAACGTATACTTAGTGGAAATCACTGAGCTAAAGTCTTTCAGGGTCTAAAGATAATCTTAATTCGCACTTATTAGTGCTGCCATAATGCTCCTAAGGTCGCTTAATCTAAAGATAAAGAATACTACTTTGCAGAGCTGTACATTACAATGGATTCCTAATTATGTTTTGATTTGTGCTACCTACCCAATGGGCATTTTGATCTGCCTTATCTTTCTCGAACTCTCCGTCAACAAGGACATCTATATTTTTTAATACTTCCCTTCGTAAAATTCCCAATTCTGAGTCGTCTTGAAGTAACTGGGCTAAAGTATAGCCGGTGTAAAGCCAAATGTCTTTAGTATGGTATTCCTTTCGGATTTCCTGAGCTAAAGCTAGAACATCCTGGACGTTTGAAGAGTAAAGTGGATCTCCGCCAGAGAAGGTAATTCCCTTAATGTAGTCCTTTTCTAATTCATCAAAGATCTCCTGTTTAGCTTTTTCGTCAAAATCAATTCCTACGTTTGGATCCCACGTTATTTTATTTTGGCAGTCTTCACAGTAATGTGAGCATCCAGAAACCCATAGAACAACTCTAAGTCCATCTCCATTTAACATGTCGTCTTTTGTTATGTTGTGAAATTTCATTTTGAATACCTCCTGTTTTTGTTAAATAAAAACTCCACTGGCTTTTGCACCAATGGAGTCTAGGCTAAAGCATTAAATTCTAATGCTTAAAATCTTTTCGATGTTTTGATGTATTATCTTTTCTAAAGCTTCTAATCTCCACTCTGGAAGATTGTATTTGGAATGCCGTGTGAACTTAAAATCTAGTAGATTAATTAAAATCTTTCTCATTCGAGAGTCCATAACATAGGCTGCTACATTAAACCAGTCATCGTAAAGACGTGGTCCTTTGTTTTCTAATATCTTGGTTAAATCTTTGAAATCATCTTTCATAGTTCTTGCTAGTAAAGAAAGATTATGATCAAACAAAGGTGCAAAGCTTACCAAATCCAGAGTATCATTATCGACAAGAAAACCAAAATTATTCTTGTGTCTGTCTTCATTCATTATTACAGCATCTGCAACAATCATTGTCCTAATCTCGTCAAGAATACCAAATTTATTGGCAGTTTCTAATAAAGTGTCAATTCCATAAGCGTTTGATGTATCAATAGCAGCATATGGTACAAAACCATATTTCTCAGATGTGAAGATATCACATACAGAGCAAATCCTTCCACCAACACTTCTTAAATCATAATTTACATAATTATCTGTAAATTTAGAAACCAATTGACTAGCATAGTATTCAGAATACGGTTCTAAACCAAAATTTGCAAAACCTGAAGCACCACGTTTTAGCATTTTTATATCGCCAGGAAAATGTTCTCCTTCTCTGATCCAACACTTTGCAAATGAACCATCTGTACCGTACTCTGGACTTGTAGTTGAAAAATTTTTGCCATGCAAACCACCCTCAAAAGCAGTTTTAGCTATTACTTCATTAAAAGGATGTGTAAATAAAGAAACTTTATCCCAAGTTAAATCACTATCTATAGGTTTTACCCAAAAAGTATCAATAAGAGATAATGCATGTGAAATATTAAGGAATCCTCTAAAATCATCACATCCACTTATTTTTAACAGTTCATTTATATTTTCTCTATGTTTTGGCGCTCTTCTATTTCTAATAAAAATTTCTGTTTTTCCATAATGTTTGGGTAATTCTTCATAATGTTTTACAACATTTGCAGTTTGTAAAATATCATTTACATAGAAGGAAGCAATTATTTTATCCTTATTCAGTAAATAATATTCAGGTTTTCTATCCTCCTGCTTAAAGAAATTCATAGATTTCATTTTACCCTCTCTTTCTTATTTATATTTCTATTGTAACAAAAGTATAACTTTGATACAAGTTACATTTTAAATTTATTTGTTGTTTAGTATAGTGCCCTTCTGAGTAACTCTTCCATTAAGAAAGACAGCTGGGCTAAAGTACTATAAAGTTCCCTGTCAGCTTTCTTAGATCTTAGTTCTTGCTCCTCCTTAAGCTTCTCTTTTTCTTCATTAGTTAATGAGTCATACCATTTATCATATTGATATTTTTTGTAAAATCTAATGGCATCGAAGCCTTTAATGCAATGCCATTTAATACGTTGTAGTTCTGCATACCATGCCATTTGAAATTCCTCCTATTAAATCTGTTTTAGCTCTTTTATCTCTTTTTTGTTTCATACGAAATTAAGCAATCAATTATAAAATTATGTAGAAAAACAAGTAGAAATGAAAATAGCGATAACATACAGCAAAAACTGCTAAAACTATCTATGATACTATTTGAGTTTTTCTTTGTTGATTTATTATCTGACTCTTTTGAATTTGGAAGACTTTTATCGTTATCTACAGATGTTGTTACTAGAGAAACATTTTCTGATTTATTAGTAGCATTAAATTCTACACTTGTACTCGAAACAGTCGAGAGTAATGCTGACAGTGCCATTACTAGTAAGGAAAGATATATCATAATTTTATTGAACATTTTATCATTCCTTTCTTTTTAATAGAAAATCTTCAGTAGATTACCACTTCTACTTAAGCTGGTCTAAATATCTTGATTCGATACTTCCGTATCTGCCATTAAGAATCTCACTTTCTAAAGCAATAATAAAAACTCCACTGGCTTTGATACCAATGGAGTCTGTTAATTAAAATAATGACATTTTAATAGTGTTAATTGTTTTACTACCATGTGTTTTTTTCTTTGCTAAATCTTGTAATTCTTTTGGTAAAACGTCATTTACTTTTTTCTTAATACCACTTGTAAGATAATATTTATCCAATCTGTTTTTATTGTATTTCCACTGTGCTTCTGAGGATTCCTCTGCTAAAGCAGTAAAGAATCTTTCCCAACTTGCATACGAACTACATTCAATATAATCAGAAGGATTCTCTAAAATCTTATCGAGATTTTTACATGTGAATACACCAGCTTTTAATAAAACCCATTCAAAACTTTCTGGTGGCCAAATAGTAATTCTTTTATTATAATGCCTACCATTTTCGAAATCATCATAATACTCTTGTAAATACGAACCAAAAGCTGCACCATCTACAATGCATAGAATATTACTGGCATCTGCAGCAAGTATTGTATTTAAAACATTACCATTACCATTAGCACTTATAACCGGAACGTTACTAAAGAAATCCTCAAAAAATGTGAAACCAGCATTTGAATCTTCCATAATAACTAAATCAAAATTATAGTCTGTAAAAGTGAAATTAGTATAAAACTCTTTGAATTCATATATTCTACGTAAATCGCCAGAACCTTTATGACTAACTAATTCATAAATTTCTTGCCAACTATACGGTAACCCCTTTAAAGGTTTTCTACCTATGATAACAAAATAATTACCAGATTTTTTAACATATTTAGCAAAATCATTAGAATAAACAAATCTATTATTTTCTTCAATAAAAATCACAGAATCGGTTATCTCGGCTAAAACGGTTTCCCATCGTAATTTCTTAAATGCTCTGGTATAAACAAAATAATTAGCAGATGTTTCTACGGTATATGCTGCTGCAGAACTTCCTGACATAGAATTAAACATTGCTTGCAATAAAGTTGTTTTGCCTGTACCGCTCTCACCTTGTATAATAGTGATATTTCTTTTTAATGTAAATCTGTACTCATTGTCTTTATCATAGATTCTAAACTTAACTTGTCCTTTCATAAATTACCACCTTGCTAAAACCACTCTGGTTCCTGAATCTTACCTGCTTCGACTAAATTGTTAGATTCTCGTAATTCTGGAATTAAATCTTGCATACGATGAACTATATTTCCTGTGTTTAAAACTTTTATATCGAATGGATCCTTAAAGTGCATTACATGTTCTAAGTAAGCAACTATATCTTTATCTTTACAAATCTCTAAAATCCATTTTGCACAGTTATCTCCGCAGTTAGAAAGGTTGTAAATAAATTTAGGTTCTTTCAATAATAAAATTAATACCTTTACTCCGCCCGATAAATAAGTAGGTGCTATTGGACCAAGTACTGGACTAATTATTAAGTATGGTCCAATGACGTCAGATTTATCTACATCTTTTATCATTTTCTTGACTAAATCATCTTCAAACCATTCTGGTTTAAAGGCTACATCAAAATAGTCAGGAGCATCAGTCATTACTTTTATATCCCCACCTCTATACCAAATGTTTAACATTTTAATTCCCCTTTCTAATTTCCTTTCTAGTTTCCTTTTTATTTTTCATTAATATTATTGTAGCAAAAGTGTAAGAATACTACAAGCTACGTTTTGAGTTTACTTGGCTAAATATCTCACTTGGCTAAAGCGCTTTGCGAAGCCGTAATAAAAACTCCATTAGCTTTGATACTAGTGGAGTTTGTTAGTTTTTAGTGATATTTTAACAATGTCAAGGTATCTTCCTCAATTGCTCCACCTCTACTGGCAAAATATATCACAATCGTTAGACTTAAAATAATAAGCACAGTAATTGCTAGATTAGACTCAAAACACCCAGCATTATAACAAAAAATAGATGCCACTACACAAAATGGAATAGTAAAAGAAAAATCTAAGTAACCTTTTACAATGTATCGATTCTTCCTATCATTTCTAACTGGAGCAGGCAATTCTAACTGCTGATACAAATAATGCAGAAACCATTTATTGAGAACAATATTAAAAATAATTGTTGATACGACAATTCCTGTGATTATCAAAAATATAGATGTTTTGAATTCTTCTAAATCAGGACATGTCTGACCTTCAATGACTAAACCGAGAATAAAAAGCATCTGAATACAAAGCAAATGTAATTTAATGCTCGCTTCTACTTTTTCATAACTATTTTTCTTATTTGCTTTCATAATTACATACCCCTTCTTTTTCTTTTCCTTCTGCTCTTTTCTTTGCTAAAACTGTTGTAGTAAAAGTGTAAGAATACTACAAGCTACGTTTTTAGTTTGCTTGACTAAATCACAGGTCCTTACCTCTATACCCTACGGGATCTAAAGATAGTGGATTGCGGACTTGTTCCATTTTAGTTCTCACTGGACTAAAGCTCGTAATGTTCACTTTGCTAAAGCCATAAAGATACTTGGCTAAAGCACTTTGTAAAGCCATAATAAAAACTCCACTAGCTTTGATACTAGTGAAGTCTGTTAGACTACTCTACATAGATATAAATAAACTTTGCTAAAGTCTTGTAATGGTCAGCGGTAATTATACATTCCATCACATAAGTTTCTTTCTCTGTAGATTTTATTGTTAACGTACCATCCGGAGAAACAGAAATATTTCCTTTAGTGTTATTTTTTACTGTTTTTCCAGTTTTGGAATCAATTGAAACTGCTTCAGAGTTTTCTTTAGCTAAACGGAATTCACATTTTAAAGTAGAAAGAGCTTCTTTAGTTATGCCATACACTTTTGGAGCATTAAGCTGTTTAATGTATTTTCCATCTTTAAAATCATCCTTAGAGATGGTAATAGGTGGAACATCGCTTGTTTTAATTTCAGCATTATTAACATAGATCTTAACTTTCATTGTACCACTGTACTTCCCTTTTCCTTTTAATTCTACGATACCACCTGTTTTTGATTTTTCTTTAGATTTATTATTAGCAAATTCATAATCTGTTTTTGCAAATATCGTTCCAGCACATAACTTATTTGGACGGCGTACTTTAATCATTTCTGGAAGATTTGGTTTACCAGTGTAATCAAATACAATCCAATTGTATGGTGCATCATCTATAGCATGAAAATTATCTAAATTATTATCATTTGCATGCAGTAATTTTAATGTAATAAACGAGACTACAAACAATATAAGCAGTATACATTTACCTTTCTTGTTCTCCATAATAAATTCTCCTTTATCAAAGGTGTGTACATTTTTATGTAATACACACCTAACATTTTTTGTCAGATTACATTTCTGAACTAAATATCACTTGGCTAAATATCTTGATTCGATACTTTCGTATCTGCCATCAAGAATATCACTGAGCTAAAGCCCTTTGCTTATTCAATGAAAACAAATCTGTTTACATAATCTCGGTCTTTGCCTTTGAAGATTGGGATGTTCTTATCCACATACCAATGTGGTCTTACATCACCATCTCTTTGCTCTCTGATAGCGCATGCACCTCTTTGACAATCAACAGGGTAATCTTCCCATGTAATTCCAATCTGCTCTAACATTTGTTTCATTTCTTTTGTTATTTTGTTTTTTACTTCTGTGTTGGATAAATGTGTACGTACAGCCATCTGTACGTAATTTCTTATGGCAACGAGCTGTCTCCAGTAAATTAGATTAGTGACTTCATCTTTTGGGACATTGAAGCATCGTGCATCAAATATGGCTCCTTTTGAAACTGCGTCCTTATAGATTTTTACATAGCGATGTAACTCTTCGTTTGGATTTTCTTCTGGGTTAAAGTCATCGTTCGAATCCATTAGACAGCAGTTTTCCATTACGAATTCACGTGTCTTTCTTTCAAAGATTTTATTAAAGTACATTGTGGTCATGCTGGCTGCTGTACTTACCATTTTCTGAATCTCGTAGTTAAACTAAGCTTCTTGGCTAATGGTTTCGTAATCAACTAAGATTAGAGTGATTTCGTCGGATTGTGTGTAACCGAATACACAGCCTTGAATTGACTGACACAGATTGAGCATTGTTTCCTGCATTGTATCTCTAAAAAGTCTATTGTAAGGCTTTTTGAAGTTTTCTGTGAAATGTTTGAAGGCTTTGCCATCCATTCGTAATGCAACTGGACATCTTCTCATAAGTCGAGTGCGCGGGACATTTTCGTAAAACTCTTTCATTCTATTTCCAATTTCTAAACCGTCCATAGTTCTTCTCCTATTCTTTGCTAAATAAAGCTTCTGTTGGCTTTTACACCAATAGAAGCTGATTTGATTTTTCTGGGTTAGTTTACCGCTTCGCCATCTTACCTGGGCTAAAGCTGTACTTCGCCCCTTCGGTACTGCCATTTAGTTTTCTTAATTTAAAGCTGTGCTTCGCTATCTTTTTTAATTTAAAGCACACACTACCTTCTTGTCTTAGCTTAAGTACTCGATCTCAAATCGATCATTGACAGGTAACATCATTGACTTTGAACCTAAATCAATTATGATTCTGTCGAAAGGTAATGCAACCTGCATGTCCTTTACTTTTGTTGATTTGTCCATGTGTCTCTTACTACCTCTGAAAGTGTAGTTTAAAATCTCTTCATCGGTAGGTACGTGACCTGCTGGAATCGTGCCTACTAAGATTGCAGCTGGGTAAGTTATACCGGTAAGCGTATCAATAACATTAACGATTGGTGTGTCGTTAGGGTAATCTCTGATACACTTGTAAGGATCAATTTTAAGATTTGCAATATCTTTATCAATTACTGCAATCTTAACAGTACAGTTATCCACCTCTGGAATTTCTGTAATCTCACAGTAGCGTGCCATAGCTGTTGGAACCAATTCTTCCTTGGAGTACTGGTTTTCGTCCAATTCGATTACCTTTTGGTCTTTTACAGAGAAGTCTGTGTCATTGATTTTATTTCCAGAAATCTCTGTAAATTTTTTGTATACTAAAAATTTCATCGTATACCTCCTACTTTCCTTTTTATTAAGAAAGGGAGCTAAAATAGCTCCCTTAACTCCATTAATTATTATTGTGTTACAGTAAGTTAATTAATTACTGCTATAACGATTCCGTTATTTTCTTTGCTAAATGAACTCCTGATTCTGTTGCACACATTAAACTATTAGCTGGAATATCTAAAATTTCCATCATGTCTTCTTGATTAAAGCTAACATCTTCAAACTCTGCATCTTCCGTGTAGTAAATATTCTCCTCACGTTCTTTACGATTAGCTTTAACACTATCTGTATAGTCTTTAGCCTTATTGAAAGATTTCTTGGCTAAAGTTCCTGTAGCTTTTAGTAAAGTTCCTGTAGCTACTCCAATAGAAACCAAAGCTTTGCTAAAACCTGACATTCTGTATCCATACCCATAACGTTGTCGTGTTCTGTCGTTGTAATTATTTCCACTGTAGTATCTGTTACTACGATTTTCAGTACTTCTAGTTTGGTTACACCATGGGTAACCACTTGTCCTGTTTCGCTGTCCATTTGAATACCATCCATTAGCCTGTCCATAGTTATGTCTATAGTTATGTTCATTACTATGTCCATAGCTATAATTTCCTGGATTTCTAACTCTTACTGCCATGCTGCACTGCCTCCTATTTTTTTATGTAGTTCCACTACAGTATTAGTTATTTTAAGTTTTTCTTTGTATTTCTTTAGTAAAGCTTGAACTTTATCAACGCTTTCTTCAGTGTAAAGAATTGTTTTATGTTTGGTTGACAAAATGACAAAGCTAGCTTTGCTTACACAATGACTAATCTCAAAATCTTGTTTATTGTGAATTCCCATTACTTTGCTAAAGTTTATTATGTTTTCTTTAACAACACCGTCGGTCACTATTCTAAAATCATTTGAAGTTGAATAGTAAATAGTATTTGGATTACATCTTTGAATGGTAGTTATTTTATTTTCTTTAAGAAATAGATAAAGACTTTTCTTTCTGTAGTAAACAACTTTATTCGTCACTTGTTTTCCACAAATACAAATCACTCCGTCTTTTGAAGGAAATTTGTAGTAAATGTCACTATCAATCTCTTCAACTAATGTGAAATTATTGACTTGGCTAAATCGCCAACCGTTGCACAGTAACGAAGCTTTCCCTACTGTCTCATTTTGTTTATTATTTTTCTTAAAAGGATTTTCTAAATAAAACTTACCATTTGCTATAAAGACCTCTTTTGTCATTCTCATCACCACATCTTTCTTTACACTCTTGTCTTCCTTTCGAAGATATCACCTAAAGTGATAACACCATCTTGCGTATGAAGAAGACACTGTACACCTTCTGGTTTATTTTTAAGAAATGTGGAACCGCTCTTTTTAAAATTACTAATCTGTGAAGTTTCATCGTCGTCTTTGACATACTCTAAAACATAACTAGCATTTTTAACGTTAACAATATTTTCGCCGAAAACAGTTTCTGAACTAATCTTTCCATCGGTACAGACAATGGTATTACCTCTAAAATCAAATGAATGATTTGGGTCTTCAACAATAACATCATCGATTCCATATTTCTTTAAGAACTCTAAGATTTTTGTATCATAGAACTTAGTGAAATAGACTTCTCCGTTATTTTCATTCTTGTCTTTACACAGAAAAATAGCCCCTTCCATTAACGGATAGATAGCTCTGTTCGGTCCTTTAATTCTAATCACTCTCTTGTCTAAATCGGCTTCAATCTGCCATTTACCAATAGTAAGTGAATTAACTAACTCTTTATTTTCATTGTTGTAAGAATCACGAGGATCAAGAAGTCTTCCCCCTACAACAAGTATTTTCTTACACTGCAAACTTATCATCTCCCTCAATCTGCATAAACTTTTTTATTTACTAAATCAACTGTTATCTCATCGTAATCTTTTAAATTGTAATCTTTCGTATTATTGTTATCCAAGTAAGTTTTCTTGGCTAAAGCTGACTCATCCTTTGTGGTTGAATTAATCAAAACATCACAGTTATCTTTTGGTTTACCGTTGCTAAAGTGAACACTAAAGCTATCTCCGTTTTTAACGTAGTGAACTCTAAGTACATCATTCTTTAATTGTAATTCCACTTTTCCATTTGGTAATCCAATCTCATCTTCAAAGAATTCTCCATTACTGTAGTAATCACCATAGAACTTTGAAGTTACATAAACTTTATTTGCTTCGATGTTTGCGAATTTTGTAGCATCTGAAATTAAAAACAAAGCTTCTGGATCTCTATCACCTATAGTCTGTTGAACAGCTTCTTCGTCTAAATTGTCTGCACAATTAATTCTCAAGCAATTTTGAGAAATCATACACTTTAACTTCGCTGCCAGTGTCTTTTACACTCTTACTGTTAGCTTCTTCTATACTCTTACTATTAGATTCGATAGCACTTGAGTTTTCTTGTGAAGAGGTAACTGGGCTAAAGCTCCTATCATCATCAATGTTCCCTGTGGTCACGTGATCTACATCCTGTCCACCATACAACTGATAGTAAATTGTTCTGGCCGGAACATTAGCTTGCATTGAGAGAATGAATTCGAAAATATCTTCCTTTGGTCTCCCGTCTCTTTTAATTTTATTTGCCAATTCTAAGTAATGGCTGGGAATGTAGCTCTCTTTTAGCCTTTTTGGCTTAAACGGTTTAAATTCGAAACCGTCCTTAAAAATGTTGTACGTGGTGTATACTGTGCTAAAGCCTAGAGTAGCCTGCATGATAGAATCATTTTTAAGAAAGTCATCAAGCAAACCATAGTACGATAGATTTCTGCCATTCACATCGTTCTCATACTTTAAAACCAAATCAATGTATGTTCCACCAAAACCGCAGGAGAAGCAATTACAAATCCCTCTTTTCTCTGAGAAAGAAAAAGAAGGAGTTTTATCGTAATGGAAAGGGCAATGTGTGAAAACATTACCCCCTCGATGTTCTAGTTCACTTTCGCTTTTAATGTAACCGTTCTTAATAAAGAAGTTAGTAAACGTGTATAGTTTACCTGCATTACCATTCTTTAAGTAGTCTTTGACTTTTTGTGCAGATTCATAGTTAATCTTTTTGTTTGAATCCATCATGTTTAAACATCACCTCTTGACTAAAGATAACACATCCCTGCCTGTCTTGGCTAAAGTTGGATGTGGGCTTCTCTTCTTTATTTAGCATTGAACTCTTCATTGAGTGCTTCCGAAACATACTCATTGATTTCCTCTTCACTTTTCTTGTTAGGATATTCCGCTATCATTTCTTTTAGAACAGACTTGTATGGCTCAAGAGTTAACTTGGCTAAGGTGGTCTCCCATCCATCCAGATTGATTGCTTCTTTCATTGCATTGCGAATTGTTTTGGCATCAATGTATTTTGGATACTGCTCAAGCATTTTCTCTAACTGTTCTCGTCTCGCTTTGTCTTTAATCTCACTGATTCCATTTCTCCATTTGATAATACGTTTTTCTTCCCTGGTTAAAGTCTTTGCGTGTGCATCGCTCTTTAGCTCTAAAGTTATATCTCGGCTAAAGCTGTCAACGACAGTTTTACAGCGTAATACTCCATTTACATCAACTGAGACATCGACTGAGATGTTTGGTTCACCTGCCGGTTTAGGGTCGATTCCGGTAATAGTAATATTGCCTAAGTAAGCAGCTTCTTCTGGAATTTTTGTGTTTCCCTGATACAGTTCAACGTTAATTGTGTTCTGATTATCAACGACTGTTGTGTAACACTTTTTGCCAACCGCTGGAAGTTCTGTAGCTTTTGGGATAATTGGTACCAAAGTGTTACCTTCTCTTACATTAATTGCCAATGATAATGCATCAAAGATTTTAATATTTTTATCACCAAACTTATTTACTTTAGCAGCAATAGCAGCTCCAAGACTAACAGAAAGGTCAGGCTCCTGATTACAATTAATTCTGTAATTA
>OLOP01000527.1_pt1 | contig 29838 bp, 25 predicted proteins | sample 1672381 | NCBI WGS metagenome assembly OLOP01 (sample SAMEA3136678, study PRJEB25190) | human gut metagenome | biome: human gut; feature: human-associated habitat; material: faeces | place: Austria | collected 2013 | reverse complement strand
CGAAGTTCCTGCCCCTGTTTTGCAGCGGCGTTGACTGGAAAGCCGGTATCACGTTCGGACGGCTCATGAAATTTTCAAGGTGCGTTTCCCGTAAAAGAAAAATACCGCCCACGCAGCGCAGCGATGATTTTGTCGGGTGAAACAGCGGCAAAATGAATCGGGTGTGTTGCGGGGCGGTAAATTCTTTTGCGGACTTTCCCTCACTGAAGTGGTGGGTCTCACGGTGATAACCAACCACTTTCTGTGGCTGTGTTCAAAATGAACACGACCACATTTTGTGGGTGGTTTCAAACCAATCCACAAAGACGGTGGGATTTACAGGAAAAATACCACTGTATGTGAAATTCGTCAATAGGGTTTTGGAAAATCCCTATTCTCACACTCATCCACCCTATCATGTGGGAAACCACGGGCATGATCTTGTGATCATGATTTCTCCCAAAATGCTGACCCCAAATGAATACGATGTGTTTTTCAGCTTTCTGGAAAACACGGTGATGAAAAACGCATACTGACAGTAAAACCGCTCCGAGCGTTCTGCCCGGAGCGGTTTTGCGTCAGCAGTATTTATGCAGAACGGTCATAGACGGAGGGAGAAGTCATGCGTCCTTGCACAGCTTGGTCAATTCTTCGATGGCGGCATCCTCGTCCGGGCCATCGGCGGCGATGGTCACGGTCTCGCCGCACTTCACGGCCAGACCCATTACGGCAAAGATCTTCTTCATGTCGGCGACTTTGCCGTTCTTAGTCATAGTGACTTTGCTCTCAAAGCCTTTGGCAGCTTTGCTCAGGATACCGGCGGGACGGGCGTGCAGACCTTCTTTGTCCTGAATGGTGATATCGATGCTCTTCATAAAAAATCTCTCCTTTTTGGAATCGTTATTGTAAGTGCTCCAGCACATAGTTCATATCGGAAGTGGTCTTGAGCTGTTCCAGCGCATCCTCGTCTTCAAGGATCTCGCAGACATTGCCCAGCAAGTCAAGATGGTCGTTGCCGACACCGGCAATGCCGAACACGAGGTAGGCTTTTTCATCGCCGAAGTCCACGCCCTGCGGATATTGCAGCAGGACAACGCCGGACTTTTTAACGGTGCCCTTCTTCTGGCTGGTGCCGTGGGGAATGGCTACGCCCATGCCCATGTAGGTGCTCACCAGCTTTTCGCGCTCCACCATGGCATCGGCGTAACTGTCATCCACATAGCCCCGCTTTGCCAGCAGCGCACCGGCGGCACGGATGGCCTCCTCCTTGGTGACGGAAGGCAGACCCAGCTGGATGTCCTCCGCCTGGATCTTCATCACGGAACCGTTGGCTTTGGAAGCCTCGGTCACGGCAGCCGCCAGAGGGGCTACGGCTGCATTGCGCAGGTCGGATACGATCTCCTCATTGGCGGCAGCTTCGGCCTTGGCATCCAGTGCCGGGGTAGTGGAGGTCAGTGCATTGTACAATGCGTCCAGATGCGGATCTGCAAGGAAGTTATCCAATGTAACAAGCTGTGCCTGCGGGGCGCACTTGGCGGCACGGTCAGCCAGAACGCGCTGGCAGACCACTACGTCCGCGTCGGCGGGGATGGTATCCACGCTGGAGTTGGTCACGGTCAAGTCGGGGCGCTCCGCCTTAATGCGGTTGTGGAACTTGGTAGCACCCATGGCGCTGGAACCCATACCGGCATCGCAGGCAAAGACGATCTTGCGGATCTGACCGACATTTACGGCAGTAGGCTCAGGAATCTCGCCCTTAGCCTGTGCCTTCATCTCCTTCATTTCGTTCTGGGCGTCGGTCAGGCTCTTGGTGTGACCGGAGGTCGCTTTCAGAATGACCGAGGACAGAACAAAGGAAACAGCACCGGCGATGACAACGCCCAGCAGAACGGTGAGAATGGAATCCCGGGGAGCCATTGCCATGTAGGCGATGATGGAACCGGGAGAAGCAGGACCGGACAGACCTGCACCGGTCATAGAGTAGAACAGGATGGCACAGAAGTTGCCCACGATGGGGGCGATGATGATCACGGGATTCATCAGGATGTAGGGGAAGTAGATCTCGTGGATGCCGCCCAGCAGGTGGATGATCACAGCTCCGGGAGCGGACTGGCGGGTGGTGTCGTCCTTGCAGAAGAAGCAGTAGGCCAGCAGGACACCAAGACCGGGACCGGGGTTGGCTTCCAGCATATACATGATGGAACGACCGGTCTCAGCAGCCTGACTTGCACCGATGGGGCTGAAGATGCCGTGGTTGATGGCGTTGTTCAGGAACAATACCTTTGCAGGCTCAATAAAGATGGACACCAGCGGCAGCAGGCTGTGCGCCACAAGGAAGTCCACACCGGCGGTCAGCACGGTGAGGATGGCAGTCATGAACGGGCCGATGACGTAGTAGCCGAGGATGGCCAGCAGCATACCCAGAATGCCGATGGAGAAGTTGTTGACCAGCATCTCGAAACCGGCGGGGATATGGCCTTCCACCTTCTTATCGAACTGCTTGATGACCCAGCCGGCCAGAGGACCCATGACCATGGCGCCCATCAGCATGGTGTAGTCCGAGCCGCAGATGCAGCCCACCACGGCGATGGCGGCGATGACGCGGCCACGGTCGCCTGCAATCATCTTGCCGCCCTGCCCTGCAATGAGGATGGGCAGCAGGTAGGTCAGCATCGGGGAGACCATGCTGGCCAGCTTTTCGTTGGGGAACCAGCCCGCTTCAATGAACAGAGCAGTGAGGAAGCCCCACGCGATGAATGCGCCGATATTCGGCATGACCATGCCGCTGAGGAACTTGCCAAAGCGGGAAACAGCGTTTTTCATTTGTAGCTCTCCTTTTTCACTTGAAAGGCAGGCGGCGCAGCTCCTGTGGCATGGGAGCTGCGGCCTGCGGACGGTTGTTCGGAGGAGCTTTCGTTTCGTTCTGGCACTATTCTAGCCGATACTGCGCCGAATTTCAATGGTGACAAGCGGTGGGGTTGTCACCGGAGGATGGTGACACCAGTGGGCTGATACGGCAACATTTCCAATGGATGCGCGGGTGATTTGTGCATATTTGCTGATGCGCCGGGATACAAGACGGGAACAAGGAAGCTTTTGTCACCGGGCAATGGTGACAAAAAACACACAACTTCTTTTCTGCGTTGGGGGCTGGCAGACGGGGTGGCACTATGCTACAATAGAAGCAATGGGTAACTTTTGGGAAAAGGAGAGAAGCAACATGGGTGCGGTGTATCGTGAGGAACTGTCGGCAAATGCACGGAAGCTGATCGAGCAGCTGCTCAGCCTTCCGCAGGGCTGGGTGACGGCGGCGGCGCTGGCTGAAAGCATCGGGGTCAGCCGCCGCACCGTGCTGCGGGAGCTGCCCGCTGTGGAGCAGTGGATGCAGGCTGCCGGGGGATGCTTCTTCCTACCGGAGGGTGGTGTCTGCCCTGCTGCGCAGCAGTATGCCGGAAAAGGAACTGGCAGAGGTGCTCTGCGGACGGATGCCGGAAAACGAGATCTTCTCGACCCTGCTGGATACAAAAAAGGCCGAAAAGGTCTGGGCGGTTTTGCAGCAGTTTGAACAGGAAGAGCAGCTCCATCTGCCGGATGCAGGCTTTCTGGCGCTGGCGATCCATTGCACCCTGACCATTCAGCAGCTGCGGCAGGGCGGCGACAAGGGCAGCGCCCCCCAGAGGGCTGCGCCCGGCGGGCAATCATGCTGCCCGGCTGGTGGCGGCGCTGAACCGCGCCTTCGGGCTGACCCTGCCGCCTGAGGAAGCGCAGTATCTGGAACTGTATCTCGCTGCTTATCTGGGTGCGGAGGATCCTTGGGGCAGTGCGCAGGAGATGGAACTGCGGAATCTGGAAGCCGCCCTTATCCGGGAAATGGAAAAGGCGCTGCACACAGACCTTTCCGGTTACACCTCTCTGCGGGATGACCTGTACTGCCACCTGCGCCCCATGCTGCTGCAGGTGGAGCAGAACATTCGTACCGAAAACCCCCAGCTGGACACCATCCGCACCGCCTACCCCGGCCTGTGGAAAGCCACCCGCGCCGCCTGTGATGCGGTGCAGCAGCAATTCGTTCTGCCCGCCATCTCGGACGCCGAAGCGGCCTACCTTGCCATGCACTTTGGCGCAGTGCTGGAACAGAATGCCATGTTCCGGCTGCGGCTGCGGGTGGTAGTGGCCTGTCCGCTGGGCATGGGCTCCAGCCGCTTTCTGACTTCCCGGCTGGGAAACGAGTTTCCCTCTTTGCAGGTGGAGGGGTGCTGCTCGGTGCGGGAGCTGAACGCCGCCGACCTGCGTCGGAGAAAAATCGACTTCATTATCTCCACCGTGCCGCTGGAACTGGATTACCCGGCGGTGTGCATCAGCCCTTCCCTGCTGGAACCGGATCGTGCCGTGCTGAAGGACGCTATCACGCAGTACAGCCAGAACCGCGCAGAACCGGAACCGGCGGTGCAGCCCGTGCAGGATACAGCCTGTGCAGGCTCTAAGCTGCAGTATTATGCGCGCCTGACCCGGTCCATGACCGGGCTGCTGGAACATCTGACCATCCAGCCCGTCAAGGTTCCCGGCAGCCGCGCTGCCCTCATCCATGCAGCGGCGCAGCTGTTCTGCCCGCAGGAAGCGGACGCCCGGCTGGTGGAGCAGCAGCTTCGCCGCCGTGAAACGCTGGGCGATACCTACATCAAATCCCTGTATGCCCTGCTGCTCCATTGCAGGACAAGTGCGGTAAAGGACTGCCGCTTGGGCTATCTGCAGGCACAGCCGCCGGTCTATGAGCCGGGGCGCATCGTGCTGGGGGCACTGGTGCTGCTGGCTCCGGACGACGGGAACGGCGTCCCGGTGGAGGTCATGCAGAATGTCAGCGGGCAGCTGATCGAAACGCCCCGGCTGATGGAGGCACTGCTCACAAGCGTGTGCATCCGGATGTAGCCGAGCACCCCGCCATCATGGGTCACGAGTTCGCCGGTGATATCGTCAAGGTGGGCAAGGCGCATCAGGACAAGTTCAAGCCCGGCATGAAGTTCACCCTGCAGCCCGCCCTGAACTACAAGGGCACCATGTGGAGCCCCGGCTACTCCTACGAGTTCTTCGGCGGCGATGCCACCTACTGCATCATCCCTGCCGAGGTCATGGAACTGGGCTGCCTGCTGGAGTACAAGGGCCGTGCTTACTACGAGGCTTCTCTGGCCGAGCCTATGAGCTGCTCCATCGGTGCTTTCAACGCCGCCTACCACACCAAGATGGGTGTGTACCATCACGATATGGGCATCAAGAAGGGTGGCAAGCTGGCGATTCTGGCCGGTGCAGGCCCCATGGGTCTGGGTGCTCTGACCTACGCACTGCACCGTGATGTGCGCCCCGGCATGGTGGTGGTCACCGATATCAACGAGGATCGTCTGGCCCGTGCGGAGTCCCTCTTCCCCCCGAAGGAGGTCAAGGAGAAGGACGGCATCGACCTGTACTTCGTCAACACCGCCAACATGGCAGACCCCGCTGCCGAGCTGCGGGAGCTGACCGGCGGTACCGGCTTTGATGATGTGTTCTGCTACGCCCCCATCGCGCCGGTGGTGGAGCTGTCCAGTGCTGTGCTGGGTCGTGACGGCTGCCTGAACTTCTTTGCAGGCCCCACCGACAAGCAGTTCAGCGCCAAGATGAACTTCTACGATGTGCACTACAATTCTACCCATGTCATGGGCACCACCGGCGGTAATACCGCCGACATGATCGAGTCGCTGGAGCTGACCGCCGCTAAGCGCATCGATCCGGCTGTGATGGTCACCCACATCGGCGGTCTGAACGCCGCTGCCGAGACCACCCTCAACCTGCCCAAGATCCCCGGCGGCAAAAAGCTGATCTACACCCACCTGACCATGCCCCTCATCGCCCTGACCGATCTGCGTGCCAAGGGCGAACAGGACAACGACCCCCGCTATACCGCACTGGCTGACATCGTGGATGCCCACAACGGCCTGTGGTGCCCGGAAGCAGAGGAATATCTGCTGGCAAACTTCAACCCGGAGGACTAAGCAGAACGTGCCATGGGACAGGACAAACGCAGACAGGAGGAATCCCCCATGGAACAACGCCGCAATCAAATCGTGGAGTTGGTGAACCGCAAAGGCAGCATTAGCTTTGCCCAACTCAAGGAAGCTTTCCCTTCCGTTTCGGAGATGACCCTGCGCACCGACCTGAAAGCACTGGATGAAGCCCGCCGTGTGGTGCGGGTGCATGGCGGTGTCAAGTCGGTGGAGCAGGTGGTAGGTACAGACGACCTGCTGAGCCGCCGTTCCGCCCGCAATGCCGAAGCAAAGCAGATCATTGCCGAAAAAGCCGCTGCTCTGCTGCGCCCCAACACCACCCTGTTTCTGGATTCCGGCAGCACCGCCACAGCAGTGGCCCGGTGCATCCCGGATCAGCCCATGCTCATCTACACCAGTGGCCTGAGCTGCGCCATGGAGCTGGCAAAGCTGGAAAAGCCCCATGTGTCCCTGCCGGGCGGCAGCCTGAACCGGTTCAGCCTGAGCGTCTGCGGTGCACAGAGCATCCAGACGATGGAGGGCATCAACTTTGATCTGCTGCTGCTGGGCGTGACCAGTTACAGCCCGGAAACCGGTTTTACCTGCGGCGTGGAGGATGAAGCACGGCTCAAGCAGACCGTGCTCCGCCGCTGTGAGCAGAAAGCCGTGCTGCTGGATTCCTCCAAAATCGGACTGAAAAGCACATTCCACATCTGCGAGCTGTCCGATATTGATATTGTGATCTCGGACGGAAAGCTGCCCGTAGAATTTTTACAGGCCTGCCGGAACGCAGGCGTAACGGTACTATAAAAGGAGCGTTATTATGAAGATCATCCGCGCAAAAGATTATCAGGATATGTCCCGCAAAGCGGCCAACATCATCTCCGCACAGGTCATCATGAAGCCGGACTGTGTACTGGGTCTTGCCACCGGCGGCACCCCGGTGGGCACTTATGCCCAACTGGTGGACTGGTACAACAAAGGCGATTTGGATTTCTCCGAGGTCACTACTGTCAATCTGGACGAGTACCGCGGCCTGCCCAAGGAGCATCCCCAGAGCTACTGGTATTTCATGAATGAGAACCTGTTCAGCAAGGTGAATATCGACCCGGCCAAGACCAACCTGCCGGACGGCACCAATCTGGACACTGCCGCTGAGTGTGCCCGTTACAACGGTATCATCCACAAGCTGGGCGGCATCGACCTGCAGCTGCTGGGCATCGGCCCCAATGGTCATATCGGCTTCAATGAGCCGGGCGAAGCCTTTGAGCTGGAGACCCACTGCATCGACCTTGCGCCCACTACCATCGAAGCCAACAAGCGCTTCTTTGACGGCAACGAGAACCTTGTCCCCAAACAGGCATACACCATGGGCATCAAGACCATCATGCAGGCACGCAAGGTGCTGGTGGTAGCCAACGGTAAAGCCAAGGCACAGGCCGTCAAGGACGCCGTGACCGGCCCTGTGACCCCTGCCTGCCCCGGCAGCATCCTGCAGCTGCATCCGGACTGCATCCTTGTGGCAGACGAGGAAGCACTGAGCCTGCTGTAAACTCCCAAAGCCAACTTCTTCATTTACCATAACTTTGCTTAAGATCCAACCAAAGCACAGAAAGGGCCGGACTCGTTGCACGGGTTCGGCTCTTTCTGTCAGAAATAAGATTTATCTTGCAATCTTACGCAAAGAGCAACTCCAAAAGAGCCGTCATGGAGATGGTGGGTTCGCCTGCTGCGGGATTTACGCCGAAAATACGCTGAAAAGAGGTCACCCCGATCGGTGGCCTCTTTTTTGCTGCCGCGAACTGTCTGGCTGCGGCAGCGGATAACAGCGATGTCCATTGCGCTTTGTTTTGCCCGGATGCGCACCCGCAGAAAGCTCTCCCTCGTCAAACTGCCCAAAATACGCCCTTAAAAGTTTACTTGACACAATTCTCAAATCAATATATAATTGGGTCGGAAACCAATTACAGAAAAGGATGATTCCCAATGGCGCGCAGATACGACAGCAAAGAAGCAAAACGGCGGATACTGACCGCCTGTGTCCGGCTTTTTCTGGAAAAAGGCTACACGAACACCAAGGTGGCAGAAATTTTAAAGGAAGCAGATGTTTCTGCCGGGTCGTTCCAGAATATTTTCCGCACAAAGGACGGTGTGCTGACCGAGCTGATCGGCATGATGTTCAGCAGGCAGTTCGGCGCGGTAAGGCCGCTGGCGGCAAATGCCCCCTCGCCGGTGTACCTCTACGCGGTGGAAACGGCTTTGCAGCTGGCGGTGACCGAGCTGAGCGAGAACCTGCGGGATATCTATGTGGAAGCGTACACCTTCCCCGCCACGGCAGAGATCATCCACCGCAGCACCACGGCGGAGCTGCAGGCGGCGTTCAGCGCGTATCTGCCCGGGTGCGCCGAGTGCGATTTCTACGAGATGGAGCTGGGCACGGCTGGCATGATGCGCGGCTACATGGCACGGCGGTGCGACCCCTACTTTACGCTGGAGCGCAAAATACGGCGCTATCTGAGTATGAGCCTGAGTGCGCTGCAGGTCCCCGCGCAGGAGCGCGAGCAGGTCATCGCTTTTGTGGCGGAGATCGATATGCTTGCCGAGGCGCGGAAGGTGGTAGATGCCGTGCTTGCATCGCTGTCCGTGCAGTTTGATCTGAAAGGATAACAAGGTTTGATGACAAGGAGGGAGTAACATGAAAAAATGGCTGATCTGGTGTTTGACGGTGCTGGCAATGGTGTGCCTGATACCGGGGATCGTGTTAAACGTTAAAGCGGCAGATTCTATCTATACGTACTGCTTCGTCTGTATGCAACAAAGAAACTATGAGATCCTCGGATATACAAAAGTTGATTCAACCAAGCATAGGATCCATATAAAATGCTCAGTCTGCGGCAGGAAGAACAGCATTGTTTATGGAGATCTTTCGGACCATACCGGCGGCACCGAAACGCCCACCTGCACCACAGGCAAAACCTGTGAAAAATGCGGCGCGGAATACGGCATTCTCGGTCACAAATGGAAAACTCCGGCGAACGCCTCCCTTGGCAACGGCACGCACCGCATCATTTGCTTGCGCTGCGGCTTAAATGGTACCGCAAGCTGTACCGGTGGCACAGCAACCTGCACCACCAAAGCGGTCTGTGAGGCGTGTGGTGGGAAATACGGCAAAAGAAACCTAAATAATCATGCTCTGGTGCATTATGATGCGCAAGCCCCCACCTGTACGAAACCCGGCTGGGACGCTTTCGACACCTGTCCCCGCTGCTACTATACCACTTTTCGAGCAATCCCCGCGCTAAAACATGATTTAGAGCACCACGAAGCAAAAGCCCCCACCTGCACGGAAAAGGGCTGGGATGCTTACGAAGCCTGCTCCCGTTTCGGCTGCGACTATACCACCCGCACAGAGCTGCCCGCACTGAATCATGATTTGGAGCAGCACGAAGCGCAAGCTCCCACCTGTACGGAAATCGGCTGGGATGCTTACGAAACCTGCTCCCGCTGCGACTATACCACCCGCAAAGAGCTGCCCGCACTGAACCATGCTCTGGAGCAGCACGAAGCAAAAGCCCCCACCTGTACGGAAAAGGGCTGGAGCGCTTACGAAACCTGCTCTCGTTGTGACTATACCACCTATGCGGAGCTGCCCATCTTGGGACACGACTATCAGGCTGTTACCGTAGCCCCTACCTGTGAAACAGACGGCTATACTGTTTTTACCTGCTCCCACTGCAAAGACAGCTACACCGCAGACCCGACCGATCAGCTGGGACACCAGTTCGGTGCATGGTCCCCGAACGGAACCGGCTCTCAGAGCGCCGATTGTCTGCGGCAGGGCTGCGCGCACACTGGCAGCACGGATTGCCGGAAGTTTACTTTCCGCACTGCGGAAGGCGAAGCGCTGACCTTCTGCCCCGTGTGCGGGCAGGCAGAAAACGCCGCGCAGCTGGAAATGATCGAAGCCGCAACGGCGTGGGCTAACAGCGGCAGTCTTTCTGCGGAGGATGTGACCGCACGGACGAACGGGGAATACCTGAGTGTGGCCTTTGAAACCGCAGGCAGCCTGACGCAGCCCACCGGCCGGGTAAGGCTCGCGCTGCCCGCCGGATTGCTGGAAGGCAAAAAGCTTGTGCGCATTGCCCCGGACGGCACACAGACCGAGATGCCGTTTGAAACAGAGCGCGGAAAGCTCATCTATACGCTGGATTTTGCAAACAGCGCGCTGCCTGTGATGCTCTTCCGGCTGGTACCCCAGCCCACCGCCCTCTGAACGCTTTTACAGCGCGCAAACGATAAACCATAAAATGCCCGCCCACCGTGGTTTTCCACAGGTGGGCGGGCATTCTTTTGTGCCTTTTGGAGCATAAAAATACCCCCGGAGGATGCAGCGTTTTTTACGCTGTCTACTCTGGGGGCAGGATAGCAAGCGCTGCGCGGCAGCTCCCGGAAGCGGACACTGTATTGCTGAAAAAGCACTTCCTAGCGCTGCTCCTCCGGCGGGCAGCAGCTCTCCCGGGGGATGAGCTTGTGCGGCACGATGATCTTTGTGGCCAGAAGGTTCGGGTTCTCGATGTGGTTGATGGTCTGGCTGGCGGCCTCCATGCCCAGCTGGTAGGGGTTGACGTCCACGGTGGTCAGCTGTGGGCTGCCCTGCCCTTTGTTGCGGAGTGTCCCTTGGCAAACCGGACGGGATTGCGCTATAATAGAGCCGTAACAGTTCCACAAAGGTGTGGTAAGGGAGGTGCGGTCATGATCCGGGTGGCGATCGTAGAGGATGACGCGGAGGTACAGGGGGTATTGCAGGAGTATGTCCGGCGGTATACCCGGCAGTACGGGACAGAGTTTGAAGTGACGGTCTTTGCGGACGGCGTGGATATTCTGGAGGATTACCGCGCGGTCTACGATATTATTTTTCTGGATGTGGAGATGAAGCATCTGGACGGCATGACCACGGCAGAGCGCATCCGGCAGATGGATGCAGACGTCATCCTGATCTTCATCACCAATATGGCGCAGTACGCCATCCGGGGCTACTCGGTGGGAGCGCTGGACTATGTGCTGAAGCCGGTGCCCTACTTTGCCTTTTCGCAGCAGCTGCTCAAGGCGGTTGCCCGGCTGGAAAAGCGGGCAAAGCACTACCTGACCGTGCCGGTAGAGGGCGGGCTGCGCCGGCTGGACACCGCAAGCATCTATTACTTGGAAAGCGAGGGGCACCGGGTGCACTTTTATACCGATGAGGGCGATTTTTCCGCCCCCGGCGCCCTCAAGGCCTTTGAGGAAAAGCTGGCAGACTGCCCCTTTGCCCGCTGCAACAGCGGCTATCTTGTCAATCTGGCACAGGTGCGGGAGCTGCGGCAGAGCACCGTACAGGTGGGCCCCTGCGAGCTGCAGGTCAGCCGCCCCAAGCGCAAGGCCTTTCTTGCTGCACTGACCGATTACATCGGAGGTGAAGGCTCATGACCGCGCTGCCGGATATCCCCCGGCTGTACACCGCCCTTGCCGAGTGTCTGGCGGTATTGCTGGTCACCCCGGCACTGATGCCCCGCTTTTCCAAGGCAGTTACCGTGGGTGTCACCCTGCTGTGGGCGGCGGGGCTGTCGGCCTTTCTGGGGCTGACGGGCAATGTGCCCGGCGGGCTCTGGATCCCCTGCATGGTAACGGCCATCGGGTTTTCTTACTTATATTTATGGGGTGTGTGGAGCATCACCCTGCTGGAAGCCGGGTATCACTGCGCCCGGGCGTTTATTCTGGCAGAGCTTGCCGCCAGCGTGGAGTGGCAGCTGCACTGCGCCCTCTGGCCCGCCCGCGGCCCGTGGGAGCCGCTGTCTTTGCTGCTGCTGGCGCTGGTGTATGGGGCGCTGTTCGGCATCATGTGCTATTTGCAGCACCGCCGTCCCCGGCCCGCCGGGCACTTACAGATCGGCGGCAGCGCCGCCCTGACGGCGGTCATGCTGGCGCTGACTGCCTTTGCGGTAAGCAATCTGGGCTTTCTGCCCGGCAGCGATATCAACATGAGCATCTTTTCCATCCGCACACTGGTGGATTTTTCCGGTGTGCTGATCCTGACCGTGCAGCACGAGCAGCTGCGGGAGAACGCTTTGCACGGCGAGCTTGCCGCCATGGACGAGGTACTGCACCGCCAGTACGAGCAGTACAAGCGCAGCAAGGAGGGCATCAACCTCATCAACCGGCGGTACCATGAGCTGAAGATCCAGCTTGCCCGCATCCGGGAGGAGCAGGACCAGACCAAGCAGAACGCCGCCATTGCCGCCATGGAGCAGAACATCCGCCAGTACGAGGCCGAGAACAAGACCGGCAACCCGGTGCTGGATACCCTGCTCACCGCCAAGACCATGGAATGCCAGCAGGAGAACATCACCATCACCAGCGTAGCGGACGGCAGGATGCTGGGCTTTCTCACCATCCGGGAGCTGTGCACCATTGTGGGCGTGGCGCTGGACAACGCCATTGCCGCCGTCCGCGCCGAGCCGGACCCCGAAAAGCGGCTCATCAAGGTGGCGGTGTACAGTCAGGGCGGTTTTGCCATGCTGCGGTTTGAGCATTATACAGAGGCCGCCCCCGCACTGGATGTGGACGGCCTGCCGCAGCAGGGGTCGGACCTGAAAAGCGTCCGCACCACCGTCGGGCAGCACGGCGGCAGCATGACGCTGCACTGGGAAAACAACTGGTGCACCCTGCGGATCTTATTTCCGCTGCCCAAAAACAAATAATTTTTACGGCAGGTATCCCCTGCCGTTTTTTTGTTGTCTGGCAGGGTGCACAAAGAAGTGCGGGTTTTGTTTGTGCACAAGCACAATAAAAATTGAAAATTTATTGTAACTTTTGCAAACTGTGTGTCCAAAACGACAGATTGTGCAAAAGATGATAACGATGCGCCAATATCCGTTATAATGGGTCACAGTTGGGTACGGCCCAAAAAATATAAAAGAATATGGAGGAGACAACACAATGAAGCGCGATCCGAACAACAAAAAGCCCACAAAGTTGCTGACAGCTGTTACAGCACTCTTACTGGCAGTTGGAATAGTGGCAGATGTAGCAATGTTTGGTGTGTTTCCCAGTTCTCTGGACAAGGCATTCCCTGGCCAGAATGGAGACCCGGAATTGCAAAAAACATCTTATGCAAATGGTTTGTCAGTGGCTCAGAAAGTCGAGGAGGAAGGCGCAGTCCTTCTGAAAAATGACTGCGCTCTGCCGTTGGCAGGAACAAACCGAAAAATCAATCTTCTGGGCTATGCTTCCGCAAATCCGGTTTATGGCGGTACGGGTTCCGGTGGCAGCAGCTACACTGCAAACCGGACAGATTTTGTAAAAGCCTTTACGGATGCAGGTTTTGAAGTGAATCAAAATCTGGTCAATCTCTACAGACCCAAAAACAACGAAGGCGGAAATACATTCTCTGTTGATTTTTCCATCCCGGAACTGCCTGCAACCGAGGAATTGGCTAAGGACATGGGTGTGGAGTACCAGTATACTGGAGACTGCTCATTTGAAGCAATGAAGGATTTTTCGGATACTGCTGTGGTCGTGTTCTCCCGCAAGGGCGGTGAAGGCAATGACTTGCCCACTTCGATGGCTGAAAATACCTCGTATGCACCGGATCAGAGCAAGCATTATCTGGAACTGAACAGCGCGGAACAGTCTTTGCTGGAACAGGCAGAAGCGACATTTGATAATGTTATCGTTCTGATCAATTCGGGCAATGCTATGGAACTGGGCTTCCTGAATGATGAAGGCGTTGATGCAGCCCTCTGGATCGGTGATCCCGGTGATGTGGGCACGATTGGAATTGTCAACATTCTGACGGGCGCAGTCAACCCCTCTGGCCGTCTGCCGGATATCTATCCTTATGCAGTAGAAACGACCCCTTCTTACTACAACTTTGATACCTTTGAGTATACCAACTCTAAGGACTGCTTCAAAAACTTCGAAAGTCATCCTGCCTACCTTGTAGAGTATCAGGAAGGCATTTATGTGGGATATCGTTATTACGAAACCCGTGAAAGCTACGATTACACTACCCGTGAAGGAGAAAATCTGACGGGACTTTCCTACAATGATGTAGTGCAGTTCCCCTTTGGCTATGGCTTGAGCTACACAAGCTTTGACTGGGAACTGGAAAACACGATTCCGACTACCGTTACCGCACAGGATACGCTGGAGTGGAATGTCAAAGTTACCAATACGGGCAATGTGGCTGGCAAAGATGTTGTGGAACTGTATTACAGTGCGCCCTATTACAGTGCAGCTGAAGGCGGCAGCGGCTTGCAGAAGGCTGGCGAAGTACTGGGCGGCTTTGCAAAGACGAAGGAATTGCAGCCGGGTGAAACGGAAACGGTTACGATTTCTATGCCGGTAGAGCAGATGGCTTCTTATGATGCACAGAAGTACTACACTTCTACCGGTTCCTACGTGCTGGAAGCTGGCGAGTATCAGATTTCTCTGCGTACGGATTCTCATACGGTGAAAGATAATCTGACCATGACCTGCAAGGTTGCTGAGAATGAAGTGTTCCAGGACAGTGCGTTTGGCAGTGGTGTGGAAAACTGCAAGTATGTCGGCAAGCGCTCTTCGGACGAAGTGGTAGCAACAAATCAGTTTGATGATGCAGCTGGTGATGTGGCTTACCTCAACCGTGACACTTGGCAGATCGTTCCCGGTACCAGCAAGGAAGCAACTGCTGAACAGCTGGAAGCCTTCAACAATGCGCTGTTAGTGGATGATAGCTATGTGGATGCAGATGACACTGCGCCGACCTTTGGTGCAAAGAATGGCCTTACGCTGAAAGACATGGAAGGCCTTGCCTATGATGATGCACAGTGGGATAAGCTGCTGGATCAGCTGACCCTTGATGATATGTACAAACTGCTGGGCGCAGATGGCTGGGGAAGTGCAGCAGTTGATGATATCGGTAAGGGACAGACTTATGAAATGGACGGACCTGCCGCTCTGAGTTATGTGTTCGATGCCTTTATGGGTACCTGCACATATAAGACGGTTACTTATCCGGCAGAAGTTCTGCTGGCGGCTACTTGGAATGTAGATCTGGCTTCTGAATTTGGCGATGCAATTTCGCAGGAAGGAAAGGCGTGGAATATTTCCGGCTGGTATGCACCTGGTGCTAATACCCACCGCAATGCATTTGCTGGCCGTAACTTTGAGTACTATTCTGAGGATGGCTTCCTTTCTGGTTCCATGTCCGCTGCTACGGTTGGTGCAGCAGAGAAAAATGGTATGTACTGCTACATTAAGCATTTTGCACTGAATGAGCGTGAAACCTGGCGTCATTATGGTCTGTGCACCTGGGCCGATGAGCAGGCAATGCGTGAAATTTACTTCATGCCGTTTGAAAAGGCTGTGAAGGAAGGCGGCAGCACGGCTGTGATGTCTTCCTACAATAATATTGGTACTACTTGGGCCGGTGCAAGTACTGCACTACTGACCAATGTTCTGCGTAATGAATGGGGCTTTATTGGCACTGTGATTACGGATAACAACGAGGAGCATGGCTTTATGGATATTGAAAAAGCTGTCTTGGCAGGTGGTACCAATCTGCTGTTTGGCTGGGGCACTAAGACCTTCGATAACCTGAGCCAGACTGCTACCGGTCAGCTGAAGATGCGCGAAGCTGCACATCAGTATCTGTATACGCTGGCAAATAGCTACGGTGTAGATGTAGATGCACCTGTGCCTATGTGGCGCACGCCTGCACTGGTAGGCAGTGTGATTGTCTATGTGTTGGTTCTGGCAGGTGTTGTGGTGGTTCTTCGCCGCCGCAAGTATAATAAAACGCTGGCTAATACCAATGCAGGTGCGGATGTGAGTAAGGCATAAGCACTGACCCGTAATCAAAACTGTCTTTCTTCTAATCCCGGAACACGGCTGCACGGCAGTTACGGCTCGCAGCCGTGTTCCCTTTTGGAAACAGAATCACGCTTCTTCTCCTTATGCGTGGTCCTGTTTCCAAAGGCAATACCGTTTCTACTGAAAGGAGATTTCCCCGTGAAACATCAGGATATTATTGCAAAACTGAGCCTGGAACAGAAATGCGCCCTGCTGAGCGGCGGTACGGTGTTCACCACCCGGGCGCTGCCGGGCAAGGGCATCCCGGCCATTACCCTGTCGGACGGCCCCAACGGCGTGCGCAAGCAGGCGGGCGCAGCTGACCATCTGGGCCTGAACCCCAGTGTGCCCGCCACCTGCTTCCCCACCTCGGCCACCGTGGCCAACAGCTGGGACCCGGAGCTTGGCGAGGCTGTGGGCGCAGCCATGGGCGAAGAAGCAGCGGCACAGGGCGTGTCGGTGCTGCTGGGCCCCGGCCTGAACATCAAGCGCAGCCCGCTGTGCGGCCGCAACTTCGAGTATTTCTCGGAGGATCCCTACCTTGCCGGTAAGATGGCGGCGGCCTACGTCCGCGGCATCCAGAAAAACGGCATTGCCGCCTGTCCCAAGCACTTTGCCGTGAACAGTCAGGAGCTGCGCCGCATGGCCTCGGATTCCATTGTGGACGAGCGCACCCTGCGGGAAATTTACCTGACCGGCTTCGAGATGGTGGTCAAGGAGGCGCAGCCCAAGACCATCATGTCCGCCTATAACCTTGTCAACGGCACCTACGCCAACGAGAACGCCCACCTGCTCATGGAGATCCTGCGCAGGGACTGGGGCTTTGACGGCGCAGTGGTCACCGACTGGGGCGGCAGCAACGACCACGCCCTCGGCGTAAAGAACGGCTCTACGCTGGAAATGCCCGCCCCCGGCGGGGACGCCATCCGGGAGCTGATGAAGGCGGTGCAGACCGGCAAGATCACCGAAGCAGACGTGGACGCCCGGCTGGAGGAACTGCTGGAGCTGGTGTTCACCACCAAAGCGGCGGTGGACGCCGCACCCGGCAAGTTCGATGCCGACGCCCACCACGCGCTGGCGCGCCGGGCTGCTGCCCAGAGCATCGTGCTGCTGAAGAACGAAAACAGCCTGCTGCCCCTTGCAAAGGGGGAAAAGGTGGCGGTCATCGGCGACTTTGCCCAGACACCCCGCTATCAGGGTGCAGGCTCCAGCGCCGCACGGCGACAGCCGCGCTCACGCTCGTCGGCCTCGCCGCCGCGGCGGGGATGGTCTGGATGTCTCCCACGGCTGGCGGGATGGCGGCGGCGTTTGCGGTGGTTTCCGCGCTCAAGTATCGCAGATTTGCGCTGGCGCAGTTTGGCGGCGTGACAGGGGACACGTCGGGCTTCTTTTTGCAGCTCTGCGAGCTCTGCGGCCTGATCGGCGTCTGGATCGGAGGGCTGCTGTGATCGACATTTTCTTCATCCGCCACGGCGCGACAGAGGGCAACCTCCGCCGCCGCTACATCGGCCGCACGGACGAGCCGCTGTGCCCCGAAGGAATTGCGCAATTGCAGAATCGGCACTATCCGCCCGTATCGCGTGTATTTGTCAGCCCCATGCGCCGCTGCGTGGAAACGGCGAATCTCCTCTACCCTGGCGTTCCGCAGGCCATCATCGGCAGCTTCCGCGAGTGTGATTTCGGCGACTTCGAGAACAAGAATTACGCAGAACTAAACGGCCGCGCCGACTATCAGGCGTGGATTGACTCCGGCGGCGAGCTGCCCTTCCCGCATGGCGAAAGCAGGGCGCAGTTTGCCGCACGGTGCGCGACCGCATTCGAGCAGATTCGCCAACAGGACGAGGACTGCGCGGTGGTGGCGCACGGCGGGACGCTCATGGCGATTATGGAAAAGTTTGCTGTGCCGGAGGGCGGATATTTTGACTTTCAAGTCGGGAATGGAGAAGGGTTTGTGATGGAGGAGGATGGGCGTTACGCGAGGATTGCAATCAAATAGAGGGGCAGCACACGCTCCCCTCTTTCGGCATCACAGGTCGGTTCGATTCTCTTCCGCTTCCCAATCCACTTGGAAGGTGAGCGTCCCCTTTTCGGTGTCAACCACCTTTTTCAGGATACGGCTGTTTCCGTCAGGACGGATGAACCCCGCATCCCGCGCTTCCTTGCTGCCGACCGTCGCAAAGTAAGCAGTAATGTGACCGCCGTTTCCTTTTCTCGGTGTCAGTCTCATTGCTTCTTGTAGAGCTTGTAGACCAGCACGACGAGAATCGCCGCGAGGACAACCTGAATTACATCCAGTACGATTTCCATGCCTGCTTTTCTTCCCCCCCTGCCTGATGGTTTCATCATAGCATAGTTTTGCACCCGCGTCAAATGTTTTTTGTGATTTTTGCGGCAAAAATCACTTTTGCCTATTGTATCCCGCCATCCGTATGTTATAATAGAATTGTCAATAAACGCTATCAGAAAGGAGATGTCCACATGGACGAACATGGAGAATCCGGCTTGACGGATTATCAGCTGCGCTTTCTACTTCGCGAACTGCTTGCCTACGCAGAGCAAGCCCCGGACAAAGACGCGATTGTCAAGCATCTGGAAGAGCTTCTGCGTGACGGCGAGAATGACTGATATGCATTATTTTACAGAAAGGTGGCATTGAACATGACAAATCCGCGTTTCGACGAGCTTCTCAAGCAAATCAAGGATTACGCGGAGGAATGCAACGACGCGCAGAAGATTATTCAGTACCTCGACAAGCTGATGGAGGACGTGCGGAGCGGCAAAAAGGTTTGAGTTCCGCAGCAGTTTCTGCTGCTTTCCCGCCGAACTTCGCAAAAAATCATAAAAAAAGACATTTTCCCTCTTGACAGGGCGCTGGAAACATGCTATAATTAGTTCTGTTCGCAAGGTTGACCCCTTCGGCGAGAGTCGAAACCTTCGGAACATGACTGGGTGTAGCGCAGTTTGGTAGCGTGCTTGAATGGGGTTCAAGAGGCCGGAAGTTCGAATCTTCTCACCCAGACATCGAAGCGATTGAAAAATCGCTTCTTTTTTTGTACTTTTGGGCGGATTTTCGTCTATCATGGTTGAAATTCATGCCATATAGCACATGATTTTGCAAGCAGCACAGATTCCCTTGCTTCCGAGCTTCTGCGCCTTTTCCTCCCCGAAAACCGTATTTTCGCCTATTTTCACGCCGTTTCAGGGGGCAATGGGGTTATAACGGGGTTATAAAATTTGCCCGGAATCCCTTGAAATTAGCCGCTTTCAGGGACATGCCGCTGTACCGGCGGGGTTATAAAATTGCGGGAATTCGTCGGCGCACTCTCATTCGGCGGCGGAATCCACTTCCAAGCGGGTCAGGTAATTGACCATCTTCGCGGCATCCGTCCGCTCCTGCTCCTTGTCCAGCTTCGTGTAGATGGCGAGAATCATGTCGGCATCGGCGTGTCCCATCCAGCTTTGCAGCGTTTTGAGCGGCACTTGCGCGTAGTAGGCTCTTGTGCAGAACTCCACGCGGAAATCGTGGCAGCGGATGTTGATTTCCTTCCACGGCGGCAGCTTGCCCTCCGCCAAGAGCTGCTTCTGCTCGTTGGTTTTGCCGTACCAGCGCTTGTGGATGCCGTTGAGCTTCGTCTCCAAGAAGGTGATGTACGACGCATACTTGCACGCGAAGGCGGACTGCGACATGATGCCGCCGTTCTCCTTGTGGCAAACCAGCCCGTGCCGCCCTTTCAGCGCCTCTTCAAGCGGAGGAAGCAGCGGCACAGTGCGGATGGCGGAAGCGGTTTTTCCCTTCGTGATCTTCGGGCGATTGCCTTCGCTGAACGACACAGCGCCGCGGACGGCAATGGTCTTTTTCTCGAAATCCACATCGCGGTCGATGTTCAGGTGGAGCATTTCTCCCCTGCGGAAGCCGGTGTAGAGCATCACCATCGCTGCCAGGCCGAAGTCGTGCTCCTGCCATGTACTGCGAATCAGCGCCCGTTCCCACGGCTCCAAGCAGCGGTGTCCGCCCGTTTTCTTGCATTTAGGACGCTGCACGCCCGCCATCGGATTGCGAATCAGCGCACCGTTGGACACGGCGTTGCGGAAGATGCCGTTCATGAGCGAGGCAAACTTGCTCACATAGGACGAGGAATAGCAGCTCAGCTTGTTGAAGATGGCCTGCAAGTCGTTCGCGTTGATGTCGCAGATGAACCGCTTCCGCGTGTGGTCGTCGGCAAAGCGAATCATGCTGGCGTACTGCTTCTGCAATGGCACGCTGCAATCGGAGCGGTAAATTTCCAGCCAGTTCAGCGCATAATCCAAAAAGGTAATTCCTTCGAGGTCGTGGCCGAGCCCCATTTGCTCTTTCTGCTTGTACGCATCGCGGGCCTTCATGGCTTCCGCCTGCGTTTTGCCGTAAAACTGCTTGTCATGGTACTTCACCTTGAAGTAGCCGTCGGTACGTTGGGTTAATTTCTGACGAGGCATTGATGTTCCTCCTTATCAATCGCCCCGTGCTGTGTATGCTGATTCAATTGTCAAGGTGCTACGATGATCATAGCACACATTCCAGCACGGGGCAAGTATGTTTTGAAAAATTTCAGGTGACAGCAATCGGCGGCTGACCATCCAGCCAGCGCTGAAGCCCTTCCCGGTTGATGAGAATCCTGCTGCCGACGCTGAACGCGGGAAAGCCTGATTTTCGCACCAGCTTCCGCGCCGTTGGCAGGGAAATGTGCAGCTCGTCTGCCAGCTCCGCCATCGTCAGCGTCATCTTGGGGACTTTGTGCGCGGACTCCGCTTGATTTTCTTCCGCTGGAACGCGATTGAACATAGATTCACCTCCGAAATGGAGACGCAGGGCCATATCCGACATGCTGACACGCCGGATGCGAACCTTTTCTGCGTCTCTTCTTTATTGAAACAATTTGTTTTGCTGATTTGGATATGTCCGGCATGTCAAGCCGCGAAACACCTTGCCGCAGCGGGGACTTCCGCGACATATTCCCCGACATTCGGACGACAGGCAGCATGTCAGAAGGGCGTTTCTTCGTCCACGACTGTGCAGCTGCCAAACATCAGCTGTGCAGGCGGCGGGATTCGCTCCCAGCCATACTGCCGCCCATACTTGGCAAACTTACGGGCATTGCGGAACTTCTGCCACCCGCTGATTTCGCCGCTGGCTATCCCGCTGTCCACAATTTCGCGGATTTCGCGCGTCTCGTAATTCTTCGGCTCATCAAGCGGATGCGCCAGACATTCCCGGTAAATCTGCAAGGAACAGACCTTGTCCTGCTCGAACGTCTCGAACCATGCGTAGATGCGCCCCGCCAGCGTATCCTCCTGACAATAATCCTGCTGCTGTTTGCGCAGGGCGTCTTCATCCTCCTTGGACAAGTGCGTGCTGTACGCGCCGGACTTGTACTGTACCATGATTTCCGCCCACAGCTGCTCAAAATAGTGCCGGGACTCCGCCGGATTGTCGAGAATATGGCAGTCGGCTTTCGACGCATCCACCGTCACCGGGAGAAAGCGCCGATTGCCGCTTCTGTCCAAAGGCAGGAAATCCATGCGGTTGGTCGTGCCGGCGAACACGCTTTGCCGGGGATGATCGCCGCCGTATCGGTCATATGCCATCCGCAGAAAATCCTTGTCGCGGCTGAGAAAGGACTTGATCTCCTCGATGCTTTTGGCGTTCGCCGTCGCGACCATCTCCGAAAGCTCGCAAATCCAATGCCCGTTCAGCCGATGATAAATCTCCTTGTCGTCCAGTTTGCTGACATCGTCCGTGAACCATTCCGGCTCCAGCGCAAGGAAGCGGATGAAGGTGGTTTTGCCCGCGCCTTGCCCGCCCACCAGCACCAGCATCAGCTCAAACTTGCAGCCGGGATGAAACACCCGGTTCACCGCACCGAGCATGAACGTGCGCAGATACTTTTCGTTCGTGTCGCTCACTTCCGCGCCAAGAAAATGGTGCAGCGCCACCCGGACGCGCGGCACGCCATCCCAGACAAGGCTGTTCAGCCTGTCCCGTACCGGATGGAACGCCTGCGCGGTGGACACGATGTTCAGCGCCGGATAAATCAGCTTTTCCGACCGCAGTCCGTAGTGTTCTTCCAGATACAGCCGCAGGAACGCAGCGTCCATGTCGTCAATCATGTCGCTTTTCCGCGCCCACCAGACGGGGCAGGTCATCGACATGCGCTCCTTGAACAGATTTCTGCGGATGTTGCCAGCAAAAATCGGGTCATAGGTCAGCGCCGTGACAAAGTTTTGCAGCGTATTCCGCACCTCGCCGCCAGCGGTGCGGGTCAACTTGGCTTGTACAGATTGATAGGCGGCGGCCATCCGGTCGTCCGGCATCGGCGGCGACCAGTCGATTTTTGTATCATCACACATATTTTTCCTCCTTGCAATGGTTATCGCGCCCACGCATCGGGGCGCTTCTTCGGATAGGCATCATCCCGCAGTTTGGGACGCAGCTTTTCCACCACGGCTGGGCGCGCCGTCTCCGCAATGCTGCATTTCATGATTTCGTGCATGGTGGGCGACAGCAGCCGTCGCCGCACGTCATCCGCCATCGAAAGCAGCGCGCTGAACACATCCTCTTTCGCTTTGCCCAGCCATGTTTCCACCACGCCGATGAAGGGAGCGCCAAGCCCACTGCTGGGCGACTTTGCCGCTCGAATGGTGCGGTCAACGCCCGCCGCCGCTTTGTCCAGCGCCGTTTGCCTCACGCTCTCGCTGACGGCGGTCACGGCCTTTTCGTAGCAAATTTCCGTCACCTGTTCAATCAGCAAATCCACATCGGACAGGCGGAACAGCTTCGTGTCCAGCTCGGCATCCTTCTCGGCAATCTGCGCGGTCAATGTCTGAATCTGCTGATTCTGCGCAGTCAGCTGCTTCTGCTGATTCCGGATGGTTTCGAGCTGCTTGGCAATGATGTAATCCAGCTTTTCCAGATGATTCTTGCCGCCGTACTTTACCTGCTCCTCAATGTCCAAGCCGCGCGCCTTCGCGATTTCAATCAGCATCAGCCGATTCATCGCGTCGAAGGTGATTTTGCGGTTGTTGTAGCGTCCCGGCGGCTTGTCCGGCTGCGGCAGCGGAATGCCCATGAGCGCCAGCGCCTTTTCCTGCTTCGGCTCGACCTCGCCGTACTTGTTCACATAGTCGAAGCAGTGGCGCTCCTGAATGTGCACCGTCGTTTCGTCGCAGTGCATTGCCCAGTCCAGCATGTGGACATGCGCTCCGTAGCGCTCCTCGAACTGCTGCTTGAACGCTGTGAAAATGTCTAATAGCTGCTCCGGCGTTGCGCCGACGCCTTCTTTGCCGAACTGGAAGATGGTTTCTTCCGGGCAGGTGCGCTTGTCGCGGCGAATCTGCTCCACGGTTCGGTTGCGCTCCGTGTGGCGGCGCTCGGCGTTGCGCGCGCATTGCCCAGCGACATAATCGGAATAATGCTGCTCGTAAAAGATTCGCTCGACCTCCTCGAAGGAAGGAACGTCGGCGCGCCTTTCGCCTGTGCGCATTCCATTCAGCCAGTCCCAATAGACATTCTCCTGCGTTTTCGCCGGATGGATGTGCTCGGCGTGGGTCACGTCAAAATTGCGGTCATTGTGCTTGGCGGTGAACACGCCGTTCTTTCCGGCACGACCGTTGTGCCGGGTTGCTCTGATTTTGCTCGTATAGTACCTCCTTGCTTGCGGGCGGCGGGAGCGCAGCGACCGAGCCCCTCTGATTGCGGCAGAGACTACCCACTACAAAGTGACGCACAGCATCACTTTTATCGGTCGGCGCGCCTCCCTGTGGGTCAAAGGTTTCACCTCTGGACTCTGACCAGAGCGCTCCGCCTCTGGACTCCGGCGGGTTTGCCGCCCGCTGAGTGCTCATGCCCGCTGGTGCGCATTTGATGCTCTCGGATGCCATCCAAGTCTCTCCGCGCATCAGCAGACAGAAATTTGGTGCGTTTCCGCATCAGCTGCCCATCATATCCAGCAGATTGTCGAGATCGGTCTCGTCCGGCGCGTTCGCGTCCTCCAATGTCTCTGCCGGTGTTTGCCCAGCGCATCGAAGCAGCGATGCTGCCAGCTCCTCGCGGACAATGCTGCGGATTTCCTCCCGCTGATGACCGTTGAAGCCGCCTTGCCGCGCCTGCCCATAGTGCGCATTGACCGCCGCAACGATAGCATCCGCATAGCGCAAGTGCTGTTCCTCCCGCACCTGACGCAGCAGCCGCAGCGCTTCCCGGTCGGCGGGTTTCTCCGCATAGAGACGAATTGTCGTGCGTAGAATCTCTTTCACCGCATTCTCGCCTCACGCTGCAAACGCCGCTCCGCCAGATACTCGTAGCCCTTGGCGGAGGCGTGAATGTCACCGATGATGGTCACGCGATTGGGGTCATACTGCCCGAAGTTGCGAATCAGGCAACCGCCGCCGCCCACAATCCACAGCCGCATCGTCTTGGGGTCGTATTCATGCTCGCGCAGTTTGCGCATGATTTCCGCCGCATAGTCCGCCGCCGCTTCGCGGATGACCTGCACATATTCGGGCGCAACATCAGCCGTGCCCTCGCGCATGACCTGCTCGATGGTCACGTCCGGCACGGTTCGCCCGCAGAGCCGCGTCAAGGCTTCCCGCGCCTTCAGCACGCACTGGTAAGTGCCGTACTTCTCCGTGAAGCACTGCTCCAGCACCGGCTTGCGGTCGTTAATCGCCATGACATTCATGGTGCCGTTTCCAATATCGCACAGCATATTCGCCCCGGTGAATTTCCGCAGTTCGGGAATGACAGAGGAATACCCCTGCGCTTACACGTCCACGCCGACCAAATCAACATGGTAGTCGATGCCGCGCCAGTTGAAATCTACATGCCGATTTTGCGACAGATAGGCACGGAACTGCTCGCGCTGGTCGCCGACCCACGTCAACGGCAATCCGACCGCCAGATGAACAGCCGCCGTGGTCAGCTGATTGCACCACAGCTCCTGCCCGATGCCCGCCAGCGTCAGCAGGTAATGATCCTGATTGCCAACCTTATCCAGCGTGAACTCCCGATGCCCAGCGCCGATGACGTAATACTTGCCATCGTACACCAGCACGTCCTGCGCGTGCGCTGGTTCGACCGCGCAGTAAGTGACGCTCGCCGGGAAAATGCCGTTCGCCGTCTTGATGTTCCCGTAGCCGTTATCCAGCCCGATGATGTTGATTTTGCCGAATACCTTCATATACTTCTCACTTTCTCCGCTTTTGCGGCAACAAAATAGACAGGCTGCGGGTGCAGTCTGCCTGCGAAAATTGGGGTCAGTTGCTGGCAATCAAGGCGACCACCTCCTTTCAAAATGCGCAACAGAGTATAGAAAAAGGCAGTCACCATGACGCTGATTGCCTTGGTCGGTGACTGCGGTCTCCCGACGATACTATCATAGCACAGGTTTATTTGCTAAAGCGTGCTATTTTGTGCTGTTTCGTCTTGTTTTGTGCTGTTCGCTGCTAATTTGTCCTGTTGCGTGCTATGTGCTGCTGGTTGTGGGTGCAGCGGGGGATGTGTTATCAAGTAGGTGGGCTGGTGGTGGGAGTGCTTGATAACACGATATAGTATAGCACAGATTTTTTTCTCAAACTTTCTCATTTCTTCTCAAAGCTTCTCAAAGGTTCTCAAAGTTTCTCAACTTTTGGGTTTCGCCTTTCAAACTATTATAATTAGCGAAAGCATCGCGCTATAAAATGTGCATTTTTAATGTAATCCGACAACGTTGTCGTGTCAAGATGATATTGCTATCTGCAAAGCGACGAAAGAGAGTTTTTTTGTGTTGAATTTATATGTGCCCATTCCTTATATCGATTTCATTATGGTCAGCAGATCTTCGTAGGTTTTTACATCATGGTACACCACATTGCTCGCAGACATCTCATTGAACAACTTCCTTGCACAAGATATTTTTGCTCGCTCGATTGGACGAAGATCAAGGGTCTCCATGGTGCCTTTCGTTTCAGCTATGAAGAAAATATGCTTGACTGTACCTTCATAGAAAGCGATTGCCCAGTCCGGTGAATAATTGCCCACCGGGGTAGGAATTTGGAAGGTTCTTGGCAGCTTGGCATAGACGCACACTTCCTCCGCAGCATCCAACTTCTCTGCAAACGTTCTCTCAATGCTCTTATCAGCTGAGCCGTCCGTAAATACATAGTCCTGAATGGCTTTCTTTGCAAGAAACGCTTTATCAAAACTTTGCGTCGCTTTTTCAGCTGTGAAGATGGAGCTGTCGTACTCTCCCTCGATGGTATCATAGGAGATGTGCTCCACAATCATTGTGGCCTTCTGTTCATTGATGAGGCGGATAACGTTTGTAATAAATTCCTCCGGGTTGTTCTGGAACATATAGAACTTGTCCATACGAATGCCTTGCAGAATCGCAGAAATCGTGCGCCGTGTCAGAACGGTACCCTCTGCGATTTTCCCGATGAGATCGTACTTAATCTGACTGGTTTCAGCATGTTTGAGCGTCCTTGTCCGAGTTTTTTCATCGGTAAAAGTTTCTCCACGTTCAATCTCATATTCGTTCATTTCTGCTTTCTGGCGCCCGATGGTGGTGGTGTACTGCAATTCGGAAACAAAGAGCCTTTCGTCAATATGAGCAATGGCGTTACGAATCAGCTCAGCGCTTTTGAAATCAACGGTATAGGCGTACTTATGGTTAATCTCATGCCACAACGCCTGAAACTCCCGCTTGGCAAAGTTCTCATTGAGCGGATTTTCCTTGATCTTGGGGTCGCGAGCGTCAGAAACTATACCCTCCAGAGCGTTGTCATCATAGACCGCCTGAATGAGTTTATGGATGCCGTCAGCCATCGGTTTGAGTTCTTCGGGCAGTTCTGCAATGCTTCCGTTCTTAACAGCCTGCCGATATTTGTCTGTCACCTTGCGCTTCATATCCACATAGCCGTTCTGAATGAGGTAGAACTCGATAGCGTTCGCTTTCTCGTCATCAATAAGCGTCAGCACATCGTCCACTTTGACATATTTGCCCTTGAAGTATTCGTTTGTCGCCACCGTAGGTCTGTCATAAAGCACGGCCTTGATATCCGACTGCAATTCCGAAACAAAGTTCTTGTAGCTTTCGCTGGCGATTACTGTCAACACATTGATTTCGTGGACGCTATCACCGCAGCTCTGCACGTCCATACGAGTACCGTTCTGATTGACGCAAAGGCGTAGACCACGGCCGACCTCCTGCCGCTTGCCCGTATTGCTGTCGGAGTGTTTCAAAGTGCAGATTTGGAACACGTTTGGGTTATCCCAGCCCTCACGCAACGCGGAGTGGGAGAAGATAAACCGTGTCGGTTCGTCAAAGGAAAGCAGCCGTTCCTTGTTTTTCAATATCAGGTCGTAAGCAGAAATATCGTCGGAGAACTCGCTGCCACGCTTGAGCTGGCTGTCCACGCTGCGCCCGGTTCTCTTGTCGATGCTGAAATAGCCCTTATGTACCCGATGAACATCGCTGCCGGTGGACTTCAAATACTTCTGATACGGCGCATCAAGCAGCGTAATATACTCATTCAGAATGGAAATATACTCCTCTTCAAACATCACGCCGTATTCGCCAAGCACCTCGTCGCCATTTTCATCGTACTGGCGATATTTTGCCACCTCGTCAATGAAGAACAAGGACAGGCACTTGATGCCCATATTAAAGAGCTTTTCCTCTTTTTCAAAGTGGGAAAGGATGGTCTCGCGAATCTGAATGCGGCGAATATCCTTTTCGGACACATCGCCTACTACGTCACCGGCTTTGATGACTACGCCGTTGATAAAAGTCACAGTGCCACGCAGCGGATCGATTTCGGAAATGGTATAGCCTTTGTACTGCCCCATTTCCTGCGAAATGAAGTAAAGGTCGTCGCCGACACACACAGTACGAAGCTCACGGTTAATTGATTTCTTGTAGCGAATCTCCAGCTCGATTTTTGCCATCGGAGGCTTCTTGCTGGAAAGGACAATCTGTTCAAGGTAGAGATAACTGTCCGTACCACGGAGATTTTTGACCTCAAAGCCCTTAACCTCAATTTTCTTGACCAGCCGTTTGTTGAAAGCGTCCAGCGCATCCAGCGCATAGACAAGATTGTGATGCTTGGCATGGGTAGCCGAGTAGTTGAGGACGAACAGCGGGTCGAAGTTTTGCAGCGCTTTCTGCGTCACATCGCCGCCCATTTTCTGCGGCTCGTCCAGAATGATGATTGGGCGGTTGGCCTTGATGACATCAATTGGGCGGCGGGAAGCAAAATCGTCACGCTTTGAGTAAATGATACGGGCCTCTTTGCTCTTGCCGTCCTCTTTCAGCGAGGACGCAAACGCCTGTGTGTTAATAATCATCACGCTGATATCGGAGTTGCTTGAAAAGCTATCGAGCTGGTTCAGATTGGAACTGTTGTAGATGAAGAATCGCGCTTTTTTCCCGTAATACTCCATAAAATGGTCTGTGGTGATTTCAAAGGACTTCTTCACGCCCTCACGAATCGCAACGGACGGGACGACCACGATAAATTTGCTCCAGCCGTATTTTTTGTTCAGCTCGAACATCGTTTTGATGTAGACATACGTCTTGCCCGTGCCGGTTTCCATTTCAATATCAAGGCTGCAATGCCCAAGGTCTTTGACAAGGGAAGTGGAGAGCTTGATATTATTCTGAATCTGCAACGTCTGGATATTGTGCAGCAGCTGCTCATCGGAAAGCTGGACAATCTCATTTTTGTAACCGGTATCGTCATTGTCACCATCATCCACATCAGCAACAGTGAGTTGCTCATCTGTGCGGATAAACGACATTTGCTTCGTACGGGGCAAGAATGGAGTAGTTGCTTTTTGCGTCCCCAAGTCACGGATATAGTTGACCTTGTCGTGGAAGCCCTGCCCCTGAAAGACGCGCACAACGGCATCGACCGCATCCGTTTGGTATTGCTGTATTTTGAAAACGAATTTCATAAGACCAACTCCATGTTATCGAATTGATGCTTCGATAAATTTTCTCATTTCTTCTACGATTTCTTTACGCAGGCCTTCGGCTTTATTGTAGAAAGCCACTTCCTTTTCTGATGCATCTACATAATTTACAGTTTCTATCTCAAATGGAGACGCAGAATTCATCCATTTCCCAGTATAGGAGTTTCTACGAATGTTCTCTTGCAATTGCTGATAATCTGGACTGTCTGGATCAGCAGCGTCATAATCTCGGATTGCCTCTAAAAAGGCAGTTGCTTCTTCATAGGTATCATCCGTTCTTTGAGATTGAATGAAACTAACAAATTCCTCCTTTAAGCTTTTATATCTTTTGTACTCTCTCACAGCAGCATCATACTCTTTTATCTTATCACTAATACTGCACTCGAAAAGGAATTGAGCTTTAGTCCGATTAAAATCAAGTTTTCCACTTTCAACACTTGCTAAAACCTCTGTCCGCAGCTCAAATAGAGATACGCTGATGGCACGATTCTGTGCTTCCATAGTCTTTTTGAACTGGCAGTTTGTAACAATCAAGCCGATAACAGCAGTAAGAACCGCGAGCGAATTGACGATTAAAACAGCCATATCCATCTCACAGCACCTTCCTTACCGTATCCGGGCTATATGTAGCAAAAATCTGATCGAAGTTGGTTGCCACGCTGTCGTTTGCCATAGAGCTGTCCCGCATGACAAAGTAGTAAGGCTTTTGCATGGCAATAGCTTTGATGGTTTCCTCGGTCACATTCTTATCGAAGCAGGCAATCAGGTAGTTGTCCTCCACATTGAACACTTTCTTGCCTGCAATTGTGGTTTCCTCGATTTTGCTGGAAAGCAATACGCCCAAATCCAGCATCACTTGGAACAGCAAATCTTCCGGCGTTCTGTCCTCTTTGATGTTATCCTCAAAGGCGGAGAGCATGGAGAACTTGTAGTCGGCGGGATTGTAGTAGACATCTTTCATATTGGTAGTATCGCATTTCAAAACACGGAAAC